>Ga0207653_10000189_pt1 | contig 42321 bp, 46 predicted proteins | sample KBSK5251metaG_FD_184341 | JGI IMG/M metagenome (GOLD analysis project Ga0207653, IMG submission 184341) | Corn, switchgrass and miscanthus rhizosphere microbial communities from Kellogg Biological Station, Michigan, USA - KBS K5-25-1 metaG... | ecosystem: Host-associated > Plants > Roots >...
GCGTAAGGGCGTCACGATGAAGGACGCGATCATGCGTGTCGTTCGCGAGATCGGCACCGACGGCGCGCGCTACGCCTGCGTCGAGTTCCACGGCGTCGGTGACCTGCCGCAGGGTGACCGCATCACCCTCGCGGGCATGACGACGGAGATGGGCGCGAAGGCCGGGATCGTCGTCGGCACGCCCGAGGCGCCGGCGTGGCTGCACCCGGACGGCGACGCGCGATACATGCGCGAGGTCACGATCGACCTCACGACGCTCGAGCCCCAGATCGCCGTGCCGCCGCGCGTCGACCAGGTCGTCGACGTCTCGGCCGCGATCGGCCAGCCCGTCGACATCGTCTTCCTCGGCTCGTGCACGAACGGCCGCCTCGTCGACATGCAGCAGGCCGCGAAGGTGCTGCGCGGACGGCGCATCGCGCCGCACGTCCGCCTCGAGGTCGTGCCCTCGTCGCGCCGTCAGTTCGATCTCGCGATGCAGGACGGCACGATGCAAACGCTGTCGGCGGCGGGCGCCGTCATCGGGTCCTCGGGCTGCGGTCCCTGTCTCGGACGAACGGGCGGCGTGCTCGCGGCGCAGGAGATCTGCCTCTCCACGGCGAACCGCAACTACAAAGGACGCATGGGCTCGCCGGACGCGTCGATCTTCATTGGCTCGCCGTACGTGGCCGCGGTCGCCGCCCTGACCGGTGTGATCGACGATCCGCGTCCGTACCTCGAGGCGACGGACGCCGAGTTCGACGAGCTCGTCGCGCGCCGTCGTAGTGAGCGTCCGGAGCGCGGTGCCGCGTCGTCGCGTTCGGGCGATCGCTCGCGCGAGCTCGTGATGGCGAGCGCGCGCAGCGGACCTTCACAGGAGATCGACGACTGATGGCGCGCGCATGGGTCTTCGGCGACGACCTCGACACCGACCAGATGGTGCCCGGCCGCTACGCACCGTTCATGGTCGGCCAGGACAAGTTCCACACGTACGCGTTCTGCGATGCGCGCCCCGGCTTCGCGAAAGAGGTGCGGCCGGGCGACATTCTCATCGGCGGCGAGAACTTCGGCTGCGGCTCGTCGCGCGAGTACGCGGTGGCCGCCCTCAAGAAGCTCGGCGTCGGCGCGGTCGTGGCCAAGAGCTTCGCGCGCATATTCTTCCGCAACTGCATCAACCTCGGCATACCGGCGATCGAGTCCGCCGACGCGATGGAGATCGTGCGTGACGGTGACGACGTGACGCTCGACATCACCGCCGGCGTGTTGCGCGCTCCACGCGGCGCGGCGGCGGTGCGACCGACGGCGCCGTTCGCGCAGGAGATCCTCTCGGCCGGCGGCGTCGTTGCCTATCTGCGCGAGCACGGAGACTTCCCACGGGTCTGATGGACGAGCCGATCGAGCTCGTCGAGCTGCAGCCACGGCGCGCGCTGACGGTTCGCCGCCTGATGCCGCAGAGCGGTCTGGGCGCGTTTTTCATGGAGCTCTACCCGAGACTGCGCACGACGATCGTCACGCAGGGCGCGACCCCGTCAGGCCCGCCCTTCGCTCGCTACTACAACAGCGATCCCGCTGCCTTTGACACCGAAGCCGGAATTCCATTTACGGGGACGGTGACCGCCGCGAGCGGCATGCGCGTCACGACACTTCCCGGTGGCCGCGTTGCGAAGACTGTCCACATCGGTTCGTATGAGACGCTCTCGAAGGAGTACCGCCGCATCGAGGCGTACCTCGAGGAGCACGGCCTCCGTGGCGCCGAAGGTCCATGGGAGTCGTACGTCGACGACGCGGCCACGACGCCGCACGACAAGCTGCGGACCGAGGTCTTCTGGCCGCTGAAGCGTTAGAGCGTCGGAGCCGGGTTGAGCGGATCGCTGTTGTACTGGACGCCGTCGCTCAGCTGAGCGGGGAGCGCCTCTACGTCGGGACTGCTCAGGATCGCCGCGATGCACTCGGTGGTGCCGCCGACGTAGGTCCAATCGAAGTCGACCTCCGTCGCGACGCACCACGCGCGATCGTCCGGCCACCAGATGCTCGCCGAGAGGTAGGCCCAGGTGAAGCCGTAGACGGTTTCGAGCGCGGCGGCGAGCGGACCACGTGCGAGGTAGTAGCCGCGGTGCGGCAGCTTGAATCTGGGGTGCTCCGTCGGCTTCTCGCGGTACGTGCCCGGCGGCAACGTCGCCAGTGCGTCCACGGGCGCGCCGCCGAACGTAGCCAACGCCGCGGACCCGTCGCGGAAATCGCCATAGCCTTCCCACGCGGCAAACCAGCAGCGGTCAGACGTGGTGGTGTGGTTACCAAGTACACCGACCAAAGTGCGGGCGATCTCCAGCGAGAGCGTGCCGGTCCTTGGCCAGGCATCGAAGAGTCCGGGCTGCGGCTCTCGATCGTAGAAGCGGGTCGTGGTGCCGACGCGGGTGACGAGAGCACCGAATTGCATCGCCGGGTGATAGGCGCGCAGGTTCGCGTCCGCGATCTCACGCCACGTGACGGGAACCGCCGCTTGGCCGACCTGACGCGTCGCGGGATGGAAGATGCGCGCGTACGCCTCGAAGCCCGGAGGAATGATCGAGCCGGCGTCCTGCGCGAACGGGTGCAGCCGTTCCGCGATCCAGTTCGCCGGGGTCAGGTCGTCGACATACTCGAGTGTCACCGCGACACCGTAGAGGAACGCGCGGCGTCGAGACTAGAGCTCGATCTTCACTGGGAGCGCGTTGCGCGCCCATGAGCTCAAGCGCTTGCCGGTCTTCCACCCCATGTACTTCTCATCGAGAAGTCGGCGCGCCAGTGCGTCCTCCTCGGGCGCGGTGACCGCGCGTGCCTTCGCCGCGACAGTCCGAGATCCGATGCGCACGTGGACCGCCGGTGTCTTGCGCAGGTTGCGGACCCAGTCCGCGGACCCGCCCCCGCCGGACAGAAGATAGAGATTGCCGTTCTCACGCGCGAACCAGATCTCGATCGTGTGTGGCTTGCCGGTCTTTCGTCCAACGGTCGTCAGATAGCAGAAGTCCTCGTTCGCGAGTCGCTCGAACGGTGCCATGTTCCGACCATACTGCGTGCGCGACGGCGCTTCCGTTAACCCTGATCTATTCCGTCGCTCAGACCTGGATGACGACGCTCCCGACGATCTTGTCGTGCAGCGTCTGGTGCTTGCGGTCCCACATCGGCCAGAGGACATCGAGCAGCCCAGGGATGATCAGGACCCAGAAGAAGGGCGGGATGAGCGCGCGAATGAACGCGCGGGCATAGCCGAGGGACCGGTCCTCGTCGCCATCGAGCCGGACCGCAGTGCGCGTCGTGACCTTGCCGATCGTCTGCCCGCCCTCCGCGTAGCACACCGTGTAGTACAGGGTCGCCCCCGCGACGTAGATGACATACGCGAGGGTGTTCAACAGGTTTGCGAACGGCCCGCCGCGGGCCGCGAAGATCGACAGGCCGAAGACGAGCGCGCCGACCGCGAAGCCGATGAGGAGCGAGTCGACGATCGCGGAGCGCACACGCTGGCCGTATTCGGCGTATCCGAGCGGCTCGACGATGTCTGCTGTGGCGGCGGTCATGCGCGCGTAAGGCTAGGGCGGCGCCGCCCGGTTCAGCGTCGCAGTTGCGTGTCGAGAAAGGCGAGGGTGCGCTTCCAGGCCAGTTCGCTGGCGGCCTTGTCGTATTCGGGTCGCGACGGCTCGTCGAACCAGTGCTTCGTGCCGGGGTAAACATGGAACTCCGCGACATGCTTCGCTTCGATCAGCTTTCGCTCCACGCCGCGCACGTCCTCGACGGAATCGAATTCGTCGTTCTCCGCGAAGTGACCGAGGATCGGCGGTAACTTCGCACCGGGCTCGAATTCGCCGTACCCGTAATAGCTCACGAGACCGCGGATCCGGTCCGCGTGCGCCTGCGCGAGCTGCCAGCTGAACCACACGCCCATGCTCCAGGCGAGCACCGCCGCACGGTCGGCTTGCAGCTTTTCGAGCGCGGCCTGTATCTCGGTCATCGTGCCCTTCCAGTTCTTGCTGACCTCGCCGCTGAGCGCCTGCGCCTCTTCTCTGGTCGTCGCCACGCGGCCGTGGAACAGGTCCGGGGACGCGACCTCATAGCCCTCGCGGCGCAGCCGATCGGCGGACGCGCGTACGTCTTCGCTGAGTCCCCACCACGGATGCAGCACGAGCACGCCGGCGGTCATGTGGCGAGACTCTCTCGGCACCACTCGGCGACTCGCTGCGCCATCATCGCGCGAGGACCCGCGGGCGAGAAATCATGATCGCCTCCTTCGATGATGACGGTCCGGTGTGTCACGCGCGCCTGTGATAGCACAGACGCGTACCGCTCAGCGTTCGCGACCGGGACCTGTGTGTCGCGGCTGCCCCAGATGAGAAGCACGCGTGCGCGAGTGCGTGTGACCTCGGCAATGGGCTTGAGCTTGTCGTCGTCCCCGAAGCGCGCCGGGGCAGCGGCCAGGACGCCAGCACGGATCCGCGAGTCACGCCCAGCAGCGAGCGCGGCGACCGCACCGCCGAACGAGAAGCCGACAACGCCCATCGCCTCTGGGATGTCCGGGTGAGCCTTCAGGAGTCGTACCGCGCCGCTCGCGTCGGCCAGACCGCTCGCGAGCGTCATGCGCGGTGGCTGGTGGTCGCGATAGGCGAAGCGGAGCGCGGCGACGCCCGCCGCTTCGAGCGCCTCGCAGGTCGCGACGATGTGCGGCTGATCGGGATGTCCGCCGAAGCCATGCAGCACCAGGGCGCCGCCGACGGCGCGCGTCTGCGGGAGATGCAGCGTCCCCTCGAGCTCGCCGCCGGGAACGACGAAGGAGACGCGCTGCAGCGTCATTCCGTCGCGGCCGCCTTGGGAGGCACCTCCGGCATCGCGAGGAGCTCGAAGACCTTGGCTCGTTCCTCGATCGGCGTGCGCGAGCTTATGAGCTCGAGCACCTTCTTGCGACCCCTCATCTTCCCGATCAGGATCGCGCCGACCAGCTTGTCGCCGAGGAAGAACAGGCGTTTGTAGTTGCGCGCGTCGTAGTCGACCTCATACAGGGACTCGGCGTCGGGCTCCTCTTCCGTCGTCACGCCCATCACGGAGATATTCGAATTGAACATCCCGGACGCGTACGTCGGCACCTCCACGTACGGCTGCTTCGCGCCGAGCATGTTCTTCGCGACGTGGCGCCCGTGATTCAGCGAGTTGTCCCAGGTGCCCATGCGGTGGTGGCGCTCGGAGACGACGTCGTAGAACTCGGCGACATCACCGGCGGCCCACACGTCGGGCACGTTCGTTTCGAGGAACTCGTTGGTGAGGACCCCGACCTTGGTGTCGAGCGCAGTGCCCTTGAAGATGTCGATGTTCATCGTGAGTCCCAAGCCCACACCGACGAGGTCCGCGTTTGCGCTGAAGCCCTTGGAGCCCGTGACCTTCAGCTGGCCATTGCTCCGCTCGAGCTTCTCGATCGACTCCTCGTAGTGGAGGTGCACCTCCGCGTCCTCCGCAAGGAGCGAGACCACTTTCCCGCCTGGCTCGTCGAGCGCGCGCCGCAGGAACCACGGACCGCGCTGTAGCCAGTGCGTCTCCAGCTTCCGGAACGCGAACGCCTCCGTGAGCTCGTAGCCGATGAACGATCCACCGAGGACGACGGCGACCTTGGACTCCGGGATCCGCTCGACCATGGCCTTGGTCTCGTCGAAATACTGGAAGTTGAAGAGGTAGGGCGCGTTGTCGGAGCCGGGCACACGCAGGGGGTTGGGACGGCCGCCGGTCGCGATGAGGAGCTTGTCGTACTTCAGCTCACCGCCCGGGTCGATCGCAACGGTCTTCTCTTCGAAATTGACCTGCGTCACCTTCGTCTCGAGACGGATGTCGATGCGGTTCTTGACGTGCCACTCCATGTCGCGCACCTGCACGCGCTGCTCGAGGAGCACGCCCCTGAGATAGCGGGGGAGCGACACGCGGTTGTAGAGCGTGTACTTCTCGTCGTCGATCATGACGATCTCGGCGGCGGCGTCGTCCTTGCGCAGCTGCTCGGCGCAATACGTCCCGGCCGCGCCGTTGCCGATGATCACAAAACGCGTGACGTCAGAAGCCAATCCGCGCACTCCTTCTATGGGGTGCGGCTAGTCTCGCCGAACTCGCCGCCAGCCGCCGGGATGGGTCAGTCGGCCGGCTCGCCAGCAACCGCGATCGCGGGCGTCGTTTGCGCCCCGCGCTCGATCGGCCTGAACCACAGCCAGAAGAGGACCGCGGAGGCGGCGTACGTCGCAGCCATCACGAGGAACGGTGTCACGTAGTCGCCACCCGCCATGAGCCGAGCGCCGAGGAACGCGCCGAGCCCGCTGAGCGTTTGCTGCGCGGCCGACCGCAGACCGACCATCGTGCCGCGCTCGCCCGGATCGAGGATCTCCATCGTGAACGCTTCGGCGATCGGACTAGCCGCGCTCGCGAGCACGCTCCGAATGACGTACGCGAGGCCCGCAAGCGTCAGAACGGTCGTTACTGTTGCGAGGCTTGGGGACAGCCCAATAAGCAGGATGAACGGGACCGCGAGCAGACGCGTCCCCACGACCGCCTGCACCTTCGTCATGCGCGCTGCGAGGAATGGCGCGCCGAGCGCGGCCAGTGCGACGAACAGCGAGCCCGACGCGAAGGTCACCCCGATGTCGTGCGTGTGCGCGTGCAGACCCTCGTAGAAGAAGACGTTGAAGAGCGGACCAACGAAACCGAAGCCCAGCGCGACGAGCCCTCCAACGGCCACGAGACGCAGCACTCGGTCAGGATGGCGCACGCCCGCAAAGATCCCGCGGATGCCGGAGGCACCGCGCTCCAGCGGACGGTCACGGCCACGCAGCATGAGCGCGGGGATCAAGGAGAGCGCCCAGATCGCGATCCCGATGAAGATCGACGCGCGGTAGAGCGTCACCTTGTCCGCGAGCGAAGCCGCGAGCAGCGGGACGAAGCCTCCGAGGAGGCTCCCGACCATCGCGGAGAGCGTGCGCAGGCCGTCGGAGACCGAGAACAGGTGGACGCGCTCGCGCTGCTCGCTGTTCTCGGCCATGAAGGCGGGCTCGGATACGCCGTGCAGCGTTCCGGCGATGGCGCTGAGCACGCCGGTCCCGAGCAGGATGCCCTGGTCCACCGAGAAGATAGTGATCAGGTACAGCGCCGCGCCCGCGCCGTCGCCGATGATGAACGACCACTTGCGACCGATGCGGTCCGAGATCAGACCCGCGGGCACCGAGAAGGCTGCGCCGGCGATCCCGCCCAGCAGCAGACGCAGGCCGATGAACTCGATCGGAAGACCCACCGCGAGGAAGTAGAGGTTCACGAGGACGAGGGATGTGCCGTGGACGGTGTCCATCCCGATGACGTGAACGATGAACAGCCGCGCGTTCCGACTAAAGCTTCGGACCGCTAGCGCGTACTCGGCGAGGTCGCCTCGCGCCGCCACGGCGACACTTTAGGATGACCGCGCTTGCTGCGCATAGCTCTTTTGATGTGCTGCGCGCTCCTCATTGGATGCGCGCCGCCGCCCGAGCGGGAGATCGTGGTCGCGATGACCGAGTACGGATTCCTTCCGCCGACCATCGAGATCACGACGGCCGAGCGGGTCCGGCTCGTGGTCCGGAACATCGGGCGCCTCGAGCACGACTTCATGCCGGACGACCGGGGCCGCGCGCTTGGGTTGGTGCACGTCCACCTCGCGCCAGGCGGCAGCGCGAGTAACGATTGGACGGCGCCGGCGGACCCCGCGGAGGTGCGGATCACCTGCACTGTCCTTGGGCACGAATCACTTGGCATGGTCGCGCGCCTCGTCATTCGCGCTCGAGCGAGCCCGACAGCTACGTCTCGCTGACCACCAGCGACGCGCATCCCTATCGTTGAACTGCCGGCGTATCCCAACGGCAGAGGAAAGGGTCTTAAACACCCCTCAGTGCGGGTTCGAATCCCGCCGCCGGCACGGACCAATTCCTCAGTCTTGCGGCCCTTCACGCGACACCGTAGCCTCCGGCCCAATGGCTGATGCCCGCATCACCATGCTGAAGTCCGTTCCACTCTTCGCGGAGTGCGACGACAAGCAGCTCGCCTTCATCGCGACGCAGGTCGATGAAGTCGACTTCGTCGCGGGGCGCGATCTCTGTCGCGAGGGCACGGCGGGTGGCGAGTTCTTCGTCATCCTCGCCGGCACCGCTGAAGTGCGCCGCCAGGGTCGCCACCTCCGAGAGCTCGGCGCGGGCGACTTCTTCGGTGAGATCGCCCTTCTCGACGGCGGGCCCCGTACCGCGACCGTGACAGCCCTTACGCCCATGAAGTGCCTCGTGCTCTCACGCGGGGAGTTCCACAACGTGATCCGACAGAACGCGCTGATCGCCGTGTCGGTGCTACAGACGCTTGGCGAACGGCTCCGCACGCTGCTCGCCGGGCAGGCCACTTAGGGAACCTCGGCCCCACCTCCGGCGTCGTACCTGAAGTGAGAGCTCTTGCGCGTCCCCTGGTGTTCGCCGCGGTGCTGTTCGGCATGAGCGTGGCGTCGTCGCCGGCGCTCGCATCGTGCCTCCAGACGACCGTTGCTGAGCGCGCCGCCCTCGCGGAGGTCGTCGTCTACGGCGCCGTCACCGAGACGCGCCAGACGTTCGCGCCGGCGAGCGGCGTTATCCGTTTCCGCCCGGAGCGATTCCTGAAAGGAACCCTTCCCGGCGAGGTCGAGATCTATCTTGGGCCGACGAAGGGTGGCGCGATCACGAGCGTCGATTACTCGGCGGTGATCCGCGGCGAAGCGCACACGCTGTATCTCAAGGATGCCGGCAACGGCGCGTGGCAGACGGATGCGTGCAGCGGCAGTCACGTCGGTGCGCCGACGGCGGAGGAAGCATCGTTCTTCGGCACCGGCACCTCGGCGCCCCCGACTGCGCCGAAGGACAACACCACGCTCGCTCTGGGCGCTCTCGTCATCGCGGCCATCGCGCTCGCGGGAGCTGTCTTCGCTCGCGGTTATGCCGGTCCGTCGACGTTGACCACGACCTCGCCCTGACCCGCGCGCACCAGGACGACGTCGGTCGTCGCATCCGTTGGGTTGCCTTCGCGATGGATCTCGCGCGCCGGTATGAGCAAGAAGTCCCCTGCAGCGCCGTCGAGCACTGTGCGACCGCCGGGCCCGCACTCGATGCGGACGTGGCCGGACAGGACGTAGATCACCGATTCGTAGTCGCCGTGGTGATGCCAGCCAGAGAAGGCCTTCGGAGCGTTGTGCGCGATCCCGGCCCAGGTCTTGTCGCTGTGGAACGCCTCCTCACGGACCATCCCGCTCGTCTGTCCGGTCTGCGTATGGCGCTCGGCCACCTTCACGACCTTCGCGTTCATTCCTCGTCCTCCTCGCGTTCCCAGCGTTCGTGCTGAACATGCAGCTGGGCGCCCTTCTTTGCGATCCAGTTGTCGATGAGCGCGCGGGTCGCTCGGTCGTCCGGCAAGGCGGTGACGACGCGATGCCGATTGGCGCACTCGACGGTGACGGTCTCGGCTGACTCCGCGACCGGAGTCATCGGCAGGCCGCACTCGATGCACTCGACCGTCGCGTCGGGGCGGAGCGTCACAGCGCCCTCGCAAGGGCGCGTCGAACGCTCCTACGTGATGCCTCCAGCCGTCTCATCCCGTACAATGTTCGCTACCGCCGTGGATATGTGCCACGGCGCCTTTTCGCCCCGGACCAAAGGTCCGCGGCAAGCCCAGGGAAAGGACGTCGTACCGAATGCGGCCCTACGAGCTCATGTACCTGCTTCCCCCCACCGCCGACGAGGAACGGCTGACGGCTGTGAGCGACAGGCTCCAGCACACGATCACGACCCTCGGCGGCAAGATCGACAAAGTGACCCCACCGGCGCGGCGCCGGCTCGCATACGAGCTCGCGCACCACCGGGACGGCCACTACGGCGTGCTCGAGTTCTCGCTGCCGCCGGACCAGGCACGCGAGTTCGAGCGCACCATCCGTCTCACGGAGGACATCCTGCGTCACATCGTTGTGAGAAGGGACGAATAGAAATGGCTTCATTCAGCAAGATAATCATCGTGGGGAACGTCGGCCGGGATCCCGAGCTCAAGATGACCCCGAACGGCAAGCCGGTCTGCGAGTTCAGCGTGGCCGTGAACCGCGTGAGTGGGCGTGCCGAGGAGCGCGTCGAGCAGACCGACTGGTATCGCGTGAGCTGCTGGTCTGGTCTCGCCGAGCGCGCGCAGCAGATGATCACCAAAGGTCGACTGGTCCTCGTCGAGGGCCGCTTCACGCCTCGCGCGTACACCGATCGCGAGGGCAAGGATCGTATGAGCCTCGACATCAGCGCGAACGACTTCCAGATGCTCGACCCGCGGCCTGGCCGCGAGGGCATGACGGCGCCGGTCGGCGGCGACCGTGCGGCTGACGGTGAGAAGTCGGCTCCCGGCTTCGATCCCGACGAGATCCCGTTCTAGGAGCGAATGCAGATGACGACCGAAAGCTCACCGAACCCGCAGCCGCATCCCGAGGCCACCGCTGAAGGCGGTGCGCAGCGTCCGCCCGCGCCAATGGCGCCGCGCGGACCGCGCCCGTCGTACGGCGGCGGTCGTCCGTCGTATGGCGGTGGTGGTGGCGGCGGCGACCGCGGTTCGGGCGGACCAGGCGGTCCGCGTCGTCCGCGCCGCAAGGTGTGCTCGTTCTGCGTCGATAAGGTGCAGAAGATCGACTACAAGGACGTCGGGCGCATCCGCCGCTACATCAGCGAGCGGGGCAAGATCGACCCGCGTCGCAAGAGCGGCTCCTGCGCGAAGCACCAGCGGATGCTTACGACGGCGCTGAAGCGCGCGCGCTTCATGGCGCTTCTTCCATACACCGCCGAGCACGTACGCGGCCTCATGTCACCGCAGGCACGAGCGATGGCCGGTGGCCCGCCGCCGCCCAAGCCCGAGCGCGGTCCGTGGCGGCCGGCCGGCGAGTTCCGTCCAGCAGGTGAGTTCCGTCCTGCGGGCGAGTTCCGTCCCGCCGGACCGCCGCGACCGTTCACGCCGGCGCCTCCTGGCGCTCCGGCCGCTGCGCCGCAGCCGGCTCCGCAGTCAACGGCATCGGCGCCCCCGGCCCCGCAGCCAGCGGCCGCGCCGCGTCGTCCCGAAGGGGAAACGCCGAGCTAGGCTCCGTCTCCTGAGAACCGCCGTGATCGTGCATGGCATGCCGCTGCGGCACATGTACTTCGATCCCGCGACGCCCTCCCCGAGCAACTACCACTGGATCCCGTGGCTGCAGAAGGCGCTCGCGCTCAACGATGTGCTCGCGCAGACGCCGGAAATGCCCAGGCCGTTCGAGCCCGACTTCGACGCGTGGAGCGCGTTGTTCGAGCGAGCGGCGATCGGGCCGGACACCTCGCTCATCGGCCACAGCGCCGGCGGTGGGTTCCTCACACGCTGGCTCAGCGAGCGTCCCGACGCACGGGTCCGCAACGTGATCCTGGTCGCGCCCTGGCTCGACCCGGGGAGAGAGCGCACCGGCTCGTTCTTCGACTTCACTATCGATCCGGGGATCGCGGAACGCTGCGGCGAGATCGTCATCTTCCATTCCGACAACGACGATCCGACCATTCACGAGAGCGTTCGTCGCCTACGAGCCGCGCTCCCGACGGTCATCTACCGCGAGTTCCACCTCGGGCATTTCAGCCATTTCGACATGCCGTCGCCCGAGTTCCCTGAGCTCTTGGAGGCAGTGCTCAGGTAGTCGCTGGCCCCGCCCCGTCAGCGCGTCGGGCCGCTTGTCACGATCGCCGCGATGATCGGCGAGTTGCCAGCCACGATCAGCAACACGAGTAGCGCGATCCCGATCGCGATCCGGCGTTCTGGCTTGTCCAGCCCAAGCGCGACAGCGCCGCCACTGAGGATCCCGAGGCCAACACCAAAGAGCAGGCCGGTGAACGCGGCGATGATGAAGCCGAACGCCGCCGTCAACGGAGTGATCGCGACGTGTCGGGATCGAACGAGCCAGAGCGTCGCGGCCGCGAGCAGGGCCGCGGGCAGCACGAAGAGCGCACCCGAGAGAAGGAATCCTGGCGCCGCGCTGAGCAGCGACACATTCCCCGACTGAGGATTCAACGCGACCTCGAGCACCGCCCACGTGCCGACGCCGAAGTGGAGTCCGACCACGTAGAGCGCCGCCTCAAGTCTGCGATCGCCCTCGCGAGCCAGCAGCCAGACCCACCCGGGATAGAGCGCGAAGGGGGCGAGGATCGCGGGCACGATGAGTGCGCCGTTGCCGTACAGCGCGTAGCTGCCGAACGCGATGCGCGAGTTCTCGGCGGCGAACGCGAGGACCGCGATGACGAGCCCTGCGAGATAACCGGCGAGAAGCGCGATGGCCATCACGCCCGCGATGCTAGGGGCAGTGCGGGAGGGCCGAGGCCGGGAGCGTGGCTCACCGGCCTCGGTCCAGCGTGTTTGTCAGACCCCAGAGCCGAAACACTGGTCGGTCGTGGGCGCTTCACATCCGACGTCGGGCATCTGCCGAAGCTCGGCGCCGAAGGAGTCCGGGTAGAAGATGGCGTCGATCGCGCGCAGGTGGGCACTGAGCCGTGACCCCTGGTCGATGACGGTCAGCGTCGAGGCGTTGTCGGGATAGACCTCCCCGGTGAGCTGACCAACGATGACCTGTTTCGCCGCGGCCCCGGAGGCCATGCTCAGCGCGAGCAGTGAACCCAGGACCAGAGCGATGACGATGCGCTTCATGGGAGCCTCCTTCCTTGACGAGGAAGCTAGGCGCTGTGGTCCGCCGCCACGACCTCGCACGGCACATGCGGACTGCCATGCACATCGAACCCCGAACGCGTCGTGTGCGGCACTGCGTGCCGCGAGGCCCTTCCGCTACTTCAGGAAGGGAGTGAGCAGCAGCTGTCCGTCGCCCGTCGCGGCCGCGAGAGGAAGCTCGACCGCGGCGACGAGCATGATGAAGATGACAAGCACCACGATGAGCGCGCGAGCGCCCGGTTCACGCCAAGCGTGACCCGCCGCGGTGCCGGCGACCGCACCCATTGCCGCGGGCGGGAAGAAGAGGCCGAGCGGCAGGCCGACGAGATAGGCGATCGCCAGCATCGGGCCGGCGACGGGCAACTTTCCGGAGCCGAAGAGCCAGTAGAGGATCCCAGCGATCGCGACGACCGGAAGCACCCAGAGGATCCCGTCGACCGCATTCACCGAGAGGCGTGGGTCGAACATCGTGCGGTCCGGCGCGGACGAGCTCACCACTGCATCGAGCGGGAACGCAGCGGCGGTCGCGACGACCAAGCCAAGGTTGAAGAGCAGGAGGCGCGGACCGCTCCGCCCTGACCACCGATCGGACACCCACGTCCATCCCCAAAGGATGGCCAGTGGTACCAGGACCGAGGCCACGGCCACGGCGAGCGTGCTATTCCCGGAGATGGTGATCTGGGGCGTCTCGATGCGGAAGTGTCCGGCGAGGAGATAAAGCGCGGCGATCATGGCGCCGGCGATCAGTCCAGCGAGGAGGCTCACGCTGCAGATAACGCCACGGCGACATCGTTGCGCGAGGCCGTCACCGCGTTGCTACCGTACTGACGCGGCACGCGCTTAGCGTCCCACCGGCGGGGCGGTGATCTGCGGGACCGCCTCGCCGTGATGCGAGAAGCGCATGTCCAGGGACATCTCAACGGAAGCCTTGCCGATGTTCGACGTCGACCCCGGCAAGCTGAGGCCCGCGAGGCCATCGACGTCCAATGACACCTTCACGAGTTGACGCACGATCTGCGAGTCATCGATCCGGATCCACAGCTCACCGGTGCCGACGGGATTCGCGAGGGGTTGCGTCGACGTTCCCGCCGTCTGCTGCAATGCCGCGATCATCTTGGTCGTATCCGCCTGATAGCGAAGGTGGCGCGTCTTGCGACCATCGACCTCAGGGCGATCAACTTCGACGACGTCGTGGATGAAGGACATGTCGACGTTCCCGAGGGGATCCAGCACGCCGTTCATCGATGAGCTCTTCGAGCCTTCAGCCCAGAGCCCCGTCACCGCGTCCTTCGTGTACTGCTTGCCGTCGACGGTGATCGTGTCGACATTGAAGGACATGCCGAGGAGCGCCATCTGGACGTTCATCCGCGCCTTGTTCGGGATCTCGGCGTCGCCCGCCAGCTTGAACTCGAACGAGAAAGAGAGGCCGCTCTGCGCTTTCAGCGCTATCGCGCCAGTTCCATCAAGGTGCGCTGTCTTGGCGCTCTGGAGATTTGAGATACCCGTCGCCGTCAGCTGTGATGCGCTGGGCTCGCGCCCGCACGCCGAGAGAACGACGAGGGCGGCGAGCAGGGCGGTGACGCGAAGGGTGCGCACGCGGCGGAGGATATGTCCGCCCCCGCCGCGTGCGGTGTCCTAGCTGTGTCGGTTAGGCGCTCTTCGCCGTTTCGTGCACCGGTTTCTTGTCGATCTTGAGGATGGCGAGATCCTTCGCCGGCACGGTGAAGGGGATCACGCCAGGGATGAGCCAGTCGGTCCACATCTTGTCGACCTGCGCCTGGAAGTGCTCGACGTCCTCGTCGATGAAGTGAGCGAAGCGGCCCTGCCGCTTCAGGTACTCGTACACCGGCTTGCGCTTCTTGCGGCCTTCCGCGATCTGTCGCGTCGGACCGGTGAGGTTGCAGACGCCATCGACGACTTCGTACAGCGGCCAGATCCCGGTCTCGACGGCGAGGTGGCCGAGCTCCTGACTGTACTGCGGGTGATAGTCCCAACCCTTCGGGCACGGGTCGAGCGTGTGCACGAACGTTGGTCCACCGAGCTCGAGCGCTTTGCGGATCTTGTTCATGAGATCGACCGCATACGCGGCGCAGCCCGCGGCGATGTAGCGCGATTCCGGATGGCCAGCCGCGAGCATACCCGGCACGTTCTTCTTCCAGCGCGTGTGCATGAGTCGCTTCTTGTCGCCCGACGGCGAGAACGTGGTGACGGCACCGTACGGCGTCTGGCTCGAGAGCTGGATGTCGGTGTTCGCGTACGACTCGTTGTCGTACAGGAGGACGAGGCAGTTGTAGTCCTTGTGCGTGAGGGTCGCTGAGATCGCGCCGATGCCCATGTCGGCACCGCCGCCGTCACCGCAGAAGGCGATGACGTTGATCTTCTCGTTCTTCAGCTTGCCTTTGCGCATGAGGACCTTGAGGCCGGCCGCCGTGCCGAGCGCGGCGGAGCCGGACGCGCCGAGCTGCGTGTGCATCCACGGCACGACCCACGGGGTCGTGTAGTACGTCGTGTTCGCGACGTACATGCAACCGGTCGATCCGAGCACGATCGTGCGCGGACCCGACGCCTTCACCATGTGCCGCATGACGAGCGCGGACTCGCACCCCTGACAGGTGCGATGTCCCGAGACGAAGAGCTCGTCGTACGGGACGTCCTTGACTCCCTTGATCTGTGGCAGGTCCTGCGCGGGCATGATCTCAGTCGTCATCTCTTACTCCCGTACGCCGATCCAATGGCACGTGTCGCCGGCGGCGAGGTCGCCCTTACCGGCTGCCATGGTCTTCTCGAAGATCTCGGTCGCCATGGGTTGCTCGATCTCGCGACCGCCGAGTCCCGCGATGAACCCGACGATGACCGGGCGCTTCTCCTGCGAGTACAGAGCGGAGCGGATCTCGTTGTAGAGGACGCCGCCGTAGTACGGGGAACCGAAGCTGTAATCGCGGTCGATCACGCCCACGGCCTTGAAGCGGCGGAGACTCTTCACGACCTCCTCGGTCGGGAACGGCCGGAACCACTTCAGGCGCACGAGCCCGATCTTGAGGCCGCGCTCCTTTCGCAGACGGCGGATGGCGACCTTCATCGGGAGCGAGAGCGTGCCCTGGCCGATGACAACGACCTCGGCATCGTCGGTCATGTACTCGTCGAGGAACGGGCTCTCGCCGCCGCGGCCGAAGATCTTCTTGAAGTCCGCATGCGCCTCACTGATCACCGTCAGCGCCTGCCGCATGGCGTTGTCGTTCTGGCGCCGGATCTCCATGAGCCAGTCTTGGTCGACCTGCGGCGCGATCGTGATCGGGTTATCGGGATGCAGGAGGCGGTCGCCGAGATCGAACTTGGGCAGGAACTTGTCGACCGCGGCCTGTGTCGGGATCTTCACGATGTGCTGCGAGTGAGTGAGGAACGCGCCGTCGAGCCCGATCGCGATCGGGAGTGACACGCGCTTGTCCTCGGCGACGCGCCAGGCCATGAGCGCGAGGTCGAGCGCTTCCTGCGCGGTCTCGGCCCACGGCAGAAGCCAGCCGAGGTCCCGCACCGCGAGAGAGTCGTTGTGCTCGGTGCCGAACGCGCCGGGGTCGTCGAGCGCTCGGTTGCCGCAGATCGCGACGACGGGTAGACGCAGACCGGCGGTGACCGCGATGGCCTCGAAGGCGTAGAACCAGCCGACGCCCGAAGAGCCGACGAACACGCGAGCGCCGACGGCGCAGGCGTGCTTCACGATCTCGAACTGGCTGTGCTCTCCGTCGGCGACGATGTACTCGACGTCCATCTTGCCGTTCGCGATGAGCTTCGCCGCGGCCTGCATCACACCGTCGTACGGGCGGATGGGGTATGCGGCCATCACGTCGACGTCGGCGAGCCGGATCGCCTCGGCGATGGCCTCGCAGCCTGTCGCGAGCTGCTCGGTCTCGATCTCATTGGTTTCTTTGGTCTTGACCTCGACTGCCATTTACTCGTCACCTCCCGCCGATGTCGTGGGATTTGATGCGGGGTCCGCGCCTGGGGTCGTCGCCGCGTTCGCGGCGGGGTTCGCGTTGGGCGGCACGCTGCCCGCCGCGCCCTTCTTCGGGTCGGCCGACACGCCGCTCATGTCCTCGAACCACGCGTTGTATTTCGGGCGGTCTGCCTTCCAGAGCTGCCACTTGTCTTTGTTGTCGGTGAACTTCAGCTCGTCGACCATGACGATGCAGTCCTTCACCGGGCAGACCTGCGCGCAGATGCCGCAGCCGATGCACGCCTCGTACACGACCTCGTAGTGCCCTTCCGGCGTGACCTCAAAACATTCGTCCGGGCAGTCGAGCCAGCACATCGTGCACTTGATGCACGTGTCGAAGTTCACGACCGGTCGCATCGTGCGCGCGCCGTACTTCTTGTAGTACGGGTTCCGCTCGCCGGGCTTGCGGGCCTCGACGATGATGCCCGGCCGCATCGTGGTCCAGCCGGGCTTGGTGAACTGCAGCACCTCGTGACCGCTGGTGCCCTCGCCGGCCTTCACCGGTCGCATCACGGTCGAGTCGTATCCGTACTGCACGGATGCGACGGCGGATCGGTCGCCCTTCGCGAGATCGAGCGACGCGGCCTTCGCGTCGTCGAGCGCGATCCACTGCGGGAGGATCTTGGCGAGCGCGCCGAGGACGCGGAAGTCGGTGTGGTCGTCCTTGTAGACCCAGAGGCCGGCGAACGACGCGCCGCCGGGAACGATCCCGAGCGTGTAGGGCCGCTCCGCCTTGTCGGTCTGCGCGAGGACCTCGTCGGGCTTCTTGTCGCTCGTGACGAGGAGCCAGCCATTCGCGCGGACCGGCTTCCAGATCGGCTGTCGTCCGTACCAGGCCCACGACTCGACGCCCTTCACGAGCGTGTCGTCGACGGCGATGCTGACATCCACCACGCTCGGCTCGTACTTCGCCATGGACGCCTCGAGCTCCAGCTCGTCGGCAGCAACGACCGCGAACTGCTTCGCCGGAACGCCGTTGCGTTCGGGCGAGTCGCCGTAGCGCGCGAACGCCGTGCCGGTGTGTCCGCGCTTGCGTGCAGCGAGCACGACCGAGCGGCAGATGCGCTGCGCCAGCGTCTTTTGGAAGATGCCTCGATAGACGACCTCGATGGAAACGCTGCGTTCCTCAGCCATTGCGACCTCCAAGCAGCTTCAGGATCCCTTCGCCGACGGCATGGATGTGTTCGGCGGATGCGGTGCGCGCCGCCTCGACGTCGTGGCGCGAGAGTGCGTCGAGAATGCGGCGGTGCGCGTCGAGAGATGTGTGCGCTCGCTGGTTCGTCTGCAGCCACTGCTCGCGTGACGCGCGGAGCACGTCCCAGATGACGGCGAGCATCGTCGTGAGGAGCTCGTTCTTCGCAGCGTCACCGATGACCTCGTGGAAGCGCGTGTCCTCTTCCACGTACGTCTCGCCGGCGGCGACCTTCCGTTCCTGCGCGGAGAGGATCTCGCGGAGCTCGGTCAGCTGCGCGTCGCTGATGCGCGTGGCGGCCAGCGCGGCCAGTGCCGGCTCGATGAGGCCACGGAACTCGATGACATCGGGGACGCTGTGGCCACGGGCGATGAGGCTGTGCAGCGGCCGCACCAGATCGTCCGGGGCGACCTGACGGACGAACGTGCCGCCGCCGGCGTGGGTCTCGATGACGCCGAGGAGCTCGAGCGTGCGCAGGGCTTCACGGACAGAGGCGCGCGACACCTGGAACTGCTCGGCCAAGGCACGCTCGGGCGGGAGCTGGTCGCCGGGCCGGAGCTCGCCCTTCTCCAGGAGCGACTCGATCTGCTCGACGATGCTCTGGTAGAGCCTGCTACGCCGGATGGGCTCGATGACGGCCAGTTCGGACCTCCCCGTGGCTGGTCAGGTGGTCTGACCAGAACGGCAAGAGGCTACGACGGCTACGCGGGAACGTCAAAGGGCGAATCGTCAGGGCTTCGTCAGCAGGACCGCGTTTGGCAGGAGTCGGCCGGGGCCCACCTTGTATGAGCCAAGCCACATCGCCGACGTCCCGCCACCGTCGAGGTTCAGCGCGTCCCGGACGCCAAGCGCCTGAAGTACGTAGGCGGACTCGCTGACGGTGGCGTTCGCTACCAGAGCCAGAAAGACATTCGTGCCGTCGGAGCCGATCGAGCCCTTCATGCTCCGCTGCTTCTGCACGGCGCTCTGTTCGGTGGAGGAGTCAACGACGTCGCCGTCGAGCAGCAGCATCGGATACATCGTGAGCCCGGCGGTGATCGGACCAAGCGAGAGCCGTTGCCGCGCGTAGATGTAGCTGCGTTGATAGAACGTCGGTGTGCCTCCCGCGAATGTGACCAGGCCGTTCTGCGTGACGAGCGAAGGGAGGTTGATCCACTTGCGGAGGTTGCTGTTGAACACCGCGTACTCGAATGAGTTCTTCTTCTCCCCGCAGTCCTGGTAGTCGGGTGGGCACAGGTACGTCGCGTTCATGCCCGCGTACGCGCCGCTCTCGCTCACGTATTGTTCCAGCGTCCTCACCGGACAATCGCGGCGGCAGTCATCCGCGTTCGCCGTGACGGTCCTGACGGTGACGTCCGCGAGGCGCTCCTTGATGAGGTGCACGCCGAACGTGCCCTGTGCAGTCGTGACGTTCAGGAAGCTGTAGCCGGTGGCTGTGGCTATTGCCGGGGGTAGTGTCGAAGCGGCCACGTCAGCGCCGCGCGAAACAACGAAGCGCAAGCGTGAGGTGACTGTGCCTCCCGGGCCGGTCAGGGTGATCACCCCGGTCGTCGCTTCATCCGGCACCCGCACGACAACGCGTGAGTCATCGACGCTCACGAGTGTCACATTCGTCCCGCCGATCGCCGCCGAACTTGTCTGTCCGAGGTTCGTGCCATAAACCGTGATCGTCACGCCGGTCGGGCCGGTCCCCGGACTGAAGCTCGAGATACTCGGTGGTCCGGCGGGGACGCAGGCCGATGCGAGATAGACGATCCCGAGTGCCAACGCCGAGCGGTGCAACGACATCCCTCTTCGGGACGAATGCTAGGCGACGGTCTCTTTCTGTCCGGCCATGAGGAGTCCGAGGCGCTCCTCGGTCGCCTCCTTCGCATCGAGGGTCGCCACGATGCGACCTTCGAACATCACGGCGATCCGGTCCGAGAGCGCGCGGATCTCGTCGAGCTCGCTCGAGATGAGCAGGATCCCGCAGCCGCGAGCCCGCTGCTCCAAGAGGCGCTCGTGCACGTACTCAGTCGACCCGATGTCGAGGCCGCGGGTCGGCTGGCTGATGACAATTAGCCGCGGGCTCTCCGAGATCTCGCGACCGAGCACGACCTTCTGCTGGTTCCCACCGGAGAGCGTTCCAACGATCACGCGCGCGTTCGGGGGACGAACGTCGAACTCCTTGGCGAGGCGATCGCCTTCCTTCGCGATCGTCTCTCGCTGAAGGACGCCGCGGCGCGCGTAGGGTGGCCGATCCTGCTTGCCGAGGATGAAGTTGTCGGCGACGGTGAACGGAAGCACGAGACCTTCGACGCGGCGGTCCTCTGGCACGTACGCGACGCCGCGCTCGCGCGTTCGTTTCGGATCGTCGTGCGCGATGTCGGCGGCGCCGACGGTGATCGTCCCTTCGGTGACCGGCCGCAGGCCGAGGATGCACTGAGCGAGCTCGCTCTGTCCGTTTCCTCCGACGCCGGCGACGCCCAGGATCTCGCCCTCGTGCACGACGAGGTCGACGCCGCGAAGCGCTTTCGTGCCACGGTCGGACAACGCCTCTAGGCGCGAGATCTGCAGGATGGGCAGGCTCGTTCCCGTTGCTTCGCGCGGACGGATGTCGTGCAGCTCGCGCCCGACCATCGCCTGTGCGATCTCTCGCGCGTTCGTGTCTTTCGTCACGAGTTCCGCGGCGTTCATCCCCGCACGCAGGACGGTGATGTGGTCGGTGACGGCGAGCACCTCACGGAGCTTGTGCGTGATGAGGATCAAGGTCTTGCCCTCGCTGCGGAGCTCGCGGACGATCGTAAAGAGCTCGTCGACCTCCTGCGGCGTGAGCACCGCGGTCGGCTCGTCGAAGATGAGCAGCTCGGAGCCGCGATAGAGCACCTTTAAGATCTCGACGCGCTGCTGCAGGCCGAGCGGGATGTCCTCGATCCGCGCGCTCGGCTCCACGACAATCTTGAACTTCTCCTCGAGCTCGCGGACACGTCCTTCGATCGCGCGCGTGCTCAGGCGCGGGCCCATCCGCTCTTCGCCGAGCACGACGTTCTCGGCCACGGTGAGCGGGGGCACCAACATGAAGTGTTGATGGATCATGCCGATCCCGAGCGCGATGGCGTCCCGCGGTCCCGTGATGCGCACGTCCTTGCCGCGGAAGCGGATCGTCCCGGCATCCGGGTGGTACAGGCCGTAAAGGATGTTCATCAGCGTCGTCTTGCCCGCGCCGTTCTCGCCGACCAGCGCATGGATCTCGCCCTCGTTGACGACAAGATCGACGCCGCCGAGCGCCTGGATCTCGCCGAATTGTTTCGCGATGCCGCGCATCTCCAATAGGACCGGCACTAGTGACCCTCGCTTTCGTACGGGAGGCCGTCGGCGGCCGGGGCCCGCGAGCGTCCGACGAATCCCGCCACAGCGAGGATCGTCAGGACGTAGGGGATGGTCGAGAGGAGCTGCACCGGTATGCGCACGTCGGCAATCGACACGCCCTGCAGCGACACCGAGAGCGCGTCGCCGTATCCGAAGATCAGCGAAGCGATGAGCGCGCCGACGGGCTTCCAGCGGCCGAAGATCATCGCCGCAAGTCCGATGAACCCTTTCCCGTTCGTCATGCCATCGGTGAACGATCCGGCGACCGCCATCGAGAGGTAGACGCCACCGAGGGCCGCGAGCGCGCCCGATGCGAGCACCGCCCAGTAGCGCGTCCGACGTACGTCGATGCCGACCGTTTCGGCGGCGCGCGGGTGCTCGCCGACAGCGCGCAGCCGAAGACCAGGGACGGTCCGGAACAAGAACAGCTCGAGCACGATGACGAGCAGGAACGTGACCCAGAGGATCGAGCTCTGGTGACCAAAGGCGCCGCCGAGAACGGGGATCGCGGATAGGAAACCGAGGTCGACGGTCGGAACACCCGGGAGGCTCGCCGGCGTGCCCGTCGTGCCGTACAGCTCGTAATCGAGATACGACGTAAGGCCGAGCGCCAAGATGTTGAGCGCCATGCCCGAGACGATCTGATCGGCGCGGAACGTGATCGATGCGAGGGCGTGAAGGCCCGCGAGCGCGACGCCCGCGATGAGTCCCACGAGGATCGCGACCGGAAGGCTGCCCGTCTTGTCCGCGGCGAAGATCGCAAAGAACGCGCCCATCAGCATGCAACCCTCGAGCGCGATGTTTGTGACGCCGGAACGCTCGGTGACGACGCCACCGAGGGCGGCGAGCGCGATCGGCGTAGCGAGCCGCAGGGTCGCGGCGAGCACGCCGGCGCCGATGAGGACTTCGATGTTCATGCGAGCGCCTGCGCAGGGCCGCGGCGACCCGCGATCGCGCGGACGATCGTCTCGGCCGCGATGACGAACAACACGAGCGCCTCGATGACCTCGACGAGATGCGACGAGATGCCGGCGTTCGCCTGCATGAGCGTGCCGCCGCGCGCGAACGCGGCGAAGAGGATCGCCGCGAGCGTGATCCCGATGGGGGAGTTCTTTCCGAGCAGTGCCACGGCGATCGCGTCGAACCCGAAGCCCGCGGAGAAACCGTCGAATACGCGGTGGAAGAGTCCGCTGACCTGGATCATGCCGGCGAGGCCGGCGAAACCTCCCGCGATCGCCATGACCAGGACCATGCGGCGCTTTGGATCGATGCCAGCTTGTGCGGCCGCCAGGGCACCCAGTCCGACTGCGCGCAGCTCGTACCCGAGGCTCGTGCGCCAGAGGAGGAACCAGAAGAGGATGACCGCCAGCACCGCGAGCACGATGCCGGCATGCAGCCGCGACAGGGGCACGAGCTCGTTGGGGATGATGACCGGCAGGATCGCGCCCGCGCCGATCGGCGACGACGCGGGCGTGCCCGCTGCGTTCGGTGCCGTCATCGGCCCGTCCTGGAGCAGCCAGTGCATGACGAAAACGACGATGTAGTTCTGCATGATCGTCGTGATGACCTCGTTCACGCCGCGCGTGGCCTTGAGCCAGCCGGCGATCGCGCCGTATCCGGCGCCCCCGAGTACGCCGGAGATCAGCGTGAGGGGCAGCAAAACGATCCCCGGAAGATCCGGGAACTGTGAGCCGGTCCAGCCTGCGGCGAGCGCGCCGACGAGGAGCTGCCCTTGCGCGCCGATGTTGAAGAGGCCGGTCCGAAACGCGACCGCCACCGACAGCCCCGCGAGCGTCAGCGGCACGGCTATGACCAGCGTCTCGCTGATGTCATAGGGCGAGCCGAACGCGCCGAGGATCAGGGCTGCGTAGGCGCGGATGGGGTTGTGGCCGCTGATCAGGACAAAGATCGCCCCGATGAAGAGCGCGACCAGAACGGAGATGACCGGCACGGCCGGCCCCTGTGCCCACTGAGAAGACGGTTGACGCACCGACGGGGCCGCGATCGGCCCCGTCGGTGATGCAGGCGATGCGGGGGTCAAGGCGTTATCCCTTGACCTGGACCGTGTCCTTGGGGGTGATCTTCCCACTCTTGATGTCGGTGAGCGCCTGGTCCGCAGCGGCCTTCGCGTTCGCGGGCACGACCGCGTCGAGCTTGCCGTAGCCAATGCCGTCGTTGGAAGCGCTGAAGAAGTTATCTCCGGCCTTGTAAGCCTTGTCCTTCACGGCCTTCACCGTGTTGTACACGGCCTTGTTCACGCGCTTGAGCGCGGACGTGATGATCGTGCCCGGAGCGACGTCGGCCTGGTCGGCGTCGACGCCGATCCCGTAAACGCCCTTCTCTTTCGCCGCGGCGAGGTAGCCGAGGCCACTACCGCCGGCGACCTGGAAGAGGATGTCGCAGTTCTTGCTGATGTGGTTTAGGCCGATCTCCTTGCCCTTGGCCTGGTCCACGAAGTCGTTGCTGTAGCCGTTCAGGATCACGGTGCTCGGGCTGATCGTCTTCACCGCGTCCTGGAAGCCGGCGATGTAGTGGTCGACCGGCGGGATCGGGATGCCGCCCATCGAGCACACCGTGTTGTGCGTTGCTTTCCCCACCTTGTCTTTGGCCATCGTCGCCGCGATCACGCCGACGAGGTAGCCCGCCTCCTGTTCCTTGAAGAACAGGTTGGCGACGTTTGGCAGGTTCTCTGTCTCGCCCTTGGCGTTCGCGGGTGCGCCGTCGATCAGTGCGAACTTGATGTTCGGAAACTGCTTTGCGACGGTGTAGATCTGCTGCGTCATGAGGAAGCCGACCCCGATGACGAGGTCGTAGTTCTGTTGCGCGAACGTGGTCAGGTTCGGGATGTAGTCCTCTTGCTTTTTCGACTCAATGACCGACGTCTGAACGCCGAAGTCCTTGGCGGCGTCGAGACGTCCAGTGTTCGCGAGGGCGTTGAAGCTCTTGTCGTTCAGGCCACCGACGTCGGTGACGAGGCCGATCTTGAGCGAAGAGCCCGTGAGTCCGGTCAGCGCGTCGCAGCTGGTCGTGAACAGGATCGAAAAGATGAACGCGAGCACGAGGAAACGCTTCATTGGTCCGTCCGACCTCCCTCTCATCGCGTCGCGCGGCGCTTGGAAGCTGCTCACAGCGCGACTCGGGGATTCTAGTCAGGTGCGCGGGATCAGGCTGGCAGGCCCGCGATCACGCTCCAGACCACATAGACGAGGAAGACCACATACAGGCTGCCGCCGAGCATCAGGGAGGAGAGCGGCAGCGAGTTGTCGTGCGCGCGCAGGCGCAGCTGGATCCAGATGAGGAGGCCGGATAGGAGGGCGAAGACCGCGGCGACGGTGCCGAATCGCCCGAGCTCCCAGGGCGTGAGGAGCACGCCGATCGTGACCGGGATCGTCGATTGGAAGACCATCGCGCCCGCGACGTTACCGAGCGCGATGACGTCCTTCCCGTCCTTCGTCCAGAGCAGGCTGTTCGCCGCCTCAGGGAGCTCCGTCGCCAGCGGCGCGAGCACGAGCGCCACGAGAAGCGTGTTGAACTGCATCGCGTGCGAGAAGTCCTCGACGAAGGTCGCGAAGAACTGTGCCCCCACGAGAATCGCGCCGAACGAGACGATCGTCTGCACGAGCACGAGCCACAGTGGCGGTCGCGTCGGCACGATCGCGAGTCCGAGCCGCCGCAGCTGCGTCGCGAAGGTGAGCTCGTCGAAGGCCTCATGGGCCTCCTTCTCCTCCTCGACGTCCTCAGGCGTGACCTTCGGCGTGCGGAGCACCAGGAAGAGATAAAGGAAGTACGCCGGCAGGAAGATCCACCCGATGTAGCCCTTCAGGAAGTGGAGGTCGCGCGGCAGCAGGGCGAGGCCCAGCGCGATCGTGTACAGGACCAGGAAGAACGACATGTCACGCGATGCGTGCGCGGCGTCGACGCGGAGCGTGTTGCGGCCCCTCCGCTTCCGCAGGACGTAGGCGGTCACGCCGATGAGGAGCATGACCAGCGTCGCGAGCATGAACGGCGCGCCGAGGATCGCCCCAACGCCGATCTCGTCGGAGTCCGTGGTGTTGGTGAACAGGATCGCGACGACGGGGATGAGCGTTTCCGGGGTCGCGGTCCCGAGAGCCGCAAGGATGCTGCCGGTCGCGCCCTCGGACATGTTGAGCTTGATCCCCAGCCACTCGATCCCGTTCGTGAAGACCTCGGCCCCGACGAGGATCAGTCCGAACGCGAGGACGATGAACGCGATGTCGAGCGGCGTCACGCCGCGGGTTCGGCGGAAGAGGAACGCGCGCGGCGCTCGCGCACGTTACGGATAACGGGCACGAGGAGCAGGATGATGGCGAGGATCATCAGCGTCGCGGCGAGTGGGCTGCCGACGAAGATCAGAGGGCTGCCGCCACTCGCGATGAGCGCCTTTCGGAGCTCGCGCTCTGTCGAGTCACCGAGCACGATCGCGACGACGAGCGGCGCGAGCGGGTACTTCATCTTGCGCAGCCAGTAGCCCACGAACCCGAAGGCGATGGTGATGAAGACGTCGAACATGCTGTTGTTGAGGGAGTACGAGCCGATGATCGAGATGATCACGATGAATGGTGTGATGATCGCGTAGGGCGCGTGCATGATCTTCGCGAGGAGCGGCACGGCCAGCAGGCACATCGTGAAGGTGATGAGGTGCCCGAGGTAGATGCTCGCCGTGAGCCCCCAGACGAAGTCCGGGTGGTCGATGAACAGCAGCGGCCCGGGCTGGAGGCCCCAGATGAAGAGGCCGGCCATGATCACCGCCGACGTCGGTGAGCCGGGAACGCCGAGCGCGACCATCGGCACGAGCGACCCGACCGCCGACGCGTCGGCGGCGGCCTGCGGCGCCATGATCCCGGTGATCTCGCCCTTGCCGAAGTTCTCCTTGTTCTTCGAGTACTGCCGCGCGAGGCCGTAGCCGAGGAACGATCCCGCGGTGGCCCCGTGGCCCGGGAGGACGCCGAACCAGAAGCCGATGACGGCGGTGATGACGACCGTCCAGATGCGCTTCCGGAGCTCGCCGAGCGTCTCGACGATGTCCTTGAGGCCGACCTTGGCGGAGAGGCGCTCGACGAAGCCGATGCCCTGCTCCTCGGCGGACGCGAGGATCTCGCCCATGCCGAAAAGGCCGATCGTGACCGGCACGAAGCCGATGCCCGAGAGGATCTCGATCCGGCCGAAGGTGAGGCGCGGCGCGCCGGTGATCGTGTCGAAGCCGACGGCCGCGAGCAGCAAGCCGAAGCCGATCATCATCACGCTCTTCGCCGGCGATTCCGAGCCGAGTCCGATGAGCGTCGCGAACGACATGATGAAGACCGCGAAGAGCTCAGCGGGACCGAACGCGAGTGCCACGTCCGCGAGCGCGCGCGCGAAGAATGTGAACAGCACGGTCGCGATGAACGCGCCGATGAACGACGCGAAGAATGACGACGACAGCGCGAGCGCCGGTTTACCGAGCTTCTTCGCGAGCGGGAAGCCGTCGAAGAGAAGGACGACCGACCACGGCTCGCCAGGGATATTGAACAGGATCGACGTGATGACGCCGCCGAACAGCGCGCCCCAGTAGATGCCGGCAAGGAAGATGACCGCGCTCGTCGATCCGCCGGGACCGGTGTTCGCGATGAAGACCGTGATCGGCAGCAGGATCGCGACCCCGCTCGTGCCGCCGAGACCCGGCAGAACTCCGATGACCAGGCCGAGGAAGCATCCGATCGTGAGGAGCAGCAGGTTGAACGGTTGTAGCGCCGTGCCGAATCCGCCGGCGAGACTCCCAAGCGTGCTGGTGAATCCGTTGAGGATGTCCATCGGGCTCTCGCGCTACAGGGGGAAGCCCTGCTCGTAGAGCTTGCTCTTCGGCAGGAACACCCGGAAGCCTTTCTCGAAGGCGAAATAGATGATCGCGGGGAACAGGATCGCGATAACGATGACCCAGATCCAGCGGTAGCGTCCGATGAACTTCGCGAAGAAGCCCATGTAGAGACCGGTGACGAAGTAGAAGCCGATCCACTGGATGAACGCGACGGCGACGATCATCGGAACGGCGATCTTCAGCGGCGCGGTCCACGCTTCGCGCCTCGCGAACACACCTTCCCCGATATCCGCGGTGACGAACCAGCGGTAGATGACCACGACGGCGGCGCCGGCGATCATCGCCGCCGACCAGAACGGATAGAACCCCGGGCCGAGACCGCCGGGAAACTTCCCGGTCGGATCAGGGAGCGCGGACGCCCGGCTGTCGAACATGGCGACGGCGGCGATCAAGATCATGACCGCCGCCGTCGCGACCTGGTACGGCCTCACGCCGTGGGGATCACACCCACTTGTTCTTCGTCGCTATGTCGATGTGCAGCTTCTCGTAGTTGTTGATGAACGTGCGGAAGTCGAGTCCCGATCGGAAATCAGGGTTGAGCGCGTTCGTGTCCATGAACGCCTTCCACTTCGCGGACTCGAAGACCTTCTTGAAGACGTCGACCCAGAACGCCTGCTGCTGCGGCGTCAGCCCAGGCGGACCCATGACCGCCCGCATGATGTAGTAGTCATCGATCGCGAGACCTTGCGACTTGCAGGTCGCGAGACCCGAGTAGGGACCCGTCGTCGGGCTTGCCGGCGTGAACGAGCAGAGCGGACGGAGCTTCTTCTGCTGGAACAGACCCAGCCCTTCACTCGGGTTGTTCACCGTGACTTCGACGCCGCCCTGATGGCCGGCGAGTGCGGTTGCGACCGCGCCGCCGCCGGACTGCGGCACGTAGCGGAACGCCTTGGTCTTCGCTAGCTCGGCGATGCGGAGGAACATGACCTCGTCTTCCTGCTTCGAGCCGGTGCCCGAGGCCACGAGCTCTTTGTCCTGCGCTGCCTTGATGAAGTCTCCGGCGTTCTTCCATGGGCTGTCCTCGTTGACCCACAGGAAGAACGGGTCGAGCGCGAGGTTGGCGATCGGCGTGAAGTCGACCGCCTTGTACGGCAGCTTCTGCGTGATGATCGTGGTGAAGAAGCTGTTGAGGGTGATCATGATGTAGTGCATGTCACCCTTCTTCTCGAACACGTAGGTGAACGCGACCGCGCCGGAGCCGCCTTCCTTGTTCGTCGGCTGGACCGGCTGTGGTGAGAGCTTCTGCTCTTCGATGATGGCCTGCATCGCGCGCGCGTAGATGTCGGATCCGCCACCGACGGCGGTGCTGATCACGAACTCGATCGGACGCGTCGGCTGGGTCATCGTCTCGACCGAGGCTGTTGCCGCGGTCGTTGCGCTCGGCGATGGAGCGGTCGCACCGCCTCCGCACGCCGTCGCGACGAGCATTCCCGCTCCTAGGACCGAGATGAAACGCCTACCGGTCACTCGCCACATTTGCCTGCACCTCCACGGACTCGTACGTCGTTCGGCCGCGAATGGCTCAACAGCGGTCTGACCAGCGGCATCCTAGCGGTCTGACCAACAATCGCCACCGAGCCGGAGATGCCCGCGTGTCACAATGCGAGAACGAGGTCGGCACGGGGCGTGCGGTCGGCCGGTCAAGGTCGCTGGTGGCGACCGCCTAAGGAGTGGGTGATGGTGCAGGAGCTGGTCCGGCCCGCCAAGCTGCCGCGGGGCGCCGCGCCCGACAGCGCGTGGGCCTACCTGGACGGCAAGTTCGTACCCATCCGCGAGGCCAAGATCTCGGTCATGACGCACGGCTTCAACTACGGGACCGGCGTCTTCGAGGGCATCCGGGCCTACTGGAGCGCCGAGGACGAGCAGCTCTACGGGCTGCATCTTCGCGAGCATTTCGCCCGGCTCCTGCGGTCCGCCAAGATCATGCGTATCTCGGTCCCGCACACGGTGGACGAGCTCGTCGCTACGTCCGTCGAGCTCCTACGGAAGTGCGGCTACCGGGAGGACGCGTACGTCCGGCCGGTCGCCTACAAGGCGAGCCCGGTGATCGGCGTCCGCCTCCATAACCTCGAGGACGGGCTCACCATGTTCGCCGTCCCGTTCGGCAACTACATCGACATCGACAAGGGCATTGCCTGCCACGTCTCCTCCTGGCGCCGGGTCGATGACAACGCGATCCCCGCCCGCGCCAAGATCACCGGGTCCTACGTGAACGCGGCGCTCGCCAAGAGCGAGGCCGAGGAAGCCGGCTTCGCCGAGGCGATCGTGCTCACCCAGGAGGGCCACGTGTCCGAGGGAAGTGCCGCGAACCTGTTCCTCGTGCGCGACGGCAAGCTCCTCACGCCTCCCGCGACGGAGAACATCCTCGAGGGCGTCGTGCGTGGCGACGTGATGCGCATCGCCGCGGACCTCGGCGTGCCCGTCGAGGTGCGGGTCATCGACCGCACCGAGCTGTACATCTGCGACGAGATGTTCATGTGCGGTACCGGCGTGCAGATCTCGCCGGTGACGAGCGTCGACCATCGCGACGTCGGCAAAGGCGAGGTCGGCACGATCACGCAGCGCATCTCAAAGGTCTACTTCGATGGGGTCCGCGGTAAGGATGCGCGCTACCGCGACTGGCTCACACCGATATACAAGTCAACGAGTTGAGTCGCTAGCGAAGCTCCTGAAGTCGTTGCCGATTCGGACGACGATGTCGGGTCCGCCGGACCCGTCGGCCGTCTCCATCGGAAGTCCCAGCTGCGTGCGGAGCTGCTCAGCCGTATAGCGCTTGCCGGGATTCCGGAGCACGACCGCCGATTTGGCCGATGAGCCGTCCGTGACCGCGCTGACGCCGAACGCACGAGCCTCGAGCCGGTCCGCCACATCTCTCGCGACGCCGCTTCGCGCACCGGTGTTCTGCACCTCGACGCGCGCACCCTCCTGCCGCACCTTCGGGTCGTAGAAGAGTGACGCGGCGAGGTCACGGACCTTCGCGACGTCGGGGATGAGGTAGAAGCCGCCCTCGCTGTCATAGGTCAGCTCGCAGTGCGGATAGTCGCCGCCGCATGGATAGAGCACGTCGCTCGTGATGTCGCCGCTGTCGATGCTCGCAGCCGCGCGCGCGAGCGGCACGACGTTGGTCGGATCGAAGTCGGTCTCGATCGTCGTGCCGACGCCTTCCATGAGGGAGGGAAGCGTCCGCAGCGCCTGCGGAGTTGAGAGCTTCACGCGGAGCGCTCCGAGCACATCCTGCTGCCGCCGCGCGCGGCTGTAGTCGTTGGTGTCGTGACGCGACCGGGCGTACTTGAGCGCGGTCTCGCCGAACATGAGCTGCGGGCCGGGCGCGATGTCCACTCGCTCGACGCCGTAGTCGACCGTGGGGTAGGTCTCATCGCGCACGGGTCGCTTCACATCGACGATCAGGCCGCCGACACCGTTCACGATCTTGTTGAAGGCGTCGAAGTTCACCAGCGCGTACGAATGGACCTTGATCCCGAGTAGGTCGCTCGTGAGCCTTCTCACCAGATCGGGTCCGCCGAACGCGAACGCCCCGTTGATCTTTCCCTGGAACGTTCCGGGCTTGTTGATGTAGACGTCGCGCGGGATCGAGAGCATCGCCGCCGTCTTGTTCAGCGGATCGAGTGAGACCACGATCATCGTGTCGGTGTTCTGCGTCGTGCGGTCGCCGTCGCGTGTGTCGATGCCGAGCACGAGCACGTTCAGGCGGTCATTGCCGGTCCACACCGGCGCGGGCTCCTGCCCAACGGGCGTCGGAGCGACCTGCGGGCGCGCGATCGGCACGAACATCTTTGCGAAGAACGATGCCCACGGCGCCGACTCGCGGTAGATAGTTCCGTAGGTGACCATGAGCGTCGTTGTCACGAGCGCCAGGACGGCGTAGTCGATGATGTTGCGACCCCTCAGCCGGCGCATTCGCCCGGCGAACGCGTCGACGACGACGAAGACGTGATAGACGAGTGCGGTCGCGATCACGAGGAACGTCACGTACGTCGCGTTGCGCAGCACCCACGCGGTGAGTGGATCGGCGTTCACGACGAACGCGCCGGCGAGGGCGAACGCGAAGATCGGCAGAAGCAGCATGAGGAGGCCCTTCACCCACCGGTTCTGATAGGCCTGACCGAGACCCGGGAGGAGAGCTGACAGGAGCGCGGCGAAGCCAGGAGAGCCTAGCGGCGGCCCCGCGGCGAGCATGAGCGGGCGCTGCCGACTCCCCACATTCGACATGTAACACCTAGCGTAAGAGACTCGCCAGCCGTGGAACGCCAGCCGCACGTGAGCACGTCCACCCTTCGCGGCGCCAGGGCGGTCGGCATCGTCTGCGCGGCGCTCTTCTTCGCTCCGGTGGTGCTCTCGCTCGCGTTCCCCGACTGGTTCCTGTTCGCCCCGTACCACCGCACCTACGAGCGGCTGCTCGGGACGATCTTCGGGTCGCTGGGGATCGGCCTTCTCTTGGCGCTCCGCGACCCGGCGCGCAACGCCGGCGTCTTCGCGGTCGTCGGGCTGACGGCCGGTTCGCTCAGCGCGGCGACCATCTACTCGCTCGTATTCGACGGCGCTGCCGCTTCCCACTGGGTCACGACGGTGCTGCTGCTCGCCGGTATCTCGGTGGCCCTCGTCGTCACCTACACGCGGCTGCGGCGGCCGCACCCGGTCGTCGTGCGGATCGTCATCGCCGCCGTCGCGCTCCTGCCCGTCGCGCTCTACCTGCACGACGCCGCATACCGTGCTTTTGTAAAGCCCTAATGGCGCCGATCGTCTCCGTCCGCGACCTCCGCAAGAGCTACGGCCAGATCAAGGCGGTCGACGGCGTCAGCTTCGACGTCCAGGAGCGCGAGATCTTCGCGCTCCTCGGTCCGAACGGGGCAGGGAAGACGACGACGGTGGAGATCCTCGAGGGTCTGCGGTCGGCCGATAGTGGGACGGCGATCGTCGCGGGAGTAGACGTCCGAAAGGACCCGTCTGGCGTGAAGGAGCGGATCGGCGTCCAGCTCCAGCAGAGCGCGTTCCCCGAGAACTTCCTGGCGCGCGAGATCGTGGATCTCTTCGCGCTCTTTTACGGCAGGAGGGTCGACTCGATGGCCATCCTGAGATCAGTGGGCCTCGAGGACAAGGCGAAGCAGAAGCAGGACAAGCTGTCAGGTGGCCAGCGCCAGCGCCTCTCGATCGCGGTTGCACTGGTGAATGAGCCGCGTGTGCTGTTCCTGGACGAGCCGACCACGGGCCTCGATCCGCAGGCGCGCCGGAACCTGTGGGAGCTGGTGCGCGCCATCCGCGCGCGCGGCACGACCGTGTTCCTCACGACGCACTACCTCGACGAGGCTGAGGCGCTCTGCGACCGCGTCGCGATCATGGACGCGGGCCACATCGTCGCGCTGGACTCACCGCCTGCGCTCATCGAGGCTCTGCTGAAACGAGGCTTTCGCAAACCCGTGCTCCAGCAGCAGGCGAATCTCGACGACGTCTTCCTCGACGTCACCGGCCACGCGCTGCGCGAGGATTAGGTGCGACAGATACTCGGCTACACGGTCATGTTGCTTCGCGCGTATGCGCGCGACCGCACCGCCTTGTTCTTCGGTTTCTTCTTCCCGCTCCTCTTCATGGTGCTGTTCGGCGTGTTGAACTTCGGCGGATCGGTGCGCGTGAACCTGGGCATGGTCGACGAGGCAAAGAACGATCAGAGCGCCTCGTTCATCGCGACGCTGGGAAAGATCGACACGCTCAAGATCACCAGCGGCGAGCGTGACGCGCAGCTCGCGAAGCTGACCGCCGGTGACCTCGATCTGGTGCTGGTCATCCCGAGCAACTTCCGCATCGCGCCGGCAGCACCGGGGAGCAGCGTGCCGACGCTGTCGCTCTTCCGCAACAGCGCACGCGCGGAGCAAGGTGCGGTCGGCGGCGCGATCCTGAACTCCGTCATCGACCAGCTCTCGTTCGCGGTCACGCAGACGGCGCCGGTCGTCAGCCTCAAGAGCGAAGAGGTCACCGGGCGGAACCTGAAGTACGTCGACTTCCTCACCCCTGGGATCGTGGGGATGACGATCATGCAGCTTGGCATCTCGAGCGTCGCGTTCGCTTTCGTCGCAGATCGGCAACGCGGCGTGATCCGCCGGATCATGGCGACGTCGATCCCGCGGCGGAGCTACATGGCTGCGCACGTGCTTCAGAGGCTCATCCTCGCCGTGGTGCAGGTGCTCATCCTGCTCGCGGTCGCCGTTCTCGCGTTCAAGGTCACCGTCGTCGGCGGGCTACCGTCGCTGCTTGCGGTCGCCGTGCTTGGGGCCGTCGTGTTCCTCAACCTGGGCTTCGCCGTGACTGGCCTGCTGACGACCGAGAACCAGGCCGCCGTTGCGACGCAGATCGTCACGCTGCCGCAGATGTTCTTATCGGGAGTGTTCTTCTCGCGCGACGCGGTGCCCGCGTTCCTCAAGCCGGTCGCGGACTACCTCCCGCTGACGTTCCTCAACGACGCGCTCCGCGCCATCGCCACGACCGGTGCATCGCTCGCGGACGTCAGTGGCCAGATCATCGGCCTCGTCGTGTGGGCGATCCTGTCCTTCATCCTCGCCTACCGCCTCTTCCGGCTCGACTAATTCATCGCAGGGGGAGAACCCCCTGCAACCCCCCTGTTCTTAGACCTCGAGGGCCTCCGCCACGGCGCGATGCACCACGGCACGGAACTTCCCCCAGGCGCGCCAGTCGCCGCCGATTTCCAGCGTGCCCGGCGTCCGGAGATCGTCGAGGAAGCTGGCGACGCGCGGCAGCTCCGCGACCTCGACCTCACGCCAATCCTCGATCTGCTCGGTCGTGTCGAGAGCGCCGAGCGTTCCGCCCGTCTCGTCGAGGAGGAATGCGAACGTGTGGAAGATCGGAACTCCCGCCGGTGCGTCGACGCTGTGGTACGCGATCCGCGCGAGGAAGCGGCGAACCTCGGTCTCGAGGCCGGTCTCTTCGTTCGTCTCGCGTACGAGCGCGTCGAAGATCGGCTCGCCGCGGTGGATGCCGCCCGTCGGCAGACGGTAGGCACCGCGTGGATAGAAGGTCTTGATCGATAGGAGCACGGTGCCGCTGGGGCGCCGCACGACCATGCAGACCTCGCCGTAGCGGTCGGGCTTGCGGATCGGGTCGTCGAAGTCGTCGGGGATCGGGGCGTCGATCACCAGCGGCGGACCGAAACGCGCCGTGAGCGTGTCGATCTCGCGTCGCGTCTCGGCCAGAAGCTCCACGGCGTGAGGGTAGGGCTAGGAGCGCTCGTGCTTGCGCAGTAGATCGTCCAGCGCCTCGCGCAGCAGCACGGCCTCCTTCTTCTTCTGGCGCTCCGCGAGGCCCTTGAGCCGGCCGAGCTGTGCGGCCGAGTAATAGGAGGACTTGAGCACCATGTCGTCGCTGGGCGTGAGGCCGACGGCGTCGCCCCCTTGCTCCTTTGCGGCGAGCAGCGCGAGGTCGGCCTTCCGCATCAGCTCCTCAGAGCTCGCCGGGCCGCGCGACTTCGTGTCGCGTGGCGTGTTGGCGACGCCGATGCTCACCGTGCAGGTCTGCCCACGCGGGACGACCTTCACGAGCGCAGCGTCGAGCTCCTGGCGAAGCTGTTCGGCGCGGAGGAAGACCGGCTCGAGCGTGGTGCCGGGCGCGAGGAGAGCGAACTCGTCGCCGCCGATGCGGCCAAGCGTCCAGCCCTCCTTGGCTGCGGCCTTGGACAGCGCCGCGATGACCGTGGCGATCGCCTTGTCGCCGGCGTCGCGACCGGCCTTCTCGTTGAGCACCAGCAGGTTGTCGAGGTCGAGGTGGACCATCGTCGCGACCGGCTCGCGCTTGAGCGCCGCGATGACCGCACCTTCGAATGCGGGCCGCGACAAGCAGCCGTTCGCGTCCGCTCGGAAACGGACGTCCTTCACTTGGTCGCTTCGTTTGGCCATGCCACACCTCCGCCCCCAATCATATATATCGGTGCCATGTATATAGGTCAAGTGTCATCATGGTGGCGCCGGTCCGGGTGAGGGTGTCTGACGCAGCCCCTGCAGTGGGTAGACTCAACACGACAGGCGTTCGAGGGGACATCCACCCCGATGCCGCTGGAAGAAAGCCGCGAGGCCGTTAGACCCAGCCGGAGAGCCACTCCGTTAGCAAGGCGCAGAGTGGGCATGCGCAGGCGTGCCAACTCGGGTGGTACCACGGCAGCGCCGTCCCGGGAGCGGGACGGCTTTTTTGTGTCTAGACCCAGCCGCAGAGGCGGCGAAGGAGAGCGAGTGGCGACGACGAACGAGAAAACGCGTTTCACGCCGGTGGGGTCGTCCTTTGATCTGCCCGAGCTCGAGCACGGCGTGCTCGAGCTGTGGGAGCGCGACCGCAGCTTCGAGCAGCTGCGGAAGCGGAACGCCGGTGGCAAGCGGTACTCGTTCATCGACGGTCCGATCACGGCGAACATCGAGGCCATGGGGGTCCACCACGCCTGGGGACGCACCTATAAGGATCTCTACCAGCGATACAAGGCGATGCAGGGATTCGACCAGCGCTGGCAGAACGGGTTCGACTGCCAGGGGCTGTGGGTCGAGGTGCAGGTGGAGCGCGAGCTCAACCTGAACAGCAAGCGCGACATCGAGACGTACGGGATCGACAAGTTCTCGCGTGCGTGTCGGGCGCGCGTCGACCGCAGCGCGGCGGCGATCACCAAGCAGTCCATCCGGCTCGGCCAGTGGATGGACTGGGATAACTCCTATTACACGTACAGCGACAACAACATCTCGCACATCTGGAACGTTCTGAAGCTCGTTCACGAGAAGGGCTGGCTCGTCGTCGGCCATCGCGCGATGCCGTGGTGCGCGCGCTGCGGCACGGCTCTGTCCGAGCACGAGATGACCGGCTCGTACAAGGAGATGACACACACGTCGCTGTACGTGCGCTTCCCCGTCATCGCGGAGGGCAAAGGCACCGACCTCGCCAAGGAGCGCGCGTCGTTCCTCGCTTGGACGACGACGCCGTGGACCCTCCCGGCGAACGTCGCGCTCGCGGTGCATCCGAACCTCGACTACGCGAAGGTGCGGGTGCTGTCGGACGGCGCGAGCGAGCCCGAGGTCCTGATCATGGGCGCCAAGGTCTTCGCCCAGACCAAGTTCCACAACGCCGAGCTGATCGAGACCGTCAAGGGCCGTGACCTGCTCGGCATCCCGTACTCCGGTCCATTCGACGACCTGCCGGTGGGCGCGACGACGAAGCCCGGACATCGCGTGATCGAGTGGGACGAGGTCAGCGAGGCTGAGGGGACCGGCATCGTTCACATCGCACCGGGCTGCGGCGCGGAGGACTTCGCGCTCTCGAAGACCGAGAAGCTTCCGGTCTTCGTCCCGATCGACGAGAACGCGCACTTCGTCAAGGGGTTGGGCTGGCTCGAGGGCAAAGAGGCGCGTGACGTCGCGCACGAGATCTCGGATGACCTGAAGAAACGAGGCCGTCTATTCCGCGAGATCCCGTACACCCACTCCTATCCCGTCTGCTGGCGCTGCCACGAGGAGATCGTCTTCCGCGTCGCCGATGAATGGTTCATCTCGATGGACGAGCTGCGCCCGAAGCTGAAGGCGGCCGCGGCGAAGGTCCGCTGGCTGCCCGCGCACACCGGGGACCGGATGCAGAACTGGCTCGACAACATGGGCGACTGGAACATCAGCCGCAAGCGCTACTGGGGCCTGCCTCTGCCCTTCTATAACTGCGCGAACGCCCACTTCTTCATCATCGGAAGCGAGAAGGAGCTGCGCGAGCGCGCGATCCGCGGACTGGAGCAGCTGACGGAGCTGCACCGGCCGTGGTTGGACAACGTCGTTCTCGCGTGTCCGACGTGCAAGGCGGAGAGCCTGCGCGTGAAGGAGACCGGCGACGTGTGGCTCGATGCCGGCATCGTGCCGTTCTCGACGCTGAACTGGCTCGACGGTCACGACTACTGGCTCACGTGGTTCCCGGCGGAGTTCATCACCGAGAACGTCGAGCAGATCCGCCTCTGGTACTACTCGCAGCTCTTCTTCAGCGTCGTTCTTGCGGACCGTGCGCCGTACGAGACGGTGTTGTCCAACGAGTTCGTGTACGACGAGCAGGGCGAAGAGTTCCACAAGACGGGCGACAACTTCATCGACTTCCCCCAGGCCGCGGAGCGCGCCGGCTCGGACGTGATCCGCTGGTATTACGCACGCCACGACCCCGCGGAGAAAGTGCTCTTCGGCTACAACGTGTTGGCAGAGGTGAAGCGAAAGCTTCTCGTCCTCTGGAACACGTACTCGTTCTTCGTGACGTACGCGAATCTCGATAGGTTCGATCCCAACGAGGCGGAGGTCCCGCTCGGGGAGCGCCCGCTGATCGACCGCTGGGTCCTGTCATCGCTCGAGCGCCTCGTGCGCGACAGCCGCGCCGCGCTCGATCAGTACGACTCGCAGACGGCGGCGCTGCGCATGGAAGCGTTCTGGGACGACCTGTCGACGTGGTACGTCCGGCGCAACCGCGCGCGTTTCTGGAAGACCGAGGCCCGCCGCGATTCGCTCGCGGCCTATCAGACCCTGTACGAGGCGCTCACGACGCTCGCGCGACTCTTCGCCCCGTTCATGCCGTTCCTCGCGGAGTCCCTGTATCAGAACCTGGTCCGCCACGCGATGCGCGGCGCTCCCGACTCCGTCCACCTCGCGCCGTATCCCGAGGTGCGGGCCGAGCGGATCGACGATGACCTCGAGAGGCGCATGCGCGCCGCGATGCGCGTCGTGTCTCTCGGCCGCACCGCGCGCTCGTCCGCCAAGACAAAGGTGCGCACACCGCTCCCGAAGCTCATCGCGGTCTTCGATCCGAACGATCGCGATCGCGGCGCGCTCGATGGACAGGACGAGCTCGCGTCGATCATCCGCGACGAGCTCAACGTGAAGGCCTTCGAGGTTCGCGACGACGCCAAGGGTCTCGTGCGCGAGACCGTGAAGCCGGAGCTCAAGGCGCTTGGGCCGAAGCTCGGTAAAGACCTGCCGCGGGTGCGTCAGGCGCTCGCGGAGGGTCGCTTCACCACGAAGGACGGAAACACGCTCGTCGAAGGCTTCACGCTCGCTCCAAGTGAAGTGCTCGTGAGCCACGAGGGCACTCCAGGGCACGCGGTCGGCCGTGAGACCGGCGCGATCGCAGCGCTCGTCACGGACACCACGCCGGAGCTCGAGGCCGAGGGGCTGGCGCGCGAGCTCGCGCATCACGTGAACAACATGCGCAAGGAGGCGGGCCTCGACATCTCCGACCGGATCACGCTCCGTTACGACGGCGCGCTGACGGAGACGATCGAGCGTTTCAAGGACTTCCTCGCGGGCGAGGTGCTTGCGAAGGGGATGGCCCGCGGTGCGAACGGACGCGGCCACCGCTGGGAGGGCGAGCTCAACGGCGTGAAGGGGATACTGGAGATCGAGCGCGCCTAGCCCCTGCTAGGTCCGAGCTTCGCGCAATCGGTCGTAGACGGTCGTAGGCGTCTTGCGGTTGCCCTCGCAGGAGGTCGACCGCGGTCGTGGACACGCTAGATCCCGAGGATCTGCCGCTTCTTCGCGCTGAACTCCTCATCCGTGAGCACGCCGTGGCGGTGCAGTTCCGCGAGCTTCATCAGATCGTCGAGTCCGGTCGATGACGAGCTGCTCGGTGCCGGCGTCGTCCGTAGCCGCGCGTCGACCGCGCTCTGCAGCGACGTCTTGATCGGTGTGAACACCGTCGCGAGGACGAAGAGTGTCATCACGATCGCGAGGTCGGAGCCCTGACCGGTGATCGCGACGAACAGCCGCTGGAAGAGCGCGAGCGCGCCGGTGTAGAGGCCCGCCAGCACCGCGGTCAGCAGTCCGTAGACGAGGGTGCGGTTGATGATCACGTCGATCTCGTAGAGGCGGTACCGCAGGATCGCGATACCGACAGCAACGGGCAAGGCGGTGACCGCGGCCACGGTCAGGACGATGCTCACGTCCTCGATGCCGGGAACGATCCCGTGGAGCGTGTCGGAGATGAAGCCAAGAACGACGATGCAGCCCGCGAACACGAACCAGCGGATCTGCAGCCGCTCCTCCGGTCCCGCGCGCCGCATCCGATCGAGGAGTGCGACGGCGGTGAGAACGATGAGCAGGACGAACACGATGTCGGTCGCCACATCGAGGAAGTCGAAGAGTCCGTCCCACGCATAGATGCCCAGCGGATTACGCACGAGGGCGAAGCCCGGATAGGAAGCGGGCTTGAACATCGTGTCGAGGACAGCGATGACGGCCAGCACTCCCGCCGCCCACGCAACGGGACGCCACCGGCGCGAAGGCAGCCGGCCATCCGGAAAGAGAAGCGGAAGGAAGAGGGCGATCACGGCCGTTCCCGGCATGCTGATCCAGAAACCGAGCCACGCCATCAGCTCACCGGCGGGGAGTCCTCGATGCTGCGCCGTCAGCGCCACGATCGCGTATGACTGCGCGAACGCCGCGGCCGCGAAGCTAAGGGCCGTCAGGCAGAACATCCATCCGATCGGGTGCCGTTCGTGCCTACCGACGATGAGCGCACCGATCACGACGAACCACAGCATCGCGAAGAAGATCCACGCGTCGACGAGCGTGATTGAAGCCGCCTCTGACCCGAAGCGGAAAGCCAGGAGTACGAGGACGACGTACAGGCCGGCGAGCGACCACGCGATGGCCGAGGCGCGACTGCGCGGCTTGGCTGTGCGAGGCGGCGCCGCAACGCTGGTCACGATCAGAGATTAGTCAGGCGTTCAAGGGCTTACAGCACCGCGCTGCGCAGCGCCGCTGCGACGAGGCGCGGTGCGCGACGCCGCGCCGGACCCGTGAGCGCGGTGCGCCAGGTCGGGTAGGAGAGCAGCGCGTGCGCGAGCGCGATGGCGTCGCCGGCTCGAACACGGAGGGCACCACGGCGCGAGAGGTCGTTCATCGTCCGCGTGATGAGCGCGAGCCGCACGTTGTCCAGATCGCGCAGCGGCGCCGCGACCGCGCGCGGAAGCGCGCCGTCGACCAGCGTCTCGAGCAGCACCGACTCGAGGCGGTACTCGCGGTCGTGCAGCGCGACGAGCTCGTTGAGGATCGTCTCGGGAACGTCGGATCTGGGTCGCCAGCGCTCGACTCGCGCGATCTGTGCCGTTGCGCGCCGTCGCAGCGCCTGCTCCACGAGGCGCTCCTTCGACAGCGCATGCAGGTACAGCGTGCGCGGCGCGACGTGCGCGCGTCGGGCGACGTCGGCCATACGGAGCGCGTGATAGCCGCGGCGGGCGACCTCGCGGAGCGCGGCCGTCTCGATCGCCGCGCCCGTTCGCGCGACCTTGCGCGCGCGCTCGCGCTGTACATACGTTCGAGAATTCACTGCAGCAGCACTGTAACGAATCTCGGAATAAATGCTCGACGCGTAGATGCGCCGCTGCTACGCTTGTGTCCTCTTGACCGCTCTCGCATTCGTTTTCCCCGGGCAAGGCTCTCAGACCGTCGGCATGGGCCGCGACGTCTACGAGACCTCCGCCGCCGCGCGCGCGATCTTCGAAGAGGCCGATCGCGTGCTTGGATACAAGCTCTCAGAGCTGTGCTTCGCGGGTCCCGCCGAGCGGCTCAATGACACCACCGTCGCGCAGCCCGCGATCCTCGCGACGAGCATCGCGCTCTTCGAAGCCATGGTGGAGTCGGTGACGCAGAAGATCGGCCGCCGCGTGACCGACGGAAGCGAGCCGCGGGGCGTGATGGCGCTGCCGGAGCACATGCGGCCCGACTTCGTCGCGGGCCACTCACTCGGTGAGTTCACCGCGCTCGTCACGGCGGGCGTGCTGCCTTTCGCGGATGCGCTACGACTTGTCGCGGAGCGAGGCAAGCTCGCGTCGACGCAGGGCGCGCGTGGAGCGATGGCCGCGATCATCGGCTTGTCCGCCGAAGAGGTCGAGCGTGTCATCGCTGAAACGGTGGAGCCTGGCACGGTGGTCGTCGCGAACGACAACGGACCGATACAGGTGACGATCGCGGGAAGCGACGAGGGCATCCGCTCGGTGACCGAGGCGCTCGCGAGTCGTGGCGCGAAGAAGATCGTCCCGCTGCGGATCTCGGCACCGTTCCACTTTCCAGACATGGGTCGCATCGGCCCTGACCTCCGCGCGTTCATGCAGACGCTCCGTTTCCGCGAGCCGGTCGTGCCGATCGTCGCGAACGTGAGCGCGCTACCGCACCTGAGCGCATCCGCGATCCAGGACGCGCTCGTCCGGCACCTCTCGAATCGCGTCGAGTGGCTCAAGTCGGTCCGCTACATGGTCGAGCGCGGTGCCTCGACGTTCGTCGAGATCGGCGCCGGTCAGGTCGTGAACGGACTCGTGAAGCGCATCGCCGACGTGAAGCTCGTCAACGTCTCCGACACCGGATCGCTCGCGGGTGCCCTCCGCACCCTGGGCGAGCGCGCGCACTCCGTCATATCGCGATGACCCGTCGGGTCGTCGTTACCGGCATGGGCGCGGTGACGCCGGTCGGGAACGACATCACGACGACGTGGGACACCCTCACCAGCGGACGGAGCGGTCTCGGTCGGATCACGCGTTTCGATCCCTCGCCATACGAGACGCAGATCGCGGGTGAGATCAAGGACTTCGACGCGAGCGCGTACATGGATCGGAAGGACGTCAGGCGGACCGATCGGTTCACGCACTACGCTGTCGCCGCCGCAAGCCAGGCGCTCAAAGACGCGAGTCTCGACAAGATCACGGATCCGGAGCGGATCGGCACGGCCATCGCCACCGGAGTGGGCGGTCTCGAAACGCTGATCGATGGGATCCTGTTGATGGAACGGCGCGGTCCAGCGCGTCTGTCTCCGTTCCTCGTGCCGATGCTCATGGCGAATGCCGCGTCGGCGCAGGTCTCGATGCAGTTCGGACTCCGCGGCCCGAGCCTCACGCATGTCTCGGCATGCGCCTCGAGCTCGCACGCGATCGGCGAGGGCGGCGACATCATCCGCCGTGGCCAGGCCGACGTGATGGTCGTGGGAGGATCGGAGGCGGCCGTGCTTGCTATTGGGATCGCAGCGTTCTCGGCCATGCACGCCACCAGTCGACGTAACGACGACCCCGAGGGGGCCTCGCGTCCGTTCGACAAGGACCGCGACGGGTTTGTGCTCTCCGAAGGCGCCGCGGTGGTGGTGCTGGAGGAGCGCGAGCACGCCCGCTCGCGCGGCGCGCGCATCTACGGCGAGCTGGTCGGCTACGGC
>Ga0207653_10000190_pt1 | contig 42234 bp, 35 predicted proteins | sample KBSK5251metaG_FD_184341 | JGI IMG/M metagenome (GOLD analysis project Ga0207653, IMG submission 184341) | Corn, switchgrass and miscanthus rhizosphere microbial communities from Kellogg Biological Station, Michigan, USA - KBS K5-25-1 metaG... | ecosystem: Host-associated > Plants > Roots >...
CTCCGGAGGAGCGCAATGTACATGGTCGTGTTTCGCTCCTCCGGAGCTTGCACTGTTTTCTGATCATTGTAGCTATAAAGATTCTGCTCCTCCGGAGCTCAAACGCATTTTGTTGCGGCCTAAGCCGCGCTGTGTAATCTGCGTAATCTGTGGATAATTTCCTATGACTCACATCAGATATTCAGTTGCCTGTTGCCAGACGGACCTGGCGAATCCAATCGAGCGCAGACAGATGCGCGCGAACACTGAGCGCATGCTCTCGATGATCGATTCTGCCGTGGCGGGGGCCGCGCCGTTTCTGCCGGTGCGACTAATTGTCTTTCCTGAATTTGCTCACTCAGCTCCGGTTTTTGAAACTGCGCAGGAATTGATCGACAAGCTCGCCGTCGAAATTCCCAACGAGCACACCGAGCTGTTAGAAAAAAAAGCGCGGCAACATGACATATATATTCAAAGCGGCTCAATGCTCGAAGTCGATCCAAAGTGGCCGGGCCATGTCTTCAACGCGACCTGCTTAATCGGTCCTGAGGGAATTCTTTACAAGTATCGGAAGGTGAACACGTGGATTCCTTACGAGGTGCACACCAGCCCGCACGACCTTGAAGGCTATGACGAACCGCTCTTTCCGGTTGCCGATACGCCCATCGGCCGGCTGGGTTGTGCGATTTGTTACGACTGGTTGTTTCCGGAAGCGATGCGGCAACTCACGGCCAACGGCGCTGAAGTTTTGATTCGCGTCTCCGCTTACATGGATCCGTGGGGTGCAACTGAACCGATGGCCTGGTGGACGGTGATCAATCGCGCGCGCGCAATCGAAAACATCGGCTACGTAGTCGCCGCGAATCAGGGCGCGAGCTTGAAGCACTATCCGCCCTATTCATGGCCCGGCGCGAGTCAAGTCGTTGATTACGACGGGCGGCTGTTAGCCGAGGCAGCGCCCGGTCCGGGCGAACGAATTGTGGTTGCGCCGATCGACATTTCCGCTTTGCGTCACGAACGCGAGTCGCGGCGCGGTCATCACATGCCGGCCCATCTGCGAACTGAGGCGTATCCGATTTACCAGCGGCATCAATATCCGCCTAAGAAAGTTGACGAGCGTCTTTCGTATGAAGAGAACAATCGTTTGATTGACCAGGCGAAGTTGAGTTTCCGCGCCTTAGATTCCAATGAATGATGCACCCTGCGGTTTGCCGTAAGAGGTCCGATTCGCTTCTTCAGTCACATCGTCGTCATGACGCGAAGCTCCCAGTATTCCAAAAATCTTTCTGACACCGGATCTAAGCTTAGCTTCTTAGCTATGGCTCTGCCTCGCCGATGCGCGGCAAGTCTCAGACTTGCCGGAAGACCTTAGCTAAAATCTCGGTCCTATGACCGCAGAGAATTAGGTCAGAGACCGGAGAAGGAGGACGTCCGCGTCGGCAAGTCATAGACTTGCCGCGCATCGGAGTGGCCAAGCCAGTAACTAAGGATCGCCCTTCGACCACAGTCGAGTGGTCCAAACCGACGTTGAACTAATTTTCATCGTAAGGTTTCTCCAGCCCAGGCGTTTACGCCTGGGTGAGAAACAGCGGGGGGTTAAAGCCCCATAATGAGGCTTTTGAAACCACCGCCTTTCATTCCCCAGGCGTGAACGCCTGGGCTACGGAAAAGTCATTCAAATTGGGAAACGAACTTAACGTGCATTGAATTGGCAAAGCCGCCAATCTACTAACTCGACAATGGTTTGACAGTCCCACTGCCGACGCGTATTTTGCGGTAGTCACAGAGCGCACTCTCAATTCATCATGAGTCAGACGAAGTTTCGCTTTTCCTCGATGATAGTTGGCCGGGTGGCTCTCTTGTGTCTGCTTTGTCCGCTTGCACTGATTGCGCAGCAAAAGTCGGAGCCCCAGAGCGCTGGCGGCGCCTCGACCGGAACTCCGGTTAATTACACCGCGCGGCGGACCGTGGGCATTACAGATCCGAAAGCGCCCGTGGTTTTCGAAGACGCAACCGACAAGACCGCGCTGGCGACTTTCAAACATCGCGCGGGTACGCTCGCAAAGGATTACATCTTTGAAGTCTCTTCCGGCGGCGTTGCCATCTTTGATTATGACGGTGACGGCTTGCCGGATATTTATTTAGTCAACGGCTCAACTCTGCCGGCGTCGCTCGGCAAAGAGAAAGCGCCGCGCGCTGCTCTGTATCGCAATCTCGGAAATTGGAAATTCGAAGACGTCACTGACAAAGCCGGAGTTGCCAACGAGCGTTGGGGCATGGGCGCGGCGGTTGGTGATTACGACAACGACGGCCGGCCCGATCTTTACGTGACAAACTTTGGTGTGTCGCGTCTGTATCGAAACAACGGCGACGGCACGTTCACCGACGTCGCCGAGAAACTGGGCGTGGCGCGAAAAGGTTGGAGCACGGGCGCGAGCTGGGGTGACTACGATGGCGACGGCAAACTGGATTTGTTCGTGCCCGGCTATGTCGAAATTGATTTGAACAATCTGCCGCGAAGCCCGGCCGAAGCGAAGAGCCCGGGCAGCGTAGGCCAAAACTTTTGTCAGTTTCGCGGAGCGCCCGTAATGTGCGGACCACGTGGCCTGACCGGTGAAAGCGATACGCTTTATCATCAAAAACCGGATGGAACTTTTGAAGACGTCAGTGTGAAAGCCGGTGTCAATGATCCGCAAAAGTACTATGGCTTTGCGTCAGTCTTTGTGCACGCTAACGACGACAATTTGCTGGATCTGATCGTCGTGAACGACTCGACACCGAAGCAGTTCTATATCAACAAAGGTGACGGCACGTTTGAAGAAACAGGTTACCCGTCGGGTGTCGCCCTAAATGAAAATGGACGCGAGCAGGCCGGGATGGGAATCGCGATTGGTGATTACGATAATTCCGGCAGGTTGAGTCTTCACATTACAAATTTTTCGGACGATTCGAATGTGCTCTATCACAATGACGGGGAAGGGAACTTCACGGACGTGACGTCTCTGGCGGGCCTGGGTGAAGTGACTTTGCCGTTTCTTGGTTGGGGTACGGAGTTTATCGATTATGATAACGACGGTTGGTTGGATTTGATTGTGGCCAATGGCCATGTGTACCCGGCGGTTGATGAACATCAGTGGGGCACCAGCTATGCGCAACAGGCCCTGCTGTTTCGCAATTTGAAAAACGGAAAGTTTGAGCGCGTCGGCGCGGCGCCGGGCAGCGGGCTGGCTTCCGCCTTTAGTGCGCGCGGGTTGGCCGTTTCCGATTTGGACGGCGATGGCAAACCGGACATCGTCATCAACAATACCGACGCCAAGCCGAGCGTTCTCAAAAATGTTTCTGCCGCCGGCGGTCATTGGCTGGCGCTTCGTCTGGCCGGCGACGTCGCAAAAAAATCACCGCGCGATGCGACGGGCGCTACGGTTTATGTGACAACCGGAAAAATCCGCCAGCGACAGGATGTCATCAGCGGTGGCAGTTATCTTTCGCAGAGCGATATGACGTTGCACTTTGGCCTGGGCGCGGCGACCAGTGTAGATAAGCTTGAGATTAAGTGGCCCGATGGAACATCGGAAACGGTAACTGTTCCCGCCGTGGATCGTAAACTAACCGTAATCGAAGGAAAGGGTATTGCTAAGTAGATGTACCGCAGACTGTCCAGTCTGCGAGTGGTTAGAGTGGCGCCCCTATATGAATTACTTTTATGTAGCCCAGTGGTTAACCCCCGGGGATTAAAAGGGGGGTAATTTCAAAAGCCCCATTAATGGGGCTTAAATGGGCGTCCTTGTTTCTCACCCAAGCGTAAACGCCTGGGCTACCTAAAGCCGAAGCAGACTGGACAGTCTGCTTTACATCAACGAGTGAATCGTATGTTGTCCGATAAAATCACTGCCTTTTCACGAACCAACATTTCGACTCGCCTGGCGATGTTGTTGCTGTTCGTGTTTGCGATTTGCTTCGCCGCATCTCTTTTGGGAAATGCCACGGCGACGACCACGCCGGATTCTGAAGAGAACCAAAAAGCCTACGCAGCTGAGATCGCCAAAACATACGACTTCAAGTTCGGCACGAATCCTTTTTCGCCCGGCAATGCGACGACGACTACCGGCACCTTCATTCCCGGAGAAATGTTTGTCGCGTCGAAACGCTGCGGCACTTGTCACACCGACGCGCACGCCCAATGGCGACAGTCGGCACACGGCAATGCTTTTCGCGAACCGTTCTATCAAAAAAACGTCAAAGACCTGCAAACTCAGCGCGGAATTGAATTTACGCGACACTGTGAATCGTGTCACAACCCGGCGGCGCTTTTCACCGGCGCGCTCACCAAAAACTCAAAGGTTAAGCGGCCGTTCGATGATGACGGCGTTTCGTGCATCTCGTGTCATTCGATTCAGTCAGTGAATGGACGCGGCATCGGCGGTTATGTCATGGGCGAGCCGGCGCTGCTGGTGAAAGAAGACGGGACGCGTCTGCTGGCGGGTATTACTGATCAGCAAATCCTCGACGACATTCCCTCGCACCGGCGCGCGATGATGCGGCCATTGTTGAAGCAGCCGGAATTCTGCGGCTCATGCCATAAATCGCAAGTGCCACGCGAGCTGAATGATTACAAGTTCCTGCGCGCGTTCATGGTCGCCGATGAATTGCAGCAGTCATCCTTTTCAAAAGAATCGCCGCACCCGTTTTATGTGCGTGACAAAGAGACGTGCAACTCGTGTCACATGAAGCGCGAACCCGCGCCGCTCTTTGATGTGTCGGCAAAACAAGGGACACTCGCTTCACACCGTTGGGCGGCGGCGAACACCGCGATTCCGACCTTCTATAAATATTCGGAACAGCTCGACGCCGTGACGAAGTTTCTCGAGAACGACGCCGTGGGCATCGACATCTTTGCTGTTCGACGCAAGCCAGCAGCGGGCAAGTCTGAGGATTTCATCGCGCCCCTAAACCGTAAGAACTTTACGTTCAATGGCGGCGATCGACTGACAGCCGATGTCGTCATCACGAACAAGAATATTGGGCATTCGTTTCCGCCGGAGCTGCGAGATTTTTACGAAGCCTACGTTGAGTTCATTGTCAGCAACGACGCAGGCAAAGCTATCTACTGGTCCGGCTTTTTGAAACCGGATGGCTATCTGGACGAGAACGCGCACAACTACAAAACTTATCTCGTCAAACCTGACGGCACTTACAACGATAAGCATCACATTTGGCGCACGCGAATTGTCGCGCAGAACAATCAGATCAATTCAGGCCGCTCGGACCTTGTTCGTTATCAATTCCAGGCGCCGGCTGATTTGAAAGGATCGCTGCGTCTGACGGCGCGAGTTCGTTACCGGCGTTTCACGCGAGTCTTCAGCGACTACAGTTTAGGAAAATCCGTCGACTATCCAATTGTGACGATGGCCTCGACCGAATACCTCATGCGCGGCGGCGACAATGGGGGCGTGGCTCCGAATCCAAACGACAAAACTGCCGTGCCCGACTGGCGCCGTTGGAATAACTACGGGATTGCGCTGTTCGATCAGAGACAGTATCCGCTGGCCATCGAAGCATTCACCCAGGCGGCGGCGTTGGATGAGAAATACCGTCCGATGGCTTTAGTGAACCAGGCGATGGGCCACCTCGAGTTGGAGCAGTACGATCAAGCCGCGGCGCTGCTTGACGCTGTCGTCAAAGCGAATCCAACGAACGCTCGCGCGTTATTCCAGCAATCACGCATCTTCATCAAGCGCGGCCAATTGGATCAGGCTGAGTTAAACCTGCGTCAGGTGCTCGCGGCTTTCCCGCGCGATCGTATCTCGCTACAACAGCTCGGTGAGCTTTGCAAGATCAAACGTGATTACCAGGGCGCGGTCGAGACCTTCGGAAAAATTCTGGAAATTGATCCGGAAGATCTGGGGGCGCATTACAATCTGATGTTGGTCTATCGCAAGCTGGGACGGAATGATGATGCGAAGCGCGAAGCAAAAATCTTTGCCGACCTCAAAGACGATCCGTCGGCGCTGTCCTTGGCCAATCAGTTCCTGCGCAAACACCCCGAGATGAGCAACGAAAGCGTCTACTGGCATGTTCACGACCTGAACCGGACAGCTGGAGAATGAAACAAAGGAGCGAAATCCCGCGGAATGAAGCGAACCGTGAAACGGCTGGTCACCACCGGTCTGGGTCTTTTTCTTTCTACCTTTCTGTTTGTTCCAACTTCGATTTCAGGTAAACGTGCGCCGAGATTTGTGTCAGAGGCGCGATTGTTAGGGAGGGCTCGCTTTGCAATAGTAGCCCTTGCTGACGCGCGGGCTTCTGACACGTTCCTGCCTCAGCCCGCGGCTGCGCCCACCGGCGCGCAATCCAAGCGAAAGACTTCTGCGACTGAAGATCTATTTCGGGCCAACTGCGCCCGCTGTCATGGCGCCGATGGACGTGGAGACACGCCTTTGGGACACACGTACAATTCACCAGACTTTACCGACAACGCCTGGTGGCAAAAGCACTCAGACATCACCGGCACGAAAAGCCTGGTGTCGATCGTGACGAAGGGCAAAGGCGGAATGCCCGCGTTTGGAAAGAAGCTGAAGAGTGCAGAGATCAAAAGTCTGGTGAATTTCGTGAGACGGTTTCGGAAGGGTAAGTGAGACTCCAACGGCGAAGCCGTTGCGTCCTCCAGCCCAACGTTGCCGAAGGCTACGTTGGGTAGCGAGTGCTAATGGATGTCGCAACCCCGACAGGGTTGCGACTCGTCGTTTCACCGATTCCCAGGGTAGCCGCAAAGCGCGGCAACCCTGGGCTTTGTGGCTCAACGGCTTCGCCGTTGAGATCCGCGCCCGTAAACTCATAAGGCACACGGCACATTCCGACATAAACCAATGACTTTTCCCAGAGCCAGCGGAATTCTGCTTCACCCGACATCCTTGCCGGGGCGTTTTGGAATTGGCGATTTCGGTGTTGAAGCTTACGCTTTCGCCGATTTTTTGGCGGCGAGCGGTCAGGGTCTGTGGCAGGTGTTGCCGCTGGGACCGACCGGTTATGGTGATTCGCCGTACGCGTGCTACTCGGCTTTTGCCGGCAATACTCTGCTGATTTCACCGGAACGACTGTTGGCAGAGGATTGGCTGTCGCAAGATGAGGTAGATGAGATTGAGCTTGTCTCCGACCGGGTCGATTTCGGACACGCTTACAATTCAAAGGAAAACGTTCTGCGCAAAGCGTTCGAAAATTATCAACGCGCGCCTCAAAGCGAGTTCAACCACGAGCTTGAAATATTCTGCGAACAAAATCAGTCATGGTTGGAAGACTATGCCTTGTTCCGCGCGCTCAAGACTGCTCACAACAATGCGGCGTGGCATGAATGGGAACCGGCGTTGGTGCGTCGTGAAGAGTTCGCCCTGCGACAAGCCCGCGATCAACTTCATCATCAGATCGAAGCCCACAAGTTTTTTCAGTTTCTCTTTTTTCGTCAATGGTTCGCGCTTAAAACCTACTGTAACGAACGCCGTATCCGGATAATCGGCGACGTTCCGATTTTTGTCGCACACGATTCAGCCGATGTCTGGACGAACCCGGAACAATTCAAACTCGACGAGAACGGTATTCCCACGGTGGTCGCCGGCGTGCCGCCGGATTATTTCAGCGAGACAGGCCAGTACTGGGGCAATCCGCTCTACGAATGGCACCGTATGCGGGCCGACGGTTTCAAATGGTGGATCGAACGCGTGCGGGCGACGTTGAAAATGGTCGACATTGCGCGCATCGATCACTTTCGCGGGTTTGCGGCGTGCTGGGAAATTCCCGGTGGTGACGAAACCGCGGAACGCGGGCGTTGGGTTCCAGCCCCGGGGAGGGAATTGTTCACAGCAATCGGAGACGCGCTTGGTGAATTACCAATTATTGCCGAAGACCTCGGCGTCATCACGCCGGAAGTCGATCAGTTACGCGACGACTTTGGCTTTCCCGGAATGCGCGTTTTGCAGTTTGCTTTTGGCGGCGATGCGGACAGCATCCATCTCCCGCACAACTATCATCAGAACGTCGTCGTTTACACAGGGACCCACGACAACGACACAACGTTGGGATGGTTTCAAGGCTCGGCTGGTGCCGACTCGACTCGCACGGAAAGCGAGATTGAATCTGAGCGCGACTTCTGTAAGAAGTATCTGAATACGCGGGGCGAAGAGATGCATTGGGACTTCATTCGTGCGGTCCTTTCATCGGTAGCGAACACCGCAATCATTCCGATGCAGGATGTGCTGGGCGCCGGCAACGAAGGCCGCATGAATCTGCCGAACAGCACCGAAGGCAACTGGAGTTGGAGATTTGCCGCCGGTGGTTTGACAGACGAGCTGGCGCAGAAGCTGCGCGATCTTTGTGACACCTACGGTCGCACCAGGAAGCCCAAAGCAGAAGACATCTCGTGGACCGCTTTGCCTTGAAAGCCCGAAACTGTGATATCTCATTCACACCGGGCTTCAGCTGCGTAGCAGCGGTAGAGTTAAGCCCAAGGTGAGGCTTTGCGAGCCTTGGGGAATGGTTCGTTGGAGTCTTTGAGCCGCGAAGCGGCGACAGAGAACATAGACAGAGAGCGGGGCCCGATACTTTAGGCGGGGACCCAGGTCTCGCAAAGCCTCGCCTTGGGCTTAATTCTGGCCGCTGCTACACAGCTAAAGCCCGATGTGAATGAAAGCGGTAGGTTCGGATCTTTTGAGGCAAAACATATCGTAGACGATGGTTATTAGTGCAATCCGGAAGTCCGTTTTCGCTGCCGATCTTGGCGGAACGCATCTACGTGCGGCGATCATCGATGAAGCCGGGGCAATCTCTTTCAGGGTTAAGCAAAAAACTCCCGTAGCGACGGCTGACGAGATCGTTCGAGCATTGGTCTCGGCCGCGCTTGAATGTGAAAAGCAGTCCGGCCGTTCCTTTCACGCAGTTTCGGTTGCGGTGCCGGGCTCGGTGAGCCTGGCGTCCGGCTCCGTGGTCAAAGCGCCTAATCTCCGATGCCTTGACGGATTTCTTCTGGCACCGGCTTTGACGAAAGAACTGGATCGTCCGGCGATTCTCGAAAACGATGCGAATGCGGCCGCGGTGGGCGAAATGTGGCGTGGCGCTGCGCGCGGTCATCGCACAAGCGTGTGTGTGACTTTGGGAACGGGCGTGGGTGGTGGAATCATTCTGGACGGGAAATTGTGGCACGGTGTTAACGACTCTGCGGCTGAGATCGGTCACATGGCTATCGATCCCTTCGGGGGCGTCCGCTGTACCTGTGGCAGTGTGGGCTGTCTGGAAGTTTATGCCTCGGCTACTGCGATTGTGCGCATGACGCGCGAAGCATCTGCCCGTTTTGTGTCATCGATTCTGCAAAACACCGATCAGTTAACGGCGGAGGAAGTTTATCGCGCAGGGGTGCAAGGCGATGAATTGGCGCGCGAGGTGTTTCGTCGTATGGGTGTCTGCCTGGGAATTGGTCTCGCGAATCTCGTGAACCTCCTAAATCCGGAAATGATTGTGATTGCCGGCGGGGTGGCGAACGGCTGGGACTTGTTTGCGAAAGACATGCACGAACAAGTCGCCGAGCGGGCCTTTCCCATCCCAGCCGCCCAGGTGAAAATCGTGCCCGCCGAATGCGGTGACAACGCCGGCTTGCTGGGCGCAGCGCGTCTGGGATTTGATTCCATAGCCGGGTAGAGTTCGTCAGAGTAAGAAATCAGGAGCGCTCAGATATGACCTGGATCAAAACCATCTCTCCCGAGGAAGACGATCGAGTTCGTCATGCGGCTGAAGCCCAGCGATCGTTGTACCCGTCTGAATATGCCGTGCCGGTTCATCCGATCGCGGACGGCGAAGGATCTCAGATTGTGGCTTCGCACAGTTTGATTCCCGATGCCCTTCATCACGCGTTCAGCACCTTTGGAGCGTTGATGTCTCCGGATTTGCCTCTGACCAGACGGCAACACGAGATGATTACAACTGTGGTCTCAGTCCTGAATCGCTGTCATTATTGAATCGAATCTCACGCAGAGTTTCTGCGTCGGGTAACTCTCGATGACGATTTGGTTAAGTCGCTGCAAGCTGATTATCACAGCGCGCCAATTTCTGAAGCTGATCATGTGATGCTGGATTATGTGGCTCAGATTACGCGCGATGCGACGCGAATCTCAAAAGCCGATCACGAACGCTTGCGAAGTGTGGGATTCGACGATCAGGGCATTTTGCAAATTACTCTAATCGCGTCGTGGTTCAACTATATCAACCGCGTGGCTGATGCGCTGGGCGTTGGGCGAGATGGGGCCTGATCTTTGGAGGGTTGACTGGAGCGCAAGCGTCCCCGCTTGCATGATGGTGCCTTACTTTGCGGTTTTTCTTTGCGTCTTTGCGACTTTGCGTGAACAAGAACGGGTTATGAAATCAGTCTCACGCGAAGCCGCAAAGGCGCAAAGGTTCGCAAAGCTTGATTTTAGGACGCTAGCTGCCTGCATCGCGCCTTGCAACCGAGTCCAGTCAACTCAATCTTCTTCAATCGTTCCAAACCGAGCGAGTACGACAGTCACGTTGTCCACGCCTCCGGCGGCCAGCGCCACGGTGACTAAATCCTCGCAGGCCTTATCAGCAGTATCGGCATTTTCCAATAACGAGGCGATCGTCTTGTCATCCACCATCTCGGTGAGTCCGTCAGTGCAAAGCAGCAGCTGATCATTCGGTCTGACACCCAGCCGCTGAATTTCGGGTTTGCTCTTGGGGCCCAAAGAACCAAGCGCCGCCGTCAAAACATGACGCATCGAACGAGCTGCCGGCTCGTCGCGCTCGGCGACTCCGGCTTCGATCATTGCTTGCGCGAGTGTGTGGTCCTTTGTAAGTTGCGAAAGGGTGCCATCGCGAAGAAGATAAGCCCGCGAATCGCCGATATGGCCAATGACCAAATCTTTTCCCAGATTCGCAGCCACCGTTAACGTCGTACCCATGCCGCTGAGCGTTGCGTCACGATCTGCCTGCTCTCTGATCGTTTCATCGATCATCAGGAAACGGTCCGTCATGCGCTGCTGAATTGTTTCCAGGTGTTTGGCTTCCTTGACATCGAGCATCCAGTCGGGCGTCTCAACCACCAACTCGACCAATCTGGTCAGAGCTGTCCGGCTGGCCACCTCACCCGCTGCCATTCCGCCCAGACCATCAGCAACCAGCAGGCCATATCCCGCTAGATCGTAACTCGAAGCGAGCATGCCCTTATTGAGATTGGAATAGAGGTTCTCGAGAGTGCGACGAAAACGCACGACGAGATAATGATCCTCGTTGTTTCCACGGACGTGGCCTTTATGAGTCGCGGCAGCCAGGTCAACTGCCATGGCGGCTCCGGAATCCTGCAAGTAGGAATCTTCAGAAACGTTGAGCGACAACTCTTGTGTGACGTCTTCTGAACTATGGTTTCTGATCATTGATTTCCCTTTCCGGTCCGCAGGAAAATGGGGGCAAGAAATGGAATCCCGGTCGTGGATTGATCGCAAATTCTTCCGGTCTTAGCGATCAGCGGAAAGCGCTCATCGAAACGCTGCGGTTAAGCATCATGTCGAACTCGGTGCCCGAATCGACTTGTGCTTCTTCACCTTTCTTGATCAATCCTCTTGCTGCTCCGAATAACCCGCCGGTGACCACACCCGCTCCGCCATTAATCAATCCACCAACCACCATTCCGCGACCGACAAACTTGGCGTTGCGTTTCTTTGAAGACTTACCCTGGATATCTGCTTCGTTGCCGGCGCCGTCGGACCCTACCAGCGATCCGCTGATGGGATAGTTGACGCCGTTCGGGATCTTGATCGAAGTAAAGGTGACGTCGATGCTGCCCGCCTGGCTTTTGCGGCTGGCGCGATCCACGTGTGTAACATGGCCGTTGACGATTGAACCGGCGGGGATGACTTCAACGCCTTTAGCGTACACGGGCGTCACCACGGTGCTGGTAAAATGATCGCCCACCTTGGCGTTTTTGGAAGTCAATCCATTGTTCATTCTCAGGCGGATGGCGGTGTTGACGGGGACGACGTACTTTGGCGTCTTCCGTTTCGTTTGCGCCAGAACGGAAAGTGTTCCGCACGCAATTACGAGAATGACCGTGAGCCTGCGAGAGACGTGACCGTTTCTCTTTATTTTCCTTTGAATCATTGAATGCCTCTGCGAAGTTGATAGACTGATTTTAGTAAGCATAGCTTCGCCGTGTCGCTTCGCCGCCTGTCAAAATTACCAGTTTTGGCTGCGTGTAAGGGGCTATACAGTCCCGCAAAATCTGAGTAGTATGAGCGTCTACTTCAATGGGAAAATCATTTGTCGCCTGAAGCAGTAAGCCTGACGCGAATGGAGTAAAAAGATGAGACGTTACTTGAGTTTGATTGTTCTTTTCGCCGTAGTGCTCTTGGGTGGAAGTCATGTTTCTGCGCAGGATACGGCCAGCGCGGCACAGAATGCTGAGAACCTGCGCGCCCAATTGCGCGACGCGCAGATGAAAGAGGCCGAGCTGCAATATCGTTTGAATCAGTTGGATTTTGAACTGAAGCCGGAGAATATCGAGCGTTATTTTGCCGGGGTTGGCTCGGTTCACCCGGAAGAACTGCGCGAACAGCGGCGCCGTCAACTGCAGCTGGAAAAGGATGCGATCAACAAACAACTCCAGAGTCTGGGCGAAAGCAAGATCCGGCTCGAGACGGCAATCACCAGGGCTGACGCTCTGACCTATCAACAGAGCGCCCTGGGGTCAACCAGTCTGATGCTGACTCGTGTCTGGAGCGGACACAAGAGTCTCGTTCTCACGGGAGTAGTTATGTTCGGAGTCCTGGTGGGACTGACCGGGCTGGCGGTGATTCTGCGCCGGAGACAGTCGCGTGCTCTCTAAATCTGAATAGCTAATTTGCCTTTTCCAATCACACGGTTTGATCCGGCGTCCCGCAATGAAAATCCTCCGCCCGGATTACTCCCAATCATCCTGTCAAAAGTGACAGTTCCCGTCGGCATCACCCGCCTATAGAATCCGTCTACCCTGGACCAGGAATTCTATTAGGAGGAATGCATTAGCAATGAACAAAACCAAACTTTTCCAGATTTTTGCGGTGGCCACGGTGCTGCTGACGTTGTGTTTGTCCGCGTCGGCACAGGACGTTAAATATAACTTCATGCCGGGAACCGACTTCACAAAGTACAAGACCTATAAGTGGGTGCGGGTGCCCAATGCTCAGTATCCCAATCAGATCATGGATACTCAGATCATGACGTCGATCGATGCGCAACTGTCGCAGAAAGGCCTGACGAAGAACGAAGACAACCCGGATCTGTATGTTGCTTATCAAGCTTCCGTCGACAAAGAGACGCAGTGGAACTCATACAGCAGTGGCGGCGATACGTGGGGCTGGGGCCGTTGGGGTGGCGGTTGGGGCGGCATGCAAACGACTACCACTACCAGTCAGGTAATCAGAGTCGGAACCCTAAGCCTGGATGTCTATGACGTGGCCGCGAAGAACCAGGTATGGCGCGGTGAAGCGACCAAGACGCTTGGCTCCGGCAAGGATCCGAATAAGGTCCAAAAGAACCTGGACAAGGCGATGGCAAAGTTGCTGAAGAACTATCCGCCGCCGGCTAAGAAATAACAGCCGGGATTCGGTTTTTTACACAACCACGTTCATTGCCGGGGGCGCGCCGCCGCGCCCCTGAGATACTTCTTGATTCAGGCGCGCGCGCGTCGGACACCTTCACCTCCCCACTCACTGACAGTTTGCAAAAGGAGCAAACGCGCGTCCGGCGACGGGTAACTGTTGTGAAAGGAGTTGGCAGACAAGGTTTGGTCCGCAGCGCACTGCTCGTGGTAACGCTCCTGTTCGTTGCCCAGTCAGGTGCGGCGCAGTCTGGTAACACCGGGCCGTCAACCCAGGCGTGGGGCGCTCTTAATGCGTCGTTCGAACTGAGTGAGAAGACCCGCATTACTGCGATCCTCGAAAAGCACAACGGCGAAGAAGGCGCGTACGGACAGGAGAAGATAGGCGCTGTTTTCAGCTATCGGAAGAAGCGTTTCGGCCAGCACCTGCGCGGCGATGTCGATAAGGAAAACGAATACAACCTGATCCTGGGCGCGGGTTACGAGTTCATCAGAACAAACCAGAACGCCAGCAGCAAATATGAACACCGTCTTCTGTTGCAAGCGACGCCGAAATACGTCTTTGCTCTCGGCTTCCTGGCTCAGGATCGCAACCGGGTTGAATTTCGCTGGAATGCGGGGACCTACAATTTTCGTTATCGTAACCGGCTGACAATTGATCGGCCGTTCAAGATCGGGAAGGTTCGCCTCTCGCCTTATGCGGCCGGCGAGTTGTTCTGGGATCGCAATCATCATTCATGGAATGAAACCCAATACGCGTTCGGCGTGCAGTGGCCATACAAAAAGATTTTCATGCTGAACACCTATTTTCTCCACCAGAACTGCAGCACCTGTAGTAGCAATCCGCTTAATGTCGCCGGCCTAACCGCGAATCTCTATTTTGATTGGCCGATGAAACGGTGAGCGCGGGCAGCCTGGCCACGCGTTTGGTCGCCGCTCTACCGCGCCGTACCTCCGTGGTGAAATAACTAAAAAGGCAATTCACCACAGAGGCGCAGAGAATTCACAGAGACACGGAGGAAGTTCGAGCACTGCCTTGCACGGTTGTTTCAGACAAATCGATTTGACCTAAGTAGTCCGCGAAGTTTCATCCGGGCGCGATGAAGTTGTGACTTGGAGGTGCCCGACGAACAGCCGAGCATCGCAGCAATTTCGTCGTGCTTGTAACCACCAATCTCAAACAGCACGAAAACAGCGCGACAGCCCGAAGGCAATTGCGTCATTGCTGATTGCAAAGCCATCCGGTCAATCAACTGGGCGCTGACGGGTTGGTGGTTGCGGTGTAGAGTGACGGTTCGATCTTCGAGGGTGTCTTGTCGTTGTTCCCGGCGCGTTTCATTGCGCCGGAAGTGCATGAGAACGAGATTTACGGTAAGCCGGTGCAACCAGGTGCTGAACCGGCTCTCACCGCGAAAAGATCCGACCTTTCTAAACAGGTGAACGAAGACTTCCTGGGTCAAATCCTCAGCCTGTGCCGGATTGTGTGTCATACCCAAACATACGGCATAGACTCGCCGGTTGTGGCGTTCGTACAAATCGCCGAGTGCCTGCGCGGCGCCATTCGCGGCCGCGCGCGCCAGCGCATAGTCCGAGGTCTGAGAGCCGGCGACTAATCTCAAACCACATCCGCGCGAAGGACCGATTTCAGAGGCCTGTTCGATTTTTCTGGCTGAAGCTGTGCGCATGTTTTCCCTGGAGAAGAGGATAGGTGGCGCACGATAATTTAATAACTGGCAAATTTGACAGGGGTGACAGAGGGCTGCTTTAGACTCGGGCCATTGTGGGTCGGGTCATTAAGTGAAAATCGCACTCACGCAGAATCAAATACTTACGAATCTCATTCGGTCATTAAGTGAAATTTTGGTCGAGCTAACGTGAAAAAATCCTACCGTTTTCGGGCATAAGTTGAAAAGTTCTGAACCTCAAATCTTGCGCCGGGTTTCTTATGGCCGGCGCGTTGCTAGGCCGGGAAAAGTCCTTGACATGAATACATATCAGGTCTAGCATGCCGCCAATTTCTTGGATACTCACATCATAACTAATGCGAACTCCTACACGCGGCGCCAAAACTCTTCATACTGAAATATCACCCTGTTCATCAGGCGTTCGGTGCTTAGGCGATAACGGCTTTTTGCGGATACAGAACAGCCCGACGATCACTACACATGATCGCCGGGCTTGTTTGCATTCAACTTCTGCCGCTCTGTACGCAACAGGAGCTGACCGCTAACAATCGGCATCTTAGCGTACCCGCGGCAGTGACTCAAACCCATGAAGAGTCATTGTCGGAGATGTAACGCGCAGAATTATCGTCGCCTCATCTTCGCAGTGTTCTCCCCTAACCGATAGGAGGAAGAATATGAAGCGAATTACCCTACGAAAGGAGAAGACCGCGATTATTACAAACCACTCGCGGCAAATTGGATTTATTCTATCACTCATGTCAGTCGCGATGCTCCTCTTTCTAACCCCGCCGATTACGTCCCGCAGCAAAGTAACCATCTCTCGGCTATCGCCAACGGCGAATGCCGTCAAACCTGTGTGCGCTGCGTGCGCTGCGGCGACGACTCAGACCGTCTACGCACCACTGATCCAGTTGGACGAGTCATCCGGAACCGAAATAAATCTGAACTGTCGCAGCCCCCATTCGTTAGAAGTCACGCCAACCTTCTACACCAAGAAGGGCGAAGCATTCACGGGCGACAGCTTCGAAATGGGACCAGCCGAGGTAAAGACAGTCGATCTAAAAACACTGATGCCGCGGAGCGTTAGAAATCGCCATGACTTGGGAGGTATGACGCTTTCCCACGGCGGCTTGTTAATGGAAATGTGGGGACAACTGCGCCTGATGAAAGTTGGCGGCGGAGACAGTGTAGACGTGACCTTCGTTAACATAGCTGATAAGCGGTCAGAAGTGCGCGAGGCCGTATGGTCAATGCCGGAACATGGCGCCGCGTCAATCGCCATCGGTAATCTGGGAACACATGAAGTCACTGCGAAACTACAGTTTTCGAACGGCGATTATCAGGAAGTGAAAGTGCCGTCGTTCGGAACAGGACTGGTTCGCACGCATGAAGGTCGACGCGGGTCAACCGACGCTGGAGCAGTCACGATTACCGCCGCAGACGGCAGTGGCGATTTAATCGCGGCTGGCGCTGTTACGGGAAATGGTTTCACCAGCAGCATCAGGTTTTACGACACAAAGAATGTGGCCCAGCAAAACCTTTATGCCACAAACTTCCGGCTTCACCGCGTGCACTCTAAGATTGTGCTGCGCAACAGCGGGACGGAGAGCATAGTCGCCACCCCCCGGTTACGCCCGGCGCAAGGCGATCCAAACAACTTCATCGATCTCAGCGGCATAAGCCTCGGGCCTCAGGAAATAAAAACTATCGACTTGGACTCCATTTCAGGCGGCACCCGTTGGCGTTCAGATTTCGACACGGTTAGCATCGAGGTAATCAATAGCGGTCCTAAGGGAAGCCTCATCGCCGCACTCAATGGCATCGACGACCGTACGGGTATGTCCTATGACGTGCCGTTGCGCGACAGCGGCGGCCCTCGTAATCTTAGCGGGGCGTATCCGTGGCGTCTCGATGGTGACGTGTCCACCGTCGTATCAATTACCAATGCCGCACTGACTGAGGCTCAGTTTGTCGTGCAAATCAATTACCCTGGCGGCCCATATCTTCTCGATCCTCAAAAACTGACGGCCGGCGATACCAAAACCTTCAATTTGAGGAAGATTCGAGACCAGCAGATTCCTGATCGCAACGGCCACACAATTCCGAAGTCAGTTCAAGGCGGCCAGTTTCGCTGGTTCATTCACAGCGGCGGGCACCTGATTGGGCGCGCCGAGATGTTAAGCGTCGCCCGCGGAATCAGCGGCAGCTATAGCTGCGGCACTCCCTGTCCGCCCCATTACGACCATGGAGAGATGGCCCCCGACACAGCCGAAGTACCTGTAGAAGGATCCACGGGCCAAGCCGTCCTCGAATACGACGTTGATAGCTACAGCAACCAATATGGGCCATACAGCGCCAGCGTCGTTGCCGGGTATTCGTCGGACAACTACATTGCCACTTACGATGGTGCATCGGTCGGGGGCGTGAGCATGGGCGACGTGAGCACAAGTGCGACGGTAGAGTATCCGCTGTACGTAAACTGGGAGGGCGACTGCGACTTGTACGGCACCAATTATGACTCTGTTTATGGACAGGCGCAGTCAAAAGGTGAAGTTCATGTCAGCAGTGTAACCCCAACGGTCACGCTGTCCGCAAGAGATAACGGCAGTGGTACTTGCACCGTCCAAGTGGGGGCCGGCCCCGGCATACCCGCCAATGTTAGCGTCACTGTCCAGATACTCCTGGACAGCACGACTAACCAAAACATCCAGGTCGCGGCACCGAGCCCCGCAAGCCAGGGTATCGCCGTCCACTCCAACAGCCCTGGAAGTGGTAATTTTACCGTTGGGACTATCGGCGGTAATAGTGTATCGGGAACCTTAATTTACAAGGCTTACATCACCGCCGTTAACAGTGAAGCTGTGACCTTTAGCACGGTGAGTCAAGGCACGTGTACAGTCACCGTTCCCTAGTGAATAAGTTTTGAAACTGCAACGGACGCGGGGGTTGTCGGACTCCGCGTCCTAACCTAAAACCGATAGTGGGAGGTATGTTGAAAATGAAATCACGAGTGTTTCTCATTCTTGTTGTATTTGCAGCTTTCTTCTCGATCGGCTGGGGGGTGGGTAGTCAGGGCAAGCCTCATACTTGGGAATACAAGTCTGTTGTGGCCTATTCGGGCAACCCGCAGCTTATGAATCAGGCCGGCACGGATGGCTGGGAGCTCGTAGCGGTCTCACCAACGGAGAACTCAGGCCAAGTCTATTTGTATTTTAAGCGTGAGAAATAAACGGCGGCTCGATTCAGCCAACGTTTACAAAACCATACTCTTTAATCTTCGTCAGAAGCGTTTTGTTACTTGCGTCGAGCGCTTTGGCGGTGCGCATCTTGTTTGCTGTCATAGCGCGGGCCTCGGAGAACTTGTCGACGTAAACAGAACAGGAGTTTTCTCGCGTAAGTATGACCGACCGAAATTCACTTTACGACCAAACCCACGTTCGGCCAGAGGTGGTGTGCGCACGGCGGCGGCGCGCGCGCGAGTATGTTCGAGATCGCTGCAAGATATAACCGACCAATTTCACTTTATGACCGACGAATTTCATTTTATGACCGAACCCACAGCTTTACATCCGTTGCGTTACGCTTCGCGGTATCGCAGACTGTCCAGTCTGCGAATCTTCTGGCCTCGCGACGATGAAGCAGGCTGGACAGTCTGCTTTACATCCGGTGCGTTACTCTTCGCGGTATCGCAGACTGTCCAGTCTGCGAGTCTTCTGCGCTCGCGAAGATGAAGCAGACTGGACAGTCTGCTTTACATCCGGTGCGTTACGCTTCGCGGTATCGCAGACTGTCCAGTCTGCGAGTCTTCTGCCCTCGCGACGATGAAGCAGACTAGACAGTCTGCTTTACATCCGGTGCGTTACGCTTCGCGGTAGGATTCTTATAGCCAAAATGAAAATCCGGCGATATCCTTTCAAGCTTTCTCCGTCGAAGAAGAAAGGAGCCTTTTGATGCTTAACCCAATTCTGTCAGTCCTGATGTTGATTTCAGTTTTTGCGAGTCCGGCAATCCCCACAGAGAAGAAGTTCATTTATCCTCCCGGCACGAAAGCCGGCGGCAACTACACTCCGGGAATTCTGATGGACGGAACACTGTACGTTTCCGGCCAGCTGGGACTGGATGCCAGCGGAAAATTGCCGGCCGATTTCGAAGGCGAAGTGAAACAGAGCCTTGAAAACATTGGCGCGGTGCTTAAGGAAGCAGGGATGAGCTCGTCCGATGTTGTGAGCGTGCAGGTTTATCTGACCGACATCGAGCTGTTCCAGCGAATGAACGCGGTCTACGGATCTTATTTCAAGGACCCGCGGCCTACCCGGACGACGGTCGCAGTAGTGAAGCTGGTCGGTCAGGCGCACATCGAGATCACGGTTACTGCGAGGAAGTGAGTTCCCTTGAGCAAACTTCCTCTGATTTTCTGTAGGATAAGCAAGATGATCGAGGTGTTCCGGCAAGTTCATCTCTGCAAAAATGTCGATGGGCCGGGTTAGCCCCCTTGTGCGCCCCGGCCCATCGGGAAGGTGTGTTTATTTGTGCACGCTTGTCGCCAAAGAGTGCACTATTCACCCCCTCCATCTTGGTGCGAATTGCTGGCCATCGCACCATTTTTAGTAAGTAATTCCTGCCGGTCGCGATGAAGTTCCTTGGTAGTCAGACTGCATACGGCCCGGTCTTTGAATCTTACAAAAAGCAAGAAGCCAACGAACACTGTCAAAAATGACAGTCACAGCGATGGCATCGTGGCACAGGACTCATGTGCCGCCAACTGTCAAAATTGACAGTTAACAAGGCCTCACCACCACCGCTAAAGTCGGGCCGGATCTAAGAACAGAAAGTCAGGCCAAGGTCGATTTGAATAGGTGCAACCTATGAAAACACTGCTCATTGCTCTCGTAATCGTCGCTGGTGCGATGTCAGTCAACGCGCAAAAAGTTAAGGTCGGGGCTGACCCGGCGGTTGATGTCTCCAGATACAAAACCTACGCCTGGTCGAAACCGCTGCCTCCCGGCAACCCGTTTGTGCAGCAAACAATTGTTCAGTCGATTGAGCAGGCATTCGCTGCCAAAGGACTAACCAAAGTTGAAGAGAACGCCGACATTATTGTTGCTTATTACGCCTCGGCCAACGGCGATATTCAGATTGGTTATCCGAGTTGGGCCAATTCGATGGGATCGGCGTCGTCAACGGGAATTGCAGTGGATTCGCAAAGCTGGGTGGTCGCAAAAGGTACGCTCGTTGTCGACGTTGCCGATGCCAGGACGAAGAGCACAGTGTGGCGCGGAAGCGCGACCCAAACCCTGGAGCACGGACCCACGGGCAATCCGATGAAAGATGCCAAGACAGTTGAGAAACCGATCCGAAAAGCGGTTGAGAAAATGTTCAAGCAGTACCCGCGTCCCAGCTGAGAGCTGAAGGTTTTACTCAAGCCGGCAGCCTCAGAGCGCCAGCTCAAAACTAGATCGTGCCCCAATCATGCGGAGGACAGACTGAATGCCTACCTGGCTTTATCAGATCAATCCATTGTCTGCGGCCCTGTTGCTCGTGGTGGTAATCGAAACCGTTTCGATGATTGGACTTTTCTTGACGAGATGGCTGATTCTCCCACGCCTTCAGTATCACGATGGGGCGAACGATGCCGTCAGCGGCACGGTCCAGGCGATCGGTGTTTTCTATGGCATCACTGTTGGTCTAATTGCCGTAGGTGTGTGGAACACGCATTCGGATGCTGCTCGATTGGTTGCCAGGGAAGCGGCGTCAATTGGCGCGCTGCATCGCGACGTCAGTGGCTATCCCGAACCGCTCCGAACCGAATTGAGATCGCAGGTGCGCGAATACACGGTCTTTGTCATCGAGAAGGCCTGGCCGGCTCAGCAGGCCGGATACGGACAAAACGTGGAGGCTGGGGCAAAGATAATGGATGAGTTGCAGGATAAGCTGTATGCGTTTCAACCTGCCAATCCGGGACAGGTTGCCCTCCACTCTGAGACTTTAGCGGCCTATAACAAATTGATCGAGTATCGCCGCTTGCGGATCGATGCCGTCGATGGGGGTCTTTCGGCAACGATGTGGGTAGTCATCTGGGTGGGCGCGATTATCAGCATCGGCATAGCGTACTTCTATAACATTCAGGACCCAAAGCTGCACGCCATACTGGTGGCTTTGATGAGCGGGCTCCTGGCCATGGTTTTGTTCATGATCGTAGTTAATGACAAGCCGTTTTTTGGACACGTTAGTGTTTCGTCAGACCCTTACAAACTCATTCTCGAGCGATTGATTGATTTGTCGCGATAGCGCGACCAGCGATTTCAGGTAGTGATGCAGTTTAGAGTTCAAGCTTTATTAGCTTGTGCTGCGAAAGAGCAGCCTAAAGGCTGAACTCTGAGCCGTGATTTTAAACCGCATCATTACTCGATTTCATTACGAAGTGATGGATGCAACGTTCGAAGCGAGCGCAGATTAGTCGGCTCAAGAGTTTCGATTGCAGATCCAACAGACCTTCAGAGCTGATCTCAGCTTAGGCAAAGTAAGAAATTCCCGCGGATTACAAATCCCGCGCTGCGAAATATCGCGGAATCCGCGGTATTCCGCGGCCTGGAGAGCCCCAACGTCGCCTTCAAAACCCAGGTCCCCATCAAGACCCTTTCCAATTACTGGGCTTTTCTGGCGTTGGGTCCCGTTTTGTACGCTTGAGCACACTAGTTGCTCTAATTCGGCCTACATCAAGAGTCTCAGTTTTTCGCGCCGGGTGTAAACCGGGTCAAGCAAACCAGGCGCGGACCTGAATTGAGGAATGCCCCAACAAAGCAGTGGGGAGGCCTGTCTGACAGGCGGCCGAGCATGACAGTCAACACATCGCGAATCACGGTCTACCCCCGAGAGGCGCAGCGGATTAGGCAAAGCTGACGCTTCTTTGACCGCGTAAAAGATCCACAGGTTGTTCGACGCTACAGACGAGAATTCCTCGTTGCTAAGCAATGAGTGCGAGACAGAATCGGAATTGTGAAGTCAACTGGCAACCGATTCGGGAAGCGTATAGACACATGAGTAAATCGGCTTTGACAAAAAAATCCAACTCAAGTGCGGTCACTTCGTCCGTGAATGCAGAATACCCGTCCGGACGACGCTCGGCGCGTTTCGAACTGATCAAACCAAAGGATTCCCGAGATTTGATCTATTCACGGATGACGAATGGAACAGAAGAGTTTTTGCGCGAGGTCGTCGACGCCTGTGCATCATGCGTGGCCGTGCTGGATGAGTCGGGAGCCATTCTCCACGCCAGCCGATCCTGGTGGCTCTTTGAGCAGAGCTATGATCAGGGCGCTGCCATGAAACCGCTGCCATCGGACATTTTTGCGCGCTGTCTCCGAATCGACGACACCGTGCTGTCAAGCAATGCCAGAGCCACCACCCTGCGTGACAACATCCAGAGTCTGGTTTCGGGCAGCCAGAAAGAGTTCCATGGAACCTATGCGTATTCTGATTTTGCAAAGCAGGTTATGGTGCGGGCCGCCAGACTCAACCTGCCGGTTTCCGGTTTCCGAATTCTGATTACTTTCGAGGATACGATTTCTCCACGCGAGGCGCTGAGAAGAACCGAGGAGAGATTTCGAGTTCTGTTGGAGAAGACCCATATCCTTCCGTGGGAAGCGGATTTTCGAACGGCTCGATTTATTTCTGTGGGCGCGCAAGCCGCTTCGATCCTTGGTTATCCAATCGAGGACTGGTACCAACCGGACTTCTGGCCATCCCATCTGCACCCGGACGATCGGGAGCGCGTCATCAGAGAGTCTGCCAATCTTGCGAAGAGCCGTGATAACTACGAGCTTGAATACCGAATGATCGCTAAAGACCATCGGGAAATCTGGTTTCATAGTTTGGTGACGGTGATTCGCGAAAATGGCCAACCAAAGACCATTCGCGGATTTTCGATTGACGTCACCGCCACCCGGAAAGCCGAAGCCGAATTGAGAGACTTGAGTGGACGGCTGATTGCCGCCCAGGAAGAAGAGCGGAGCCGCATTGCGCGCGAGCTTCATGACGGCCTGAATCAAAGAATGGCAATTTTGTCGATTGAACTTGAGCAGCTGAAACCAGAAACGGAAAGACCTGTTGAAATGCGGCAGCGGCTCGATAAGTTGCAGGAACAGGTCAAGGAAATCTCCGCGGATATTCACCGGCTGTCCTACAAACTTCATCCGGCTAAGCTGGACCATCTGGGACTTGCCGCAGCGATCCAGAGTCTGTGCAAAGAGCTGACGGATAGCGGAAAATTGAAAGTCGATCTGCAGCAGAAGGGCTCACGATCCGATATTCCCAAGGATGTGACGCTGTGCGTTTTCAGAATTGCACAGGAAGCGCTGCGAAATTCCTCGCGTCACAGCGGTGCGCACTCAGCACAAGTCGTTCTGGAGCAAAAACGCGACGCGATTCGACTGTCCGTATCAGACAATGGCGCGGGCTTTGATCCCGAATCGGATCGAATCAAGAAAGGCCTCGGCTTCATCAGTATGAAAGAACGTCTGAGGCTGGTTGACGGTGACTTGCAGATATATTCACAGCCATTGCGGGGTACTCGAATCGAGGTCCATGTGCCGCTAAGACGCGGAAACGTTCTCAAAAACGATCAGTTAATCAAAAGAGAGATTGGGGAGATTGCCACGCTTTCGGTGGCCTGATCGGCGCGACCGGGGGAAATGGATCATGAAAAAACCAACCATCATACTTGCTGATGATCACACGATATTACTGGATGCCCTGAAGAACCTGGTCCAGCCGGAATTCGAAGTGGTCGCACTTTGTGCCAATGGGCGTGAGCTGATTCAGGCCGCCACCGAGCTGAACCCAACTGTGATCGTGCTGGACATCGGGATGCCGACGATGAACGGGCTCAACGCTGGTCATCGTCTGAAGCAAATCCTTCCCAGGGTTAAACTCATTTACCTGACGATGAATCAGGATCCGGATATGGCGGCCGAAGCGTTTCGCCTGGGGGCGTCGGCCTATTTGCTGAAAACATCAGCCGGCTCTGAGTTGATTCGGGCCCTGCGCGAAGTGCTGCGGGGTGGCACTTACGTTACGCCGCTGATGACTGAAGGCATGGTGGGATCGTTTGTCCAGATTTTTAAACGTCGCAAAAGCACCAACCCTCTCACCTTGCGTCAAAAAGAGGTTCTGCAACTCCTGGTTGAAGGTCTCTCGATGAAGGAGGCCGCATTTATTCTTAACGTGTCTCCGCGCACCGTCGCTTTTCATAAGTACACAATGATGGATCATTTGAACATCAAGAGCAGCGCTGAGCTGATTGAGTACGCGATGAGGAGCTCTCTGGTAGCGGCGTAAGCTGAAAACGCCCCGGTACGCACGCCGCTGGCGGGTCGCACCGAGCACGCCGGATGCGTGTGTACCTTCCAAACACCACTCTCACCTTTTCCCAAACCTGTAAGTTTTACCAGTGGTTTACAACTCAAAAGTTTGTAGGATAGATATCACTCTAGAATCGCTCGGCATTGTGTGGCGTTCTTCAACGTTAGTCCCCCAGGCCGTTTCGTAAGGAAGGAGCTGCAGTGTCTCGCGTACGGATATTATTGGCCGATGATCATAAAGAGATGCGGGACCGAGTTGTGTGTGTCCTGGAAAAAGATTTCGAGATGCTGGATGCCGTGTCGGATGGCCAGGCTTTGCTCGAAGCCGCATCCGAGTTAAAACCGGATCTATGTCTCCTCGACATCTCGATGCCTATCGTAAGTGGCTTTGAAGTGGCGAGCCGGCTGAAAAAAGACGGTTCCAAAGCTAAAATCATCTTTCTCAGCATTCATGAGGATATCGATTTTGTGCGCGCAGCGTATGACGCGGGCGGGTCAGCCTATGTCATCAAGCGTCGGATGGCCACCGATTTGTTGAAGGCGATCAAAGCGGTTCTGGCGGGGCGTACCTTCACCTCGTCGATGGTTTTGGCGCCCAAGTCAGAATAAAGCAACTTACAGGATCTGCTCGCGCGGTTGTCTCCTCTTGTCCCACGGATCAGTCGTCACAAAGTCGGAAATGACAGTTCCGTTATCGGCGTGGGTCAGCCGCACAACCTCAGGCATTGTGCTACTTTCGAATTCCGCAACGCTTCCAGTGAAGACAATTCTGCCGCTGTCGAGGACGATGACCCGAGTCGGTGGGGCGCCAGCTCCCGTTGCCTCTTCGATAACAATACCGTCCGTAGTCTTTCTCGCGCGGTGAGTAGCGAGATAGGGAATTTCATCAAGCTTCTTGGTAACGTACAGAGAGGAAATACCGTAGATATCTCGAGCGCGAACAATTAAGTCCAGAACCTGAATCGATGTCAGCGGATCGAGACCTGCGGCCGGCTCATCAAACAGCATGATTGACGGCCAGCCAATCAGGGCGCGAGCTATTTCGAGGCGACGCCGCATACCTCCCGATAACTCACCGGGCAACATCTCGGCGCAATCTTCGAGTGAGACAAAACGCAGGACCTCCATTACCTCTTTGTCGGTTTCGGCCGCGGGCACGCCATGCTCGTTCAAACGGTAAGCGACGTTGTCATAAACCGTGAGACCGGTGAACAGCGAGTCTTCCTGGAAAACGATGCCCATGCGATTGCTGCGCAGCTCGAGGAGTTCAATTGCATCAAGACGTCCCACGTCGCGTCCTTCGATCAGAACCTGACCGCTGTCAGGAGGTTCCAGCGCCATTGCCAGACGCATCAGCACCGATTTGCCTGAACCGGCGACTCCGGTGAAAAAGATCATTTCGCCCCGCTTTAGAGTGAAATTAATGTCACTCAGGACGCGCTTCTCGTCGAAGCTCCACGAGACGTTGCGAAATTCAAGCGCCGCCTTCCCGGTATCAAATTCAGCATCGTCAGCATGCCGTGAGCCATTGTTAGTGATTAGCGGTTTCATGATTCACCTCTTGCGTCAAAAGATTCACTACTTGAAGTTTTTCCGCGTGTTAGGCGTAAGCCAACTCGTGCTCGCGTTCGGAAGTTCGATCCGGAACACGCAACTCTTTCAGACAGTCATGCACGACGTTCCAGGTACGCTCCATGTCATTGTCCAATCCGACCGAGAAGCGAATCAGACCGTCCCCCATCCCCATTTTTTGTCGCTCCGCCTCGGGGATTTCGGCTGAAGTGCTGTGACCCGGAGCACTGAAGAGCGTTTTGAAATAGCCGAGACTCACGGCTAAGTAACCGACTTTCTCTTCCTGCAGACGCGTCATGAAACGATCCGCCGTCGATTTGTCTCCCAGATCCACCGCTACGATGCCACCATAACCGAAGCCCGGATTCATCATCTGCGTTACCAGTTCATGTTGCGGGTGATGTTCCAGACCGGGATAGTGAACCGGCAACCCAACTTCTTCGAATCGTCGGGCCAGGTATAGAGCATTGCGGCTGTGACGAACCATCCGAATGTGAAGACTGTGCAGATTTTTCAGAATGCCGGCCGCGCGAATGCTATCGAGGACCGGCCCAAGCAACATGCAGGGACCCGTGTTGATATTGTTCAGGCGGTTAATGAAATCGTGTGATGAGACAATACAGCCGGCGACACAGTCACTGGTGCCGTTAATGAATTTCGTCATGCTATGCACGACGATGTCGGCTCCCAAACGCAGCGGCGAGAGAATTAGCGGGCTGAACGTGTTATCAACGACCAGCGTCAGGCCGAACTCTCTCGCGATATTGGCCAGCCGCGGAATGTTCGCAACTTCGAGCAGGGGATTGCTCATGCTCTCGCAATACAAGACCCGCGTATTGGGCTTAATCGACTTTCTGACGAGCTCTTCGTCGGCGAGGTCTACGAACCGCGTGGTGATCCCGAATCGCGGCAGTAAATTAGCCAGCAGTGCGTAGGTCCCACCATACACGGTTCGGCCTGACAGTATTTCATTGCCGGCGGAACATAACTCGAGTAGCGTGGAACTGATCGCCGCCATCCCCGAAGACGTCACATGTGCCCACTGACCGTCCTCCATGCGCGCCAGCGCCAGAGAGAGATATTTGTTGGTGGGATTCCACTGCCGGGAATAGAGGAAGCACCCTTCGATCTCATGATCGAAAAGCTCTTCCATCCTGGCGACGCTATGGAAAGTATAAGTCGATGAGTCGCAGATTGATGGATTCACGTCTCCGAATTCACCGAACACCAGGTAGTTTTGAATTTCAGTTGCAGGATCGAATTTCACGTTGGACTCCTTTCGAGCGGGTGCGGTGATTCGTGCCAGAGGGACTGATTGTTATGATCTTTACAGCATTCCCATGCCTGCAAAGGTGGAGTCGTAAACAAAACCATGATCAATCACTTCCGCCGGTCCTTTCCGTTGATGCGGAAAGCAAAAAGGGCACATCCCAGTCAACTGGGACGTGCCCCAAAGGATGCTGCCCTTTTGCCGTGACTCAGTCCCGTTAAGAAATGGAACGATTGCGCCAATACCTGTTCTCTCGGACAGGCGGCCTCGATGAAGCCTTTCCCGAGCGGGACAAAAAACATCTTTCGACTTAACCGGCTCTCCATCACGAAGGAGCTCCGTTTCGGGATAATGAATGTGATTCTTGCTCGCGCAAAAAGATTCCTCTCCCAAAATAATCGTGACTGTGGTCCTTCGCCTCGTGAACTTTGCTATGTCACGTGGTGACGTCGCACCATCGACTACTCGACCACTCTGTTCCCGCTGCGATTGGCAATCAATCCATCTCCCCCGAAGGAAGTTGCAGCCGGGTGCCGGTGTAGTTCCTGGCAATCGGACAGCAAACTTTCAAAGAACAAATCCCGAACCCTTGCATCGATATTTTTAGCAACGAACATGCCACGGACGTGCCCGCAAAAATCCGGGCTTTTCCGTGAGAGCAGTTTCACTCAGCGGCTTTTGAGCGTGCTTTTGCCCAGTAAAATTGAGCAAGTTTACTCAAACAGCAAAACAAAGGATGTGGCATCGCTTAACAATTCCACGCATATCGCTGGGCACAAACATTGCACTTACCAGAAGTGAGTAAGAGGAGGACTGTGTCGATGGACGAGTGAGCGGAATGAAAACGCGCGACATTATCGTCATCGGAACTTCAGAGGGAGGGCTTAAGGCTCTGCGAGAGCTTGTGCGTGAATTGCCGCGCGACCTGGGTAGCGCCCCAATTTGAAATTACTTTTGCGTAGCCCAGGCGTTTACGCCTGGGAATAGAAGAGCCGTTAGTTTTTCAAAAGCCCCATTAATGGGGCTTTAATGGACCCTCCTGTTTGCCACCCAGGCGTAAACGCCTGGGCTACAGAAAAAACCCCCACACTGAAATTAGCTCTCCATCAGCGGTTCCGCGAATAGGAAGTCTTCTTCCGAGTTCTGATTTACTGATTAGCTGGGGTGATTTCGTCGCCTACGTACTCCCAATGCCACGGTTCGTAGAAATACGGACGAAACCCAAACCGTTCAGCGTTGCGAACGAGCCATTGGTAGACGGGTGTGTGGATCTGAAAGGCGCGATTGGCATCTTTGGTGTCAACCGGATCTCCGCCGACGTAAAGGTCGAGGGCGCGACCGGTGAAGTGCGGGCTGTTGACCGCCAGACCGGCGCGGCCGGCGCTGGGTGATTGACGCCGCAATTTCTCCTGGTATTCGCGTGAGCGAAATGCAGAAATGATCTTGAAGTACTTCTCAGTGCTGCTAAGTTTACCGTCGCTGGTGTGATCAAGGTGCAGTGACGGGTCTTTGATGGCCGCCGCCAGCATCCGTTGGTACGCAGCATACGTAGTCTTCTCGACCTGCCGCAGTTCTTCCAGACGCTCCGGATCATAGAACTCAGTTGCTGAGAGGGTAAGCAATTGATCGGGTTGCGCCACGTCGCGGTTCTTAATTCGCGCGGCCTGCCACTTAACGACCATTGCATTCAGCGAGTCTTCGTCGAGCACGCCGGTTGGATTTAAGCCCGCAGTTTGCTGCCAACGCGCCAGCGAGAGAGCGAATCCTTTGGTTGCCGGCCCATCCTCAGTCCCGAGCAGGCGACCGATGAGTGGCGCGTAAAGATACCAACCATGCTGCTCTTTGGCGCCAAAGGTCCAGACCGCTTCGTTGCTGAGCGCCAGGTTGGCGGCCGCGGCGGACATGATTGCTTCGTTACTGGTGGGCTTGCCGACGCGATCGATGATCAGGATAGTTGGCTTAACCAGTTTCTTAGGTTCAGTTTGGAGAGGCTTGGATGTTTCGGGTGACTGGCCGTGACCAATACTGGTTAGGAAAAAAGCACCTGCGAGCAACGCCGGAAGCACAAAGAGGATCGCGGCGATATTGACGATCAAACGCTTCATGAAAAAACTTATCCTGACGAACTTCGATTATTCCTGGGCCGTTACGAAGTGACGCGCTTACTGCACAGCATCATTAGGACCAGCTGGCTGAGTCTGATTGACGTGAATGCTTCCGTCGGTTGAATCTATATAGAAATGGTTTCCACCGGACGCGTCGTTCTGCGGATCAGCGTTCAAAGTATATGCAGTTGATGAAGTTGACGTCTTCGGCGTTACTTTCATGTTCAGGATGTATCCGTCGACGTTGGGTGGGTTGCCGGCGAACTTAGAACTGAGCATTTGGTCCTTTACCAACTGCTCGAAAGTTCCGAACGTCCGAGCGTGCGTATTGTAATACTGAATCTGAACGGCGGCGATGGTTCTGAGATTTTGCAGAGTGGCTGCCTCGTTACCAGCTTTTTGAGCTGCCTTCCAACCGTAAACGGCGGCGCCGATCAGGATTCCGATAATAGCGATCACGATCATCAGCTCGATGAGCGTGAAGCCCGACTGTCTATGGGGATGTCTGTGGGTTTGGTTCATGATTGCTTTCCTCAATTGCTAAAACGACAGGACTCGAACGCAGTTCCGAAAAGAATTGCGGAGAGTTACGTGCCGCCCGAATTTTACTACACGGATAGGACGCCCGTCATTCTGCCAAAGGGCGGGGGTAGTGACTGGAGCGCAACCGTCTCGGTTGCCTGGATTGGCAAGCGGGGACGCTTGCGCTCCAGTCCAGGTGGATCTTCGCGGAGAGGTCAGTAACCGGGAGTGGTAGCGACGGGTCGCAGATGTCCGTGAGATCGTTAGCCAGCGTTGTCACCCGGTCGCTACCGCTCCGGTACTGACCCGTGGCAGCGGTTCTCAAATTGAGCCTCCGGTTTTTCGTCATAGTCACTTGGCCTAAGTCCATGTAAAATGGGCAGGAATAGACGCGATGAGAAACCTTCGAACAGCCAGTACTGACGCGATAGCGATATCCCCTGCAGAAAAAATCGAGGCGCTGCAAGCCGCCATCGAACGCGTCATCCGGGGCAAGCCCGAGGCGGTGCGGCTGGCAATCGTGACGCTCCTGGCGGGCGGACATCTCTTAATCGAAGACGTGCCGGGAGTAGGGAAGACGACGCTGGCGCATGCTCTGGCGCTGGCCCTCGATTGTTCTTTTCAACGAATTCAATTCACGTCGGACCTGCTTCCTTCGGACGTGGTCGGTTTGTCCGTTTACAATCAACAGGACTCGCTTTTTGAATGGAAGCCCGGCCCAATTTTCGCGAATGTCATACTCGCGGACGAGATAAATCGGACCACTCCAAAGACCCAGTCGGCCCTGCTCGAGGCCATGGCTGAGCAGCACGTAACCGTCGAAGGAACTACTCACCCGCTACCTTCGCCCTTCATGGTTTTGGCGACCCAGAATCCGATTGAACATCACGGAACTTATCCCTTGCCCGAATCGCAACTCGATCGATTTATGCTGCGACTGCGGATTGGTTACCCCGGGGCGGCGGACGAAAGACAGATTTTGCGCGACCGCGAGCACGCCGAACCGCTCGAGGAAATGCAGCCGGTGATGACCGCCGAGGACGTTCTGGATTTGCAGCAGTCAGTCAGCGAGGTTTCGGTAGACGATGCAATTGTCGATTACCTGATGCGGGTCGTGGCCGCGACCCGAGCCTCGGAAATGCTCGACCTCGGCGTAAGTCCGCGGGGAACGCTCTCGCTGTTTCGGGCCGCGCAGGCACTTGCTCTGACGGAAGAGCGATCGTATTGCCTGCCGGACGATGTCAAACGTTTGGTCGTTCCTGTTTTTGCTCACCGCATCGCCGTCAGTTCGCGCTATTCGTCGGCCATGCGCCGCAGCGAAGAAGCAGAAGCCGTCCTCCGCGAGATCATGAAGACAATCAGCGTCCCGCTGTAAGATTGCGAAATTCGGATTCGAATTGCGAATCTAAGAACCCAAGTGAGTTACCCCGCCCCTCCAAAATCCGCAATCCGAGATTCGAAATCCGAAATTCACTTTCGCTGGTGGCGACCGATTCTGGGCACACTGCTCGTACTCGCCGGTCTTGCCACTGCAATCCTGACCTTAATGGCTCGCCGGCTGGGTGTGCCGGAACTTACCAGCACCGGCGCGATTGCTTCTCTAATCTTCGTCCTGCTGATAATGCTGCTGGTGGTGCCGCCGTTGACGCGTTCGGCCTTTGCCGAAGTGTCAGCGACCGGTTTTCCGCTCGAGATTACCACTGGCGGTGTCGTCTTTATCGTCATCCTCGTGATCGTCGCCTTTGCCGCCTGGAACACCGGCAACAATTTGTTGTTCATGATCTTCTCGATCATGCTGGCGACCATCTTTGTTTCGTGGATGTCCGCGCGCATGAGTCTGCGTGACCTGAATGTATCGGCCCGCTTTCCCGATCACATTTTTGCGGCCGAGCCCGCCGAGGTGATCGTGACAGTTCGAAATTCGAAACGACTGTTGCCTTCGTTTTCAATCCTGGTTGAGATGCGCGGCAGTTTCGATCGGCCCGGGATCGAAAAGGGAAAGAAGACGTGGATGCGTTTGAAGAAGACTGTGCTGGGTTACTTCACCTACGTCCCGCACAGCGCCGCCGCCGAACAAACCATCGAGCAGACCTTTCCTAAACGAGGCCACGTGCTGGTGAAGGGCTTCGAGCTCTCCACTCGCTTTCCATTCGGGTTTCTGCGGCACCGCCGTCGCTTAACTGCGAAAGACGTCGACATTGTCGTTTATCCAAAGCCGGAACCAATCACGGACGAGTTGAATCTGTTGCCGCTGCAATCGGGACAAACGATCTCGTTGCGGCGAGGAGCGGGACAGGATCTGTTGATGCTGAGAGACTATCAGGCGCGTGACGACTTGCGTCACATCGATTGGAAAGCAACCGCCCGCGCGCGACGGTTAACTGTCCGCGAGTTCGCGGCTGAAGATGAACGCCGAATTACGATTGTCCTTGATACCACGCTGACTGACGATATCGATGAAGAGAATTTTCGCATTCGGTTTGAAAGAGGAGTCACGCAGGCGGCCTCACTGGTCAAACACTTCATCCAGGAGCGCGCGGAGGTTCGATTGATTCTCGGGACGAATCCCGGAAAGTTTGGCGCCGGTCTCGAACACTTGTATGCATGCTTGCGCCGTTTGGCGCTGGTGGGGCCTGTGCGTTCGGCGAGCGATCAAAACCTGCAGGCGATTATTGACCGGGCGGCCGGTTTGGATTTTCGCGCAGAAACAAATTTTCTGATTGTGCTGACTACCGCTGAGCGTGGTTCGATCGCCCCGCATATCTGGCGGAGAGCTTTCGTGATTCATTTGTAACGCAAACTGTTAGTTTGCGAATCGTCCGCAGACCAACAGTTTGCGTTACATCATGACTGAAACCAGCGAGACGCCAATCACACCTACAACAAATCAAGCCAACAAACTATTTAGACTCGCCGCAATCTGTTTCTTTTTTTCCGGCGCGACTGCGCTCATTTACGAAGTGCTTTGGGCGCGCATGCTGGGACTGGTCTTCGGCGCAACCACCATCGCCATCAGCGCTGTCCTGGCAGCGTTCATGGGCGGGTTGGCTACGGGCAGTGCCGTCGGTGGCAGCCTCGCGAGAAAAATAAAAAATCCCTTGCGCGCATATGCGTTGATTGAAATCGGCATCGGCCTGTATGCGCTGATTGTCCCATGGCTTTTTCGCGGCATCGATTGGGTCTACGCGTTTGTTTGGGAGAGCTTTCATCCAGGGTTTTATGGCTTTGCCTTGTCGCGGTTTGCCCTGGCTGCCATCGTGCTGTTCGTGCCCACGGCGCTGATGGGCGCGACGCTCCCCGTTTTGGTGGCGGCTATTCAAGGCGCCGGAGAATCGCGCGCCTCAGGTGTCGCCAAACTGTACGCGTTGAATTTGGCCGGCGCGATCGTGGGAACAGTCGCTGCAGGTTTTCTGTTGTTGCCGACCTTTGGTGTGCGCGTGACAATTTGGATTGCCGCCGCCGGCAATTTGCTGATTGGGTTGGCGGTCCTGTCTATGGGGAAGACTACAGTCTCATCGCACCGGACATCTTCCGTACCTGCTGAACAATTTGAGAAATCGTCTGGCGTCGCCTTTTGGTTTCTCTGTGCTTTCGTCTCGGGCCTAATTACGATCAGCATGCAAGTTGTCTGGTCGCGTCTGCTGTCGATGATCATCGGATCGAGCACCTACGCTTTTACGATCGTGCTCGCACTCTTTCTGATTGGACTGGCGCTGGGGGCGTGGTTTGTCACACTCAGATCACATGTCGACACACCCGCGTTGCGTCGCTCAATCCTGCTGGTGCAACTGCTGACCGCTCTTACTTTATTTTTGAGCCTGCGCGTTACCAATCTAATTCCTTCGCTTTTAGTTGAAACAGGACTGCGGATCGGCGTGGATTCGTGGGCCGGTCTCCTGGCTCTGCAAGTTGCAGCGGCGACTTTGCTTATCTTAGTTCCCGCGGTTTTGATGGGAATGATCATGCCCCTGGTCCTGACGTGGGCCGGACGCGGGTCGGGAGAATTCAGCCTTGAAGAGACATCGACTCCGACGCGCGTTGGCCAAAGTTACGCGCTGACTACCGTCGGCGCGATAGCCGGAGCAATCGGCACGGCATTTATTCTTATTCCGATTACCAGCACACGTTTCACGGTTCTGTGCATGGCGTCATTGTCGGTCATCGTTGCGGGAATTGCTTATGAGCCGCGACGCGCCGGTACGGATCGCAGTCTCGCGCGCAGCCTGGCAATCGGAGTTTCAGCAGTTCTCGTTGTCGTAATGCTTTTCCTCTGGCCACGGGTAAATCTGAACGCACTCTCAGCCGGGGCCTACGACAGTTTTGTGCGCGTCTTGGCCAAATCACGAAGCGGCGTGCCGGAAGATCAACGGTCCAATAGTCCATCCGATCATCAGTTGCTCATGTTCGCGGAAGGTCGCACCGCAACTGTTTCCGTGCGCAAAGATTGGGGCATCACGTCAGTAGCAATCAATGGCCGCACGAATGGCTCAGACGCCGATGACATGGCGACGCAGGTGATGGCCGGCCAACTCGGTTTGCTGGTGGCGCCGCGCATTGAAAATGTTTTGATGATTGGATTCGCGACCGGCGTTTCGGTCGGCTCAGTCCTGCAGTCAACGGCCGGCGCAGTGGAGTGCGTTGAAATTGAACCGGCAGCAGTAACCTCCTCGCGGTATTTCGAACACGTAAACAACCGGCCGCTGAACGATCCACGCTTGCGGGTGATCGTCGACGACGCGCGCACAGTGCTTCGCGTTAATCCGGCCCGGTATGATTTGATCATCAGCGAGCCCAGCCATCCGTGGGTGCCGGGTGTGGCCAATCTGTTCACGCGTGAATTTCTAACGCTGGGCCGAGACCGTCTGCGCGACGATGGCGTTTTCGTTCAGTGGCTGCAGATTTATCAGCTTTCAACCGACAGCATGCGTTCCGTGCTCGCGACTTTTCACGAAGTTTTTCCGCACGTGGTCGTGTTTCGCATTCAGGGCGCAGCGAAAGGCAAGGACCTGATTTTGCTCGGCAGCCGCGCGCCGATCGATCTCAATCGCATCGATGAAAGAATGAAAGATCCGCGCACCCTGGCGGATCTGAGTCGCGTCGGACTGAAAACGCCTGCAGAAGTTCGCGAGTGGTTCGTGTGCGATGAACGTCAACTCAAGCCCGCCGTCGCCGGCGCGGTCATCAACACGGATGACAACATGCACGTCGAGACGGTGGCGCCGCGCGAAGCGTTTCGCGCGACGATGGAAGAGAATGCGAAATGGCTGGAAAGCCTGAAGAAATGAATGTATCGCAGACTGTCCAGTCTGCGGTTTTGGCCCTCCTGACGCGAAAGCAGCTTTAATAGCGCCCGCTGTTTGTCACCCAGGCGTAAACGCCCGGGTTAGAGAAAACTTTACGATGAAATTAGGGTTACTGAAGACTGTCCGGTCTGCGAATGTTTAGCCATCCGGAACTTGAAGCAGACTAGACAGTCTGCTTTACATCTTAGCGGTTCGGGAAGATGTCTGCCGGCGCATTCGGGTATTGTATTCGAATCTTCTCGACATCTTTTCGCGAGGGGTAATCGAGATTTTCAGGGTCGTCTGCGTCTTTAACCATTGGCGGCAACTTCATAACCTTCCATTGTCCGCCTTCCTGGTGCAGCAGAAACCCACTGTATTCTCCGAAGGCATCACTCTTATCCGATGAAGTAGGATAGGCGTAGATCCAGGCCCAGCCGTTGTGGGCTTTCAGGTAGTCCACGATGAAAACGATATTTCCGCGGTGGGGCGTGTAGTAACCACTGTTGCGATCGTCGAAAGCGGCGCGCAGCGAATCCATCATTCCTTCGCGTTCGAGACTTCCTTTCTCCGGAGTGTGCAACTCGTCCGCGACCTCGTTACCGGGCGTCGTAGTTTCGCTTGATTGTTTCTGGGAGTCGTGACCGGATGGTTGGGAAGTTTCCGAATTACTGTTGTCTTTAACCTGAACCGTCGAATTGCTCGTCTGGGACTTGTCGGTTTTGCGATTCAAGGAACAACCGAACAACGAGACAACGGCGATCAGCAGGAGTGACGTGAGTAGTTTCAAGATAATCGCCTGCATCTGCAATGCAATTTAACCGGCCTTTTGTCGGGCCGTAACTCTTTGATTCCAAAGATCCCTTGCCAGGATGAACATCAGGCCCAGCAGTTGAAAAAAGATGGCCGCGGCGCTGGCATAGTCTGATTTTCTTACCAGAGATGCTCGGGCTGCTCGCAATTCGGCAATTCGACTGCGTTTCTTTTCGCTGGTGGTCGCTACCTGATCCTGGAAGGACTTCATTACAGGCAGCAAACCTGAGAAGAGCCCGGCTTCGCTGGTGGCGTCCTCTGCCTGCTCGGCAGATTTCTGCAACTCGCGGAGTTTTCGGGCCACATCCGACTTTGGCTCGGGTAATTGCTTTTGCAAATCGTCTTGTTCTTTCCTCAGCCGCGCCTTGTCCGCAGGGCTGGTCGCCGCCTGGTATTCACGCTCCAGTTGCAAGCCTTTCTCCATTATCGGAAGGCTTAAGCCCAGCTCCTCGGTTTCAGCGTTGGTGATTTCAGTTTGCGGTATGTCATAGGCGCCCTGATAGTATTTTGTGAGCGCTGACTGCAGCTGATTTGTGGCATCGCTTGCCACATCAGGCGCCTTCCCGGGTGGCACAGCGAACTCGAGGTTATGCATCATGCGGTAAAAGTTGAATTGATTGCCGCCCTCCGTCAGCGCCGACGCTTGCCGCTCGAGCGAATCGGACAGGAGGGTGCGCTCTTCGTCAACTTCTTTCAGACGCCGGTTCACATAAGTAATCACCAGGGAATTGAAGATCACTGATACGAGGGAAAGCCCAAACCCTATCAGCATCATGTTTCGCTTTGAACCGATATTCATAGATTTAGGGGATTATCAAGAGGTTATGTTTTATAGAGCCCTAAGACCGTTGTAGGACGGAACACCATTATCGCGAATCGTCAGCTCGAAGGTGCGGTCATCCTCCAATCGATCGAGCAGCGACCGGCGTGACGTGAATGACTCAGTCTGCACTGGTGCCGTGTCAGCGTAAGTTAAATGAAGTCGTCAACTCCAGTCAACTGCGAACCATGCCCAACAGTTCGCCGTTAGCAGGGTGCGTACCGTTTAGAAAATCGCGGGCACTCATTCGGCGGGAATCCTGAAGCTGAACTTCGATCAAGCGCAACGCCGTACCTTCGCCGCAGGCTACGATCAATCGATCCCTGGATGCTTCGATCACCTGGCCCGGAGGGAATCTTAGCTGCTCTATCCATTCCACGGTTGCTGCCCAAACTATTAAGCGCTGTGATCTGAACTGGGTGAAAGCATTGGGCCAGGGTTGAAAACCGCGGACGCGATGCTCGATCGCGAACGCATCCATCGACCAGTCGATCAATCCATCTTCGCGCTTCAGGATCGGCGCAAAGGTAGCTTCGGAATCGATCTGTGGTTTGGCTTCGATGTCATTCAAATGCTTTAGTGTCTCACTGATTAAGTCAGCACCGACGCCCGCCAGGCGCGCGAGTAGTTCGGGCCCAGTTTCGCCGTCCGCAATCTTCGTGGCTTTTTGCAGCAGCAACGGGCCCGCATCCAACTCTTCAACAATCCTCATAGTCGTAACGCCGGTTTCGGTTTCGCCGTTGACAATAGCCCAATTAACCGGCGCCGCGCCGCGATACTTTGGCAGGAGAGAGAAGTGAACGTTCATACATCCAAGCTTCGGCGCCAACAGAAATTCCTGAGGCAGAATTTTTCCGTAAGCCACCACCACCGCAACATCAGCACCGTGCGAGGCAAATAGCTCCTTTGCTTCCGGGTTCTTAATCTTCGCGGGTTGATGAACGGTGAGATTGTTTTCAACGGCGAATTGTTTGACGGGTGACGCGTGCAGTTTTTTTCCGCGACCGGCGGGCTTGTCGGGTTGAGTCCAGACTGCGACGACCTCGTGGCCATCAGCGAGCAACCGCCGCAAAGACGGAACCGCAGATTCAGGCGTTCCCATGAAAACGATGCGCATAGGTAATTGCGGCTTCGCCGCCGGACATTGCGGTAAGGCTGTGCCTTACCGGCTTCATCGAAACAAAAAAGGAGGCTGCGCCTCCGCCGAGGCGTAGCCTCTTATCAATATCTCACGCCGATCGGAAAGGCAAAGCCTCCGCGCTGTGGCGGCGGCCGAGCCGCAACCGTAAGCTAAATTGCCGTGCCGGCTTCGGCTCGCTTTCGCGTGGCGCCAACTTTTTCCGACGATAACTTGGCTTGCATGAACAGCAGCAGATAATCGCGGCCGCCGGCTTTGGAATCGGTCCCCGACATGTTGAAGCCGCCGAAGGGATGCACGCCCACGAGCGCGCCGGTGCACTTCCGATTCAAATAAAGGTTGCCGACATGAAACTCATTGCGCGCGCGATCGAGCTTGGCTTCGTCAGTCGAATAAACCGCGCCGGTCAGTCCAAACTTCGTGTCGTTGGCAATTCTCAAAGCATCGTCATAGTCGTTGGCTTTGATCACCGCGAGCACGGGTCCAAAGATTTCTTCCTGCTCAATCGTGTCGCCCGGCTTAACATCCGCGATCACGGTCGGCTCAATAAAGAAACCCTGTTCACCGTCCGAACCGCCGCCGGCAACGACGCGGCCGCCTTCGGCTTTGCCCTTTTCCACGTAACTGTTAATGGTCTTGAACGCTTTCTCGTTAATCACCGCGCTCATGTTGTTGGAGTTGTCCGTGGGCGCGCCAACTTTTATTTTGGCGGTGCGCTCGGCAATCTTTTCAATCATTCCGTCGTAGACGCGTGCGTCGATGATCGCTCGCGAACAAGCCGAGCACTTCTGGCCCTGAAATCCGAAAGCTGATTGCACAACGCCGGTGGCGGCTTCGTCGAGATCGGCATCGTCAGCAACGATGATTGCATCTTTGCCGCCCATCTCAGCGACGACTCGCTTGATCCACAGTTGGCCAGGTTGCGGTTTCGCGGCGCGTTCGTTGATGCGCAAGCCAACTTCCATCGAACCAGTGAAAGCGATGAAACGTGTCTGAGGATGATCGACTACCACGTCGCCCACCTCAGCGCCTGAACCCGTCATGAAGTTGACGACACCCGGTGGCAGGCCGGCTTCTTCCAACAACTCGAAGAACTTATAAGCAATGGTCGGCGCGTCCGATGAAGGTTTCAGCACCACCGTGTTTCCCGTCACGATGGCGGCGCCGGTCATGCCGGCCATGATTGCCAGAGGAAAATTCCAGGGCGGAATTACCGCGCCCACGCCGAGCGGAATGTAATCGAGCTTGTTGTCTTCGCCACTTAGTTTTACGAGCGGCTGATCGCTGCCATAGCGCAGCATCTCGCGCGCATAGAACTCCAGGAAATCGATCGCTTCGGCCGTGTCGCCGTCAGCTTCCGGCCAGGTCTTCGCGACTTCATAGACCATCCAGGCGGACAGTTCATGTTTGCGCGCGCGCATCAGTTCGGCGACGCGAAACAGCAACTGTGCGCGCTCGTCCGTCGGTGTGTTGCGCCAGGTTTTGAAGGTTTCGGCGGCGGTTTCAACTGCGCGGTTCGCAAGGTCTTTTGTTGCTTTGTGAAATTTCCCTACAACCTGCGTGCGATTGGCCGGGTTGATGCTGTCGAGGGTGCTGCCGGTTTTGATTCGCTCACCGCCGATTACCAGCGGATATTCCTGGCCGAGTTCGCTCGTGACTTTTTCAATCGCGGCGCGCATGGCCGCGGCGTTTTCTTCTTTGGTGTAATCAGTAAATGGTTCGTTCCGAAATTCAGTTGGCATTATTTTCTCCGTGGGTTTCAAGTGTCAGAAGCCCGACCGTGAGGGAGGGCAACCACCGATACATGCCCTCCCTCACGGTCGGGCTTCTGACACGGCAATCAGTATCTAAGCGCCCCACTCGCCGGCCTTCTGCAACTTCTTGATTCTTCGTTTGACGATCTCTCGCTTCAATGGTGACATGCGATCAAGAAATACGATCCCATCGCAATGGTCCGTCTCATGCAGCATGCAACGCGCCGTCAACTCCGTGCCGTCGAGCTCGAATTCTTTGCCGTTGACGTCATGAGCGCGAACGATGGCGCGCAGATTCCTCTGCACGCCGAAAAAGATCCCGGGAAACGAAAGGCACCCTTCATCGCCGTCCTGTTTGCCTTCCTGTGCGATGACTTCAGGATTAATCATGACGATTCGCTGCGCCGGGTCTTTGCCGCCTGAGCAATCCATCACAAACAGGCGCTTGGGCACACCGACCTGCACGGCGGCCAGGCCGACGCCCGGCGCGGCATACATCGTTTCGAACATGTTATTGACGAGTTTCTTGAGCTCTTCGTCGAATTTGGTGACCGGATCGGCGGGCGCGTCGAGCACTGGATTCGGCCAGGTAACAATCTGTAAACGTGACATTCTTAAATCTTCAGTTCTTAAAATAGTTTCAATTCAACGATTTGATTTTACGATCACGGTATTGGTTTTCGCCAGTTGAGCGAAAGATCATTAACCACAGCGGACACAGAGGAGGAAAACTGAAAAGGGTCTGGTCGCAAAATCAGAGGACATCGCTTTCCTTCTTTGTCTTCCTCTGTGTCCTCTGTCGTTAATTGATCTCTGCCTCAGTATCCCCGCAACTGCTCACGATAGCCCTCAAAATTCCGTTTCATCTCGCCGAGGCTATCGCCGCCGAATTTTTCGCGCATGGCCTCGGCCAAAACCAACGCCACCATTGCTTCGCCAATCACGCCGGCGGCCGGCACAACTGTAATGTCCGATCGTTCGAACGCGGCGCGCTCTTCCTGCTTGGTATCGATATCGACCGATCGCAGAGCGCGACGCAGGGTCGAGATTGGTTTCAGATGTCCGCGCACGCGAATCTCTTCGCCGTTGGTGACGCCGCCCTCCAGGCCGCCGGCCCGGTTCGTATCGCGAATGAATTCTTTGGTCTCGTCGTTGTAACTGATTTCGTCGTGAACTTCGGAACCGGGAAGAGAACTGGCTTCCAGGCCGGCGCCAATGGCCACTGCTTTGACGGCATGAATCGACATGATGGCCTGGGCCAAACGTCCATCCAGTTTCTGATCCCATGAAGTGTGCGAGCCCAGCCCGGGCGTTACGCCGCGCGCGACAACTTCAAAAATTCCGCCGAGCGTATCGCCGGCGGCTTTCTTTTGATCGATCAATTCCATCATCTCTCGCTGGGCTTCGCCATCGCCACAGTTCAAAGGTGCCTCTTCCGGAATCGCAGCGATCTGTTCGAACTTCAATTCCAGGGGCTTTGCTGGTACACCGCCGAGTTGAATCACGTGACTGCGAATTTGCGCGCCAAAGCTTTCGAGCAACTGTTTGGCTAAAGCTCCGCAGGCGACGCGGGCGGCGGTCTCGCGCGCCGAGGCGCGTTCCAGCACGTTACGCAAATCGCGGGCATCGTATTTCAAACCGCCGGCGAGATCGGCGTGACCGGGCCGCGGTCGTTTCACCCGCCGCGATTTTTCCGGAGCGAGTTCGGTTGGCTCAACCGCCATCACGGCGTTCCAGTTCTCCCAATCCTTGTTCTCGATCATCAAGGCCAAAGGCGAGCCGAGCGCTAATCCATGCCGCACGCCGCTCATGATCTCAACGCGGTCCTGCTCGATCTTCATGCGCGCGCCGCGGCCGTAACCCTGCTGCCGCCGCCAGAGTTCGTGATTGATTTGCTCGACATCGATCGGTAACCCGGCGGGCAGACCTTCGACAATCGCGACGAGCGCGGGTCCATGTGATTCGCCGGCGGTGGTGAAACGAAACATTTTCGTAAGTCAGTAGTCAGTAGTTCGTTGTCAGTAGTTAATCATAAGCCACAGCGCAAATCACAACTGACAACTAATGAGCCAATTTGAAATGACTTTTCCGTAGCCCAGGCGTTTACGACTGGGAATAAAGAGCGGTTAATTTCCAAAGCCCTATTAATGGGTAGCGACATACTTGACTCCGCAGGTGCTTCTGTCGACCTCCGATGCGACCGCTGTATTGGCTCTGCCACTCTGATGCGCGGCAAGTCTCGGACTTGCCGACCCGTGGCCCATTAATCCGAAACGGTCTTTGACCGTGGCGGGTCGAAGACCCGAAT
>Ga0207653_10000191_pt1 | contig 42182 bp, 35 predicted proteins | sample KBSK5251metaG_FD_184341 | JGI IMG/M metagenome (GOLD analysis project Ga0207653, IMG submission 184341) | Corn, switchgrass and miscanthus rhizosphere microbial communities from Kellogg Biological Station, Michigan, USA - KBS K5-25-1 metaG... | ecosystem: Host-associated > Plants > Roots >...
CGGGTCTTCGACCCGCCACGGTCAAAGACCGTTTCGGATTAATGGGCCACGTATCGGCAAGTCCGAGACTTGCCGCGCATCAGAGTGGCAGAGCCATTGCAGCGGTCTCATCAAAGGTCGACAGAGGCACGCGCGGAGTCAAGTATGTCGCTACCGTTGAAACGGTTCCTGCTATTTCGGCGCACGCCAGCCCCCGGGCTAAGCCCGGTGTGAGTGAGAAAGAACCTTTGAGGCAAAGCCTTCGTCGTTCTTAACACTTCGCTGTTTTCTTAACGACGATCGATGTTCGCGATAATTCGCGTGCGCCCGTCAGCTGTAATCTTGCGAACGCGCGGCAGCCAGGCGCTCCGATCTTCCGGTTCCATCGATGCCGCCGTTTGCAGATATTCAAGCACATAAATGTTGCCCTCGAATAGAGCAACCGCCGTCGGCGTCCAGGGACTCTGAAGCTGGTGAATAGTCGTGACCTGTCCGCTGGCGCTGACCTTGAGCACACTACCGCAACCGCTGGCCGCGACATAGATCGTCCCTTGGCTGTCTGCGGCGAGTCCGCGAAGCATCGGTCTTGAGGTTCCCGCGATGGACACGCAAGTCGGAATTTTGGGCTTAGCAATGATAGTAGAAACTTCTCCGCGCGTGCTGATGCGGCGAATCGCGTCGTCCTCGGTGTAGTAAAGCGAACCATCGGCGCCGGCCGCGAGACCGTTCAGCCATCGGAGATTCTCACTTCCCGCAGTCGATAGAGTTGTCATGACCCTCGTCTGATCAGCAGGCGTGAGTTCGATCAACTGCAAACCCGAACCCGCGGTATAAGATGGGTAATAAAGATTACCGCTTGCGGCAATCGCCAAGGGATAGTCGCTGGCAACCAGAAGCGTCGGGCTGGTTCCTACGCGAGTGACGTCTCCGCGCGCGCCGTTTGGTAAATGGGTCGTGCTAAAGCAATCGTCAGCATCAAGCGTCATCCAGTGAAACCTGGGCCCAGGTAGATGCGTCAGCTTGCCCTGTAAGTCAATTTTCCACACACCCGATCCGGTATCGAGAAAATAGACTTCGCCACGCCGATCGACCACGATGCCGGATCCGGGGTGGGCCATGATCGAGATGGAGAAGACGCTCACCAACAGGTAAGCAGTCAATGAGATCACCAGTCTGCGTCTGAGTGTTTTTTTCATTTCATTATCTCCCTGAACTGTTAGACGCTCATGGTTGTATAGATCATCCCTCTTTTGCTGGGCCCAATTTGAACGACCTTTCCGTAGCCCAGGCGTAAACGCCCGGGCGAGAGAAAACCTTACGATAAAATTAAGTCACAGCCGAACTATCGCTTTCATTTGGTGACGAGAGATTGAACATCAGGGTTCACGCGCCAGCACCCAATCGATGTTTCCGCGCCCGTCATGCCGACACGCTGTCAGCCAGAGACCGAATCAATGCTGCCCCGTCGCCGCGCCAGGCACTGCCGTGCATGCACGCGAGCGTTTCGGGATTTTTCGAGGCCAGCTTTTCAAGAAGTTCCCTGGCATTCTTGGTATGCGAGAAATAATCCATTTCATGACGGAAAGCTTCACTCGGGCCAAGAATGTCGGACTCTGTGATTGCGGGACAATCAGCACCGCCTTGCGTAAACAGGTCACCGCAAAGCAGTGTGGAAGTTCGTTCTTCCATCATGAACCCGCATTCCCATGCGTGCGGCAGATGCGGAGCATCCAGCCAGCGAACCTGATGTTTGCCAAGCGAAACGAGTTCCCCATCAGCCAGCGCGCGCGGCGGCCGATCGGCCAGGTCGCCAATAGACACCATTGCCGCGACGGCTCCGCAAAGCGCAACCAACTGCGGCGCGGCCCGCAGCCAATCGTTTAGCGAGCCGCACTCGTCAGCTTCCACATGCGAAAAGGCAATGTAGCGCAGGTTCTCGACCGGCATGACGCTGGCCACCGCTTCGCGCACGAGCGGGAACATCTTTCTGAGGCCGGTATGGAACAGCAACGGTTCATCATCCAAGATGAGATATTGATTGAACGAAAAGCCACCTGCTCCCTCGATTTTCAACGGGGTATTAATACGATAGATACCTTCGGCAATTTCGTGCACATTCGTGCCCGACTCACGATTTGTTATGGTCATAAAAATCTCCTCATAGCCCTGGGTGGTCGAATCGACTGCGGCGCCCGTCACCGAACATCAGCGTCGAGCGGCTTCCTGAACTGCAATCTAATCTTAACATCCAAAAGACGGCTCCCGATGCTATAGTGACTTCCTCCTACGATACTTTCTAATCTCCGCTAAATTCTAACGTCGCCACCCGAAAGAACAGAAAGAAGGAAGCATGAGTAGTCAGGCAGTTGCGAGAAGTGAGGAACCTGTCCGCCGCACAACTATGCCCAAAGATAATTGGCTGGGCTTCGTCGGCGATGTCTTGAAATTCACCGGCGAAGTGACCTTCAAATCGACGTTGCGCATCGACGGGAACTTCTGCGGACAGGTCAAATCCGAAGGCGGCACGCTAATCGTAAGTGCCGGAGCGCAAATTACTCAGGCAACGATAGACGTTGGCGTCGCGAAAATAAACGGAACCGTTGAAGGCGACATCAACGCCAGCGATGAAGTCACACTCGGTCAAAGCTCGAACGTGACCGGAAATATTCTGACGCGGGCGTTAGTCGTCGAGAAGGGGGCGCTCTTCAACGGCAATTGCCGCCTCAAGAAGGTCCTCGAGCACCAAAACTCTGAGGCATAAATCATCCACAGATTACGCATATTTCACAGATTCAAATGACTTCGAACATCTGTGTAATCTGTGAAATCTGTGGATGAAAAAGTTTGGAATGGTCATCAGAGACTGTACAATTGGTGACCACAGCGATACTGACTAACAGTTCGCTGCGTCTGCTTTTTAAAGCCTAATCATATGTCGTTCATGAGTAAGACAGCAGCGTTCACGGGTGTCCGCGCGCTGCGAAATCTAGTCTCTGATTCGATGGCCATAGACATGGGCTCAGCGGCCACCATCATTTATGTGCGCGGCCGCGGCGTGGTTGTGGATGAACCATCTCTGGTTGCGGTCGATACGGTTACCGGCGAGGTGATAGCTATTGGGCTTGAGGCGCAAAAGATGTATGGACGAGAGGCCCGCGACGTCACGGTGATTGCCCCGCTGCTTAACGGCGTCGTTGCTGACTTTGAAAGAACGAAAGAGATGCTGGGGCATTTTGTGCGCAAGGCGCGCAGTGGTGTTTCACATTTCAGCCGTCGCGCGATCATGAGCGTTTTGTCTGGCGTCACCCAGGTTGAGCAGCGAGCGCTACTCAGAGCTGCCGAGGAAGCGCATATCGGTCGCGTGTGCATGATCGAAGAAGGCCTTGCGGCGGCGTTGGGCGGGGGCGTCAAAATCGACGATTCCCACGCTTCCGCGGTGGTGGATATCGGTGGCGCGACCACCAATGTTGCCGTCGTTGCCAACGGCTCGATTGTTAACGCGCGCGCCGAGCGTATCGGGAGTTGGAGCATCAACGAGGCGATCATCGATCATGTCCGTCGTCATCGTGGACTGGTCATCGGCGACCTGACCGCGGAGCGAGTTAAGCTGGAACTAGGTTCAGCGATCATTCCTGAGGATCTTGCACAGGCGATCACGATCAAGGGTCGCGAGATTTTGACAGGGAATCCCGGCGCGATCGACATCACGGCCGGCGAAGTCTATCCGATCGCTCATGAGGTGGTTCGCCACATCGCGGACCTTGTCTCAACGACACTCAAGGAGCTTCCGGCTGAGGTAGCGAGCGATATCTACGATCGCGGGCTCATCCTCACGGGCGGTGCGGCACAGTTCAGCGGGTTAGACGTTTATCTCCGGGAGCAGACCAAACTTTCGGTGCGGATCGCCGATGAGCCCAGATACGCCATTGTGCGCGGTCTGGAGCAGATGTTTGGCGAGCCGCTGTGGCTCCGTCGCATGATGCGCTCTGAGCCCAGGCCGCTGCTCGAACTGGAAAAGGATTTCTCTTAGTTGAGGTGGCACGGGCGTCCCGCCCGTGAATCCTAATTCAGGTTGTTCTCTGCGTTCTCTGCGAAGACCTCTGATTCTCCTCTGTAGTTAATCGTCGACCATTGGATTAACCGCAGAGGTCACGGAGGATTTCGCAGAGGGCCGCAGAGGAAATCGAAATCAGGGCAATCTAATTTCAGCGCAAGGTTTTTACCTAGCCCAGGCGTTTTACGCCTGGGTGAGAAACGGCAAAACGCTATTAAAGCCCCATTAATGGAGCTTTTGAAACTACCGCCCTTCATTCCCAGGCGTAAACGCCTGGGCTACGTAAAAAGTCATTCAAATTAGGGCAGTCTCACTTCAGACTTAGCCTCGCAAACGGCGGCTCAACAAGTTGAGTTTACCATCGCATCGCTACCGCTCGTCGTCTGACACAGCGATGCGGGCGAATGTCGCCCATGACTTCATGCATGGAGCGTAACTTTGCCGTTCGCCAGATCGTAGACGCCGGATTCGACCCGGACCTTCGCTGCTTTCAAAGCATCGCGGACAACCGTCGAAGATATGCGCAACAAATTGGCCTGCAACTTGGCGTTGTTTGAAATCGCTTTCCCAAAGTCACCGCCTGAGAGTTCGACCGCGGGCTGGATATGCGGATAAAGCGCGCTAATTTGACCAGGAACGGCGTCGACCTTCATGGCAGCCTTTACAGCTCCGCAGCTGGTGTGACCAAGCACGACGAGAACCTTGACGCCGAGGACGGCGATGGAGTATTCGAGACTCGCAATGATTTCCGGCGTAACAATGTTGCCGGCGACGCGAGTGACAAATATGTGTCCGATGGTCTGATCAAAAACCAGTTCGACGGGAACGCGCGAGTCGGCGCAGGCGAGGACAGCGGCAAAGGGTTCCTGCTTCTCGACTGTGTGTTCCTTGAGAATCCTTAGGTCGTGCTCAATGGAAGTGAGCTTATTGTTCACAAAGCGCTCGTTGCCTAACACGAGTTCACGAAGCGCTGCGTCGGGAGTCAAGGGCGTTTGAGCCAGGAGCGTCCGAGGCAGGGCTACGTCGATCCCGGCCACGGCAGCGCCGGCAACCGCGCCCGAGATTACATTTCTGAGAAACTTCCTTCTCGCGATCGGATTGGTGGCGGTCTGATCAGGCATGGGGCTGGACTCCTTTCAACTGAGAATATCACACCACGGTTGAGAGCCAACTATTCTTTCTTCGTCAACACTACCGTTGCGATCACCGCTCTGCTTCCCGGGTGCGCGTAACGGCAGGATAATTCCGACGCGCTTAACTTCTCGATCATTACGTGACTGTTGTTTTCGCATTGATCGAGACCCTGTGTGATCACTTCCGTGAAGCTGGCTGACCGGCTGTTCTTTTCGATCAACTTCCAGGCCCCCCTGCAAGGGATGTCCGGATAATCAATCGAATAAGCGTCATCTCGCACCGTAAGTCTGACAGCCCATCTGGTTTTGGTGTCCGTCTGATAGGCGTCACCTGCCCACACGCCGTTCAACCATTCAGGGTCTGGAGTGTCAGCCGTTTGCGATTGGCTGTTTGGTTCATTAGCAGGAGCAGTAGGGTCGCCGGGATTATTGGAGGCAACCTGTGAGGTCCCAGCATTAGAGTTGCTGCTGGCCTTCCAAACGAAGAAGCCCAAGGCAACGAATCCCCCAAAAACGATCACGACTCCAGCGCCGACAATCACCCAGAGTTTGCCGCCACGCTTTTCGTGAAGTTGTGGCGAAGGATAAGAGTGAACAGGTGTCGAGCCCTCGACTGCAGTCTGCCGAACAGATCCCCGCTCTTCAGTCGGTCTGACTCCGCCCGGCAAAATTGCCGTCTGCTCTTGATTTCGTCCTTGATGATGAGCAGCCAGACGAGCGCCGTCTTCCAAACAAAACGCGAGGTCGTCAGCGTAGCTACGTTTGCAGGTGGGACAAATCTTCATTCTCAAATTCGATCTAATCAACGCATGACGTCAACTTTGAACAGCGTGTCAGTACTAGGAGCGATAGCGACGTGATCATAACGCAAGTTTCGCCTTGAACGGGTCGTTATCCCTATCCGTTCCGCCACGGAGCCATTAAGTCACGCAGGAAGCAAAACTGACCCTTCTAATCGTATTCATATTGCCTCCTTCTTCACCATCGCCACGGTCACGACTTTAACAAGCATCGCCAATCATGTCGTGAACCTGCCGCCAGCGACCGCCAACCTTCTTGAAAATCAATAACGCATAGCCGTCGAAGCCGCCTTGCTGCGCGAAGACTTCTCCCATACCGTCACCGTCCAGGTCGAGATGCTCGATGTAATCGATGCTGAAAAGAAATTCTTCGGGGGGCGGTTGATAGGCCTGGAACTTCACAAAGTCGGCCACGAACTTGTCACCTTGCGGCCTGGCAATCAGAAACAGATCGCGCTCGAATTTGTTTTTAGCCGCCAGAGTGAAGCTGCCGATCATTTCGTACTTGCCGTCGCCGTTCAGGTCAGTAGCCGTGAGATTCGAAACCTTGATCTGAGACATCAAGGTGGCGGGCGTGCGCTTCTGCTGATAGATACTCTTCATCAAAGCCAGCACCGCAGTCCGCTCAGCTTCTGTCGGCGGCCGACGTGAAACCGAACGTTTGCCCAGCGTCGTCGAAGAAGTCGCCAGCGCCATCACCTTGCCGCCCAGTTTGGCCGACGTTGTAGAGGTGACCTGGGCGTGAATGTTGTTGCAGCCCACACTCCATTTATCGACCTTGACGGTGCCCGCTTCGCCGCCGCCAAAGATCAAGCGATAGACCTTGCCCGTCGCGAAGTATTGTTCGCCAAACTTTTTCTGCGCATCTTCCTTCTCGCTGTTGTAGGGCGCGCGCAACTGTTTACCGTCAACCAGGACGACTGCGTCCATGGATCCCTCGGCGCCGCTGCCCGAAACGGTAAAGACCACCGCCGAGGTCCGCGTCTGCGCATCGGCGATGCGCGGTTCCGGCCAAAACAAAAATGCTGCGCACAAGACAACCAGGAAAGCCGGCCAAACCATGCGCCGGCAATTCGTAACAAGGGATACGATTCTCACTCTCGGTCACTCCTTTGCGAACTGATGAAGGTAAGCCGGGCGCTATCATACACGGCTCAGGTTTCTGACGCTGTAAGAAAATACGAGTGTTCGCAGACTGGAGCGCAAGCGTCCCGCTTGCTCGTCAGCGTCCTCATCCAAAAGAGCACCGGGACGGTTGCGCTCCAGTCAATTCACATGCCCGTCCCCGGTTTGCAACTTTCGCCGTCGCCACTATACTCAGTTCGTTCTTCACACGCGTACAACTTGCGAATCGACACTGCACAGGATGAAGAGAGGCTGAGCGCAAAGGGTTTTCGCTTTGCGATTGTTGCCAGCCGCTGGAACGATTCGCTGGTCTCGCGCTTGATCGAGGGCGCGCTGGAAGCTCTGGCAGAATCACAAGTTTCTGCGGACGGAGTAGAGATTTTTCGTGTTCCCGGCTCGTTTGAAATTCCGTTGTGTGGGCTGAAAGCCGCGCAGTCAGGAAAGTTCGAGGCAGTAATTTGTTTGGGCGTAATCATTCGCGGAGAAACGCCGCACTTTGATTACGTGGCCGCGGAAACGGCCCGTGGGATTACGGACGCCAGCCTGCAGACCGGCGTCCCTTTGCTGTTTGGCGTGATTACGGCGGACAATGTCGAACAGGCGAATGCTCGCGCCGGCCGTAAGCGTGACAACAAAGGTTATGACGCGGCGTTGGCGGCGGTGGAAGTTGTAAATTTGTATCATGAGAAGTTCGTCCGTTGATTAGCCACATTGATATTCGTACTTAGTGCTTGGTACTTTGTACTTCGATGCTCGTGATCAAAGTACAAAGCTCAAAGTACAAAGTCCGTCTTTTAGTTTTTTATGGGTTCTCGTCGTAAGGCGCGCGAATGCGCCTTGCAAATGCTCTTTGCGGCAGATGTGGCCGGGACACGCGGAGATCAACTCGCGCGCACCTTCTGGTCTGAATTGTCTGATGGCGAGCTCGAGCCGGGGTCGCAGGAGTTTGCGACGCGCCTGGCGATGGGCGCGCTGGCCCATCTGGAAGAAGTCGACGAGCGCATCCGCTCGCGCGCTGAGCACTGGCGCATCTCGCGCATGGCGCTGGTGGACCGCAACCTTCTGCGTCTGGCCGTTTACGAGTTTCTGCACGAACCCACGCCGCGCACCGTCACCATTAACGAAGCGCTCGAAATTGCTCGCCGCTTTTCAACCTACGAAGCCACTCAATTCATCAACGGAATCCTGGATGCGATCAAACGCGATCTCGATCAGGATGCGCCGCAAGGCGAAACCCCTGGCGATGAGCTGGAAGAAAAGGTTGACGAGGGAGAGTCTTGATTAGTTGTAGTTGTAATCCTTTCCCGATGGGAGAGGGGCCGAGCCGCACCAAGCCTTCATTCAAACCCTCTTCCAAAGGATTCGCATACTTGACTCACCGGTACCGTCGGACCGATCTAATCGGAGCTATTCGACATTCGACGTGAACCTTCAGCGAGCTGCGTAGCAGCGGTCAGAGTTAAGCCCAAGGCGAGGCTTTGCGAGCCTTGGGTCAATCAGCCAAGTTAATCGAGCCCCGAAGGGGCGACAGCGATCACTGTAATAGGCGGAACCCGGTCTACGAACTCTCTGTCGCCGCTTCGCGGCTTGGCGAATCCACCGAACCATTACCCAAGGCTCGCAAAGCCTCACCTTGGGCTTAACTCTACCGCTGCTTCGCAGCTGATTTCCGATGCGACTGGCTACTGTCTTGCAGGCCTTTAGTTGTAGTTGTAATCCTTTCCCGATGGGAGAGGGGCCGAGCCGCACCAAGCCTTCATTCAAACCCTCTTCCAAAGGATTCACATACTTGACTCACCGGCACCGTCGGACCGATCTAATCGGAGCTATTCGACATTCGACGCGAACCTCCAACGAGCTGCGTAGCAGCGGTCAGAGTTAAGCCCAAGGCGAGGCTTTGCGAGCCTTGGGTCATCGTTCGTTTGATTCGACGAGCCGCGAAGCGGCGACAGAGAGTTCGTGAATAGGGTCCCGCCTATTATCAGTAATCGCTGTCGCCCCTACGGGGCTCGATTACCCGGGTGGTTGACCCAAGGCTCGCAAAGCCTCGCCTTGGGCTTAACTCTGACCGCTGCTACGCAGCTCATCGGCCGAGACTGGCTACTGGCCTGCTTCTCAAATCTGGTTTTGAGCTAAACTCTACGACGATGACCGAAGAGCAGCGCCTGTTTGTAGCGGACGCCCAGGAAATCGTCGAGCGCCTTTATCGCGATCTCGAGGATCTTCGCGCCGCGCGCGCGGAAGGACGCCGGCGACGCGAGCTGGCGGCGCAAGTCTTCCGCCGGATGCACACCTTGAAAGGATCGGGTGCGTCTCTCGGCTTCAATCAAGTCAGCCAGATCGCGCATGAATTCGAAGGTGTGCTTGACGGCGCCCGGCTTGGGAGAATCGAACTTACAGATACAGTTCTGAATATATTTGAAGACGCACTCGATGCAATCGCCCGCAACCTGCTCGCGCCGCCTGCAAAAAACGTCGACGCCGCTTTTGCTCCGCTCATTCAACGGCTGAACGAACTGGCCTCGGTCAGCAGGACTCAATCCGCCGTCTCAGACGAGTTGCGCGCAGGTTTGCCGCCGGACATTGCCCGCTCCCTCAGCGAATACGACCTGCAACACGCACGCGAGGCAATCCGCGAAGGCGCAAAACTTTTTATCGTCGCCGCCGCGTTCGATCTTGAGACTTTCGATCGAGGTTTCCGTGACCTCACGAAATTGCTCGGACAGAGCGGTGAAGTGATTGCCACCGTTCCGGGCGAACCTGCTACCGCGGAGGAGATCAACTTTCGCCTGTTGTATGCAGCGGAGTTGGTGACCGCCGAGACTTTGCGCCAGGCCGCAGCGCTCGGCCGCGTGGCCTGTGACGAACTCCAAATCGCACACGCAAGGCCCGAGGCTTCGACATCGACAAAAGTTGCGGAAGAAACTCCGCTGCCAAAGAGCAGCCTCGCCGGCACGTCGGTGCGCGTTGAAATGAAGCAACTAAATGAATTGATTTCGACGGCCGGAGAATTGTATCGACAAACGACCAACGCTTTGACGACCCTGGGCCCGACGTCGAAAACAGAAGCGATTGAGGCGGCCGGGAAAAACCTGCGCGGCCGGTTCGTCGAACTTGAAGAGCGTTTGATCAAGCTGCGGCTGGTGCCAATCGGAGAAGTGCTCGAGCGCGCTGCCTCTCGCGCCGGACGCATTGCCGCGCGGCAGATGGGAAAAGAAGTCGAGTTTGAAATTGTGGGCGGCGATGTCGGGATTGAAAAGTCTCTGGCCGACGTCCTGGCGGATCCGCTCTTACACCTGGTGAGAAATGCGATCACTCACGGGATCGAAGATCCGGACGAGCGAAAAGCCCTGGGCAAGAATTCAATCGGGCGCATCCGGCTGGCGGCGGCGAATCATTCCGGCCGCATTCACATCATCGTGACCGACGACGGCCGCGGCATCGATATCGAGCGCATTGTCGCTGCCGCCGCTGAGCACGGAATCACCGGGCCAGAATTGTCGGTCGATCAATGCCTGCGACTCATCTTCCGGCCGGGCTTTTCGACGTCAAATGAATTGTCGGAACTCTCGGGCCGGGGAATCGGTTTGGACATAGTCGATCGCGCGATGGACATCGCCGGCGGAGAAATTCGGGTGGCGACCGAGAGTGGGACAGGGACCACGTTTGCGATGATTGTGCCGGCTGCTTTATCGATGCTGCGCTGCCTGCTGGTGCGGTCCGGCAATCAGATTTATGCGATAGATGCAGCCTGCCTCGACGATCCGCAATCGATGGGAAGTGAAGACTTACCCCTGCTGCAACTCGGTTCGCTGCTGGGCCAGAATAACGAAAAGGCGAATTTTGAAGGCGCGAAAGTCGTTTGGCGGACGCCTTCGTACTCGACAAGCAACAGTAACGGCACCGCGAAGTATCGAATAGCCTTCGACGCTGTCGTTGGCATGCAGGAGTTGTTGGTCCGCAGCCTGGGACGTCACGCGGCGCGCTGGCCGGGCCTTTGCGGGGCGGCAGAAATGGTTGACGGAGCCATTGCGCTGGTGTTGGATTTGAATGAGTTGATTAATCACAGTATGGAAGAGCAGTCAGTCGAATCTTAAAGAGTTCGCTAGTGGCAAAGTATTATGAAAATTCGAGTCTCACATTCGCGCATGTTGGTTTAATGCGTTGTTAGAGATCGGCCAATGCCCCAAAAGGGGCTTCGTCTCAGAGCCCAGGGTTGCCGCTTCGGACCCTGGGAAAGTTAAGGAGAAGGGTTGTCAACCGCAACGCGGTTGCGTCAGGACATTTTCGGTCGCAACCACGATGCCGTTATGAGGTTTCGAATTCACATTCTCGATGTTTCTCATTCACACCTCGCTTCAGCGAGGTGAACCAGGAAACAAAAAGAATCCCAGGCTTCTCGCAAAAACCGTTGAACGGTTGACTGAAATCCACTTATTGCGATCACCTCCTTCGGCGAGGTGTGAATGAAATAAGAATGATTCAAAGCTCACGCCACCGTCTTGGGTTCACAAAACTGCGTAAGACCGCTGCCCTGTGGTGCGTTGTCTTCATGCTTATCCTTGTCATCACTCCGGCCCTGGCCCAGACTCGCACCTATCCAGACAAAATTCGCGGCTACAAAGTCGAACGGACAGTCGTCGAGATGAAGAAACCTGAGGGCCAATCAAACGTTAACGATTCAGATGTCGACTCGCTCATTAAGCTTGGCGACCCAAAGGTGGCCCGCATGACACCGCTGGGAATTACCTTTGAAGTGCCAATCGTCGTGGCGCCGGTGAAGCAGAGCGGGCACGTAGATTTTCTGGTGTTCGAGGAGATGGTCATTAACGGCCGTTCCGTTGACATCGACGAATACCAACACGAATTCGAGTTGCCGAACAAAAAGCCGGCGACGCTAAACTCGCCCCTGCGCATTTTCATCTACCTGCCCAGCGCGTTGCTGGCGGTGCTTGGCGAGTCAGCGGAATCAAAAGAAACCTGGCCGGTTACCGGTCGCGTCTACGTTTTCGGAAAATTCAAAAAGAGTATTTTTAGTTTCAAGCGGGTGGTGCCGGTCGAACTAAACATGACTATGCGAAATCCTCTGCAGTGACTGGAGCGCAAGCGTCCTCGCTTACCTATCCGCCACTAGGCGGCGAGACTAAACAGCAGCGCTGTTTTCCCGCCCTTTCATGCAAGCCGGTTGAGACACAACCTTCTCATTTCGCGATCGCATTAACCCTCGAAATATCCGTGAAGTAAACCTGCTTCGCGTCGACCGTCAGATACCTGAGCCATCCGCCTATTCCCTGATCAAGCTCCACCGGACTACCACCAGCCTTGGAAACTTTCATCAGCGCTGTGGGTCCAAACGAACCTTTGCCCGGGACGTCGTCAAAGTAATAAATGCTGTCGGCATCGGCAACAAAATCCATCACATGATTTATCGAGGCAGCAAGTTGCGTTGCTTCTCCGCTCTTCTTGCTGAGTTTCATCAGAGCTGAATGACCGCGGCTGTTCATCTGCGCGAAATAAAAGTTGTCGGCGTCCTGCAGCAGACCGAGGCTCGGGGACTTCGAAGTATTTCGATAAACGTCGATCACCTCGCCGCCTTTTTTCGAAATCTTCTTGATCCCCTCACCAGTCATCCAATAAACGTTGTCGCGATCGATCGAAATCCCGCTCGTCCCCAAATAACGAGGCGTCAACTCCTTCGGCTCACCACCCACCTTCGGCGCGACCATCAGAGGCGATGGCGGCGACCCTTCCCCGCCCCAAATCACCCAGTAAAAATTCTCGTCATCCATAACAATCTCGTCAGGCTTGGGCGCGCCCGGAATAATCTTCTCGCTCTCGCCGCCACCCTTCGGCACGCGCATGATGTTCCCGCCATCCGACCAATAAAGAAACTTGTCATCAGCGGCCAACATCTCGTCAGGAATGATCTTACCGCCTTTGACCAGAACACTGACCGTTCCATCCTTGAGTAAAATCTTCTTAATATTGTTCGTGCCTTCATTCATGCTGGCAACGGTGCCGCCGGTGATGTAGTAAAGCGCCTCGCCGTCGGTCACGATTTTTGAAGGATGATCTTCTTTGTCTGAGAGGACTTTGAGTTTGGTCCAACCCTGGTCTTTAGTTTGATTGGTTGAGCGGCAGGCGAAGATGGCGAACAACAGAAGAAAGAGGGCCAGCGTTGGTCTTGAAATCAACACAGTTCGTCTTAGCTTTGTCACGGGGCGGGATTCTATCTTAAGTTGCCTGAGACGAGAATGCTGGCATTTCGCTCCCTCGGAGCTGGATTTCAAAAGGCAGCGTTAGAGCTATAAACATTCCGTGCCTACGGCACGGCTAGACGTTGCGACCAGGTCGCTACCGCTCCCGATACCCGGATTAGAGCTTCACGCCCAATCAACCTTCGGATGCATCGTATGCCACTTGGTCGCTTGCTCGAACGCGAGCGCGACCCGCAGCGGTGATGCTTCGTCGTACAGTCCGCCGGTGAACATGATGGCGCGGGGCAGGCTCGGCGTTCCGGTAAAGCCGCAGGGTACACAGACTGCTGGATGGCCGGTCAGGTTCGTGATGATCAGGCTGGCGCTGCCGGGCGCGGGTGAAACGAAGACGTCCCATTGCGACATCAGTTTGTCCATCTCACGCATCAACAGCACGCGGGCGCGTTGCGCGCGCAGGTACTCAACTGCCGGAATGAACCGTGAAGTGCGGAAACTGTTGGGCCAGTCGAACACTGCCTGACCTGAAAGCTGATTCACGCGGCCATCGCGGGTGATGTCATCGAAAGCGGTGGCGGCTTCGGCAGTCAGAATGTAACGAAGGTTCTGGGTTGGAAACTTTGGCAACTCGATGGCCGTCATCTTCACGCCGGCTTTTTCCAGATCAGCCAGCGCCTGCTTGTACATTTCGTTTCGGTCTGCGAGAGCCTTTTTCTGCTGCTCGTTTGCATTGGGTCCCGGCGTGGCCTCGAACTCAGTTTTCAAATAAGCAATCCGCAAACTGCTCAGGGGCACATCCGCCGACCAATTGAACGGCGCGTCGCCCACCGTCAAATCCTTCTGGTCGGGGCCATACATCGCATCGAGCGCGGCGGCACAATCCTCGACGCCGCGACAGATGGGACCAATCTTATCCATCGTCCAACTCAAGCCCATCGCGCCAAAACGACTGACGCGGCCGTAGGTCGGACGCAGACCGGTGACGCCGCAAGTTGATGACGGCGAGACGATCGAACCAAGCGTCTCAGTGCCGATCGAAAAACCAACCAGGCCGGCAGCGGTTGCCGACGCCGGGCCTGCGGACGAGCCGCTGGAACCAGTCTGATCTTCATTCACATTCCACGGATTGCGCGTCACGCCCCCAAACCATTTCGCTCCCTGGGCCAGAGCGCCCATGGAAAGTTTCGCCACCAAAACGGCGCCCGCGTCGCGCAGACGCTCAACCACAGTCGAGTCGTAATCGACGACTTGATCGCGATAGGGCTCAGCGCCCCAGGTCGTCTTGATTCCCTTGGTCGCGAACAAATCCTTTGCGCCCCACGGAATGCCGTGCAGTTGACTGCGATATTTGCCGCGCTTCAGATCGTTGTCGGCATCCTGCGCCTGCTTCATCGCCAAATCTTCCGTGAGGGTGACGACGCAGAGAAGCTTTGGCCCATACTTTTTTAGTCTGCCGAGATACATCTTTGTAAGTTCGACAGATGAAATCTTTTTGGTGCGGATCAGTTCCGCAAGTTGCGGCACCGTAGCGAACGCGAGATCGTCGGCCGACTTGAATTGGACCGGTTCGTTCTTCCCAAACTTGAATTTTATTTTCGCTGGAGCTCGCTTGACGTGAAATCCGGGTAAGGCAGGATGAAAGACGACCGCCGGTTCAGTATCGAGCGGCACATCGATCTTGCGCACGACTTCGTAACTATCCAGATTGGTGTTAACTCCGCGTTGCGCCAGAGCCTCCTGCGCATCGGTGAACTCCAGGCCCATCAACTTCTCAGCGGCGCGCATCATGTCTTTGGTGACGCGCAAAGGCGGCGTGGGTGATGGACTGGGAGAGGGCATTGGCGTTGGCGAAGGTGTCTGGGCCAGCGCCTTCAAAGGCATTTTGGTGACCGCAAGTCCGGCGGCGCCGGCCGCGGGCAGCAGCTTGACGAAGTTGCGACGATTGATTGATTTGCGTTTTGGTTTCTTCATGAGTATTTGGAGCGCCGACATCGGCGGTGCGCGGGCATCCTGCCCGCATTCAACTTATCCTTCTGAAGATCGATTGCCTATCTTGCCCTCCCTGACGGTCGGGCTTCTGACACCGCTTTACTGCGTCGATGCGCCATATTTCATTTTCACGACTCGCGCCTTACCCACTCGATAGACGGTCACCACATAGACATTGTCGTACTCGGTTTCCGGGATGGTTGGGTATTGCGGCCCACCGAGCGCCGCGATGATCTCGGGCACGGTGTTGTTGTGTCCTGCTATGAAAACGGTCTGTCCTGAGTGCTGCGCGCGAATTTCCGCGATCAAACCGGCTGTATTCTTTGAATTAACAACCGAAACCGGCAAGCCCAGTTTGTCGGCGAGTGGTTGGACCGTTTGCTGCGTCCGCTTGTACTGCGTCGCATAGACCGCGTTGATGCCGGCGCCGGCGAATACCCGCACGATCTCCTGCGCGCGTGCCTGGCCCGCCGGGCTCAAATCCACATCCGGATTGTTTGGATCGATAATTTTTTCCGCGTGACGAATTACAATAACGGTGAGCACCGGCCGGCGAAACGTCACGTAATACCCAAAGACCACGACCGCGCCCAGGATTGCGAACAACATCGCAAAGACCAGAGCGGTCCTTAAACCTGTCCGAGGCTCGGGTTTTTCGTCCGGCATTCGTGCGAATCTTTCTTAAGTACTCAGCAGGGCGTGGCCGCATACAATACCATTGGCCCGGTTTTTATTCGAGCAGAAAAGTGTGCGGCGCATCGGACTGGAGCGCAAGCGTCCTCGCTTGCCCTCCACCGCTATCCATAGCGCAGCAACCGGGACGGTTGCGTTCCAGTCTCGCGGATGCAATCAAAAACGGAAGGTGCTAACCTATTCGCTTAAGGAAAGACCCCTATCCAAATTAATTTTTTGTAGACGGCTAAGGCGCTATCGCGCCCGTGGTGATTTGATTGGCTCAGGAACAAACTAAAACAAATCTATCTGAACTGATTGCCGAAAACTTCGGCGCGAATGCGACCTATGTCGAAGGATTGCTGGCGCGTTGGCAGAGCGATCCTTCGCTGGTCGATGAATCGTGGCGAACTTATTTCGAGGAATTGGTTGGGCCGAATGGCGATCAGGCGACTGTGACTTCCGCGCCGGTCGCAGCGGTCCCCAAGGAAGCCATTAAGAGTGATGGTGGCGCTACCGCAGCCGCGCCGGCGAAAGAAAAAGCAAAAACAGCAGCCGCGACGACCACCGCGAGGGTCCAGGGCGAAGCCCTTCCCATTCGCGGTCCGGCATTGAAAATTGTCGAGAACATGCAGGCCAGTCTCGCGGTTCCCACGGCCACTTCCCAGCGCAGAATTCCCGTCAGACTGCTGGACGAGAATCGCCGGATTATCAATCGACATTTCGAAGAAGCCGGTCGCCGCAAAGCTTCCTATACACACTTAATTGCTTATGCCCTTTTGCGCGCGCTCGAAGAATTTCCGCAAATGAATGACGGTTTCGATGTGATTGATGAGCAGGCAATGCGGGTGAAGCGCGCAGCGGTCAATCTTGGCATCGCGATCGATTTGGAAAAGAAGGACGGCACTCGGAGTCTTTTGGTTCCAAACATCAAGAACGCGAACTCGCTTTCTTTTTCGGAGTTTCTCAAAGCTTACGACGACGTCGTCACTCGGGCGCGGACCGGCAAGCTGCAAGTTCCGGATTTTCAGGGGACAACAATTTCGCTCACAAATCCCGGGACGATTGGAACGGTGGCTTCAACGCCCCGGCTAATGGCCGGTCAATCGGTAATCATCGCGACGGGCGCAATCGAATATCCGGCGGAGTATCAATCGATCGCGCCGGCAATCCTGCCGCAACTGGGTATTAGTAAAGCCATCACGATTAGCAGCACCTACGATCATCGGATCATTCAGGGAGCAGAATCAGGTTCGTTCCTGGCGCGCGTGCATGAACTGCTGCTGGGCAATCACAAGTTCTACGATCAAATCTTTGCTGATCTGGAGATTCCGCACGCTCCTTTGCGTTGGAATGTCGATCGGAATCCGCTGTTTCTCGGCGCCGATCAGATGCACGAGCAATCCATCCGCCAGGCGCGCGTGATGGAACTAATCAATGCTTATCGCGTGCGTGGTCACTTGATCGCCGACATCGATCCGCTGCACGCGATGCCTTTGCTTTATCATCCCGAGTTGGACATCGAAACTTATCATCTGACGATTTGGGATCTCGATCGCTTGTTCATCACCGGCGGTCTCGGCGGCACGGAAACCGCCACGCTCCGAGAGATTCTCGACATCCTGCAACGTGCCTATTGCGGCAAGGTCGGCGTCGAATACCGTCATATTCAAAGCAAAGACGAAAAGCTCTGGTTACGCGAACAGATCCGGCAAGAGTTTGTCGATCCCAAACCAATCGACGCTGAAATCAAGAAACGAATTCTTTGGAAATTGATCTCCGCGGAACAGTTCGAACGGTTTCTTAATACGAAATACCTCGGGCAGAAACGTTTTTCCATTGAAGGGTGCGAGACGATTATTGCTTTGCTCGATCAGTTGATCGAACGTGCCGGCGATTTGGGTGTTGAATCGATCACGATGGGGATGGCGCACCGCGGGCGATTGAATGTACTTGCGAATGTGATTGGTCATTTCTGTGAACGTATCTTTACTTCATTCGAAGGTTCGATCCATCCCAATTTCCCGGCTGATGAAGGCGACGTCAAATATCATCAGGGCGCAAAGGGCGAACGTGAAACCGCTTCAGGCAAGACCGTTCAGTTAACGCTGTCGCCAAATCCCAGCCATCTCGAAGCCGTCGATCCGGTGGTCGAAGGAATGACGCGTGCTACCCAGGACGCGATGATTGATGCCACCGGCGTTGCGCGTGACGAGGCTATGCCTCGCGTACTGCCGGTTTTACTGCACGGCGATGCGGCGTTTGCCGGTCAGGGCATCGTGATGGAGACGCTGCAACTCGCACAGCTTCGCGGTTATCGAACCGGCGGGACGATTCATATCATCATTAACAATCAGATCGGGTTTACGACTTCGCCGGAAGAAGGCCGTTCGTCGATCTATTCAACCGACGTGGCGCGGATGACGCAGCTTCCGATCTTTCACATCAACGGTGACGATCCCGAGGCCGCCTACCGCACTATGCGCATCGCGCTCGATTACCGGCAGAAATATCGGAAGGACGTGGTCCTCGACGTGGTCGGATTTCGTCGTCTGGGCCATAACGAAACGGACGAGCCCAGCTACACACAGCCTTTGATGTATCAACGGGTGAAGGAACACCCGGGCGTGCGCACAGTGTATGCGCAGAGGCTAATTACGGAGAAAGTTATCGACGAAGCCGGCGTGAATCAATTGATCGAAGAACGTGTTCGCCGGTACGAAGATGCTCAGACACGAGCCAAAAAGGTGGCTGCTGAACAGAAGTCCGTGCCCACGCCCGAGCCAATCGTCGAAGAACTCGACGGATCCGATCTAATTGAAACCAGCGTTAGTTCAGATGTGATCCGGCAAGTCACCCAACAGATTTCGGTCGTGTCTGAAGGTTTCAATCTGAATCCGAAAATGGTCAGCCAACTCGCCCGCCGCGCAAAGATGGGCGCAGGCACGTTGCCAATCGATTGGGCGTTCGCCGAAAGCATCGCGTTCGGTTCGCTCGCGCTGCAGGGCACGCATGTTCGCTTGAGTGGTCAGGACTCAGGACGCGGCACGTTCAGTCAACGTCATGCCGTGCTCTACGATACGCGCACGGGAAAAGCCTGGGCGCCTTTGGCAGAGTTGCTCGCGGAAGACAATCCGCGCGGGCGTTTTGAAGTGTTCGACAGTTCTCTCTCGGAAGCGGGCGTGCTCGGGTTTGAATATGGCTATTCAGTAGTCGCGGCCGATGCGCTGGTGATGTGGGAAGCGCAGTTTGGCGACTTCAACAATGTGGCCCAATCGATCATCGATCAATATGTGGCCGCCAGCGAAGATAAATGGAAACAGACTTCGCGTCTGACGATGCTTTTGCCGCATGGCTACGAAGGCCAGGGTCCCGAGCATTCAAGCGCGCGGCTCGAAAGATTTCTGCAATTATGTGCGGCGAATAATTTGTGCGTGTGTTATCCCAGCACCCCGGCGCAGTATTTCCATCTATTGCGAAGACAAGTGCAGACGGGTTTTGAACGTCCGCTGATTGTGATGACGCCGAAGAGTCTGTTGCGTTTGCCGGCGGCCGGATCTTCTTTGGAGCAGTTTACGAGTGGCGGATTCGAGCCGCTGATTAGTGATGCGGAAGTTGAAGATCCTGACAGTGTCGAGCGCCTTGTCTTCTGCAGCGGAAAAGTTTTCTATGACTTGGCAGATGCCCGACGCAAATCCGAAGAACGGCGCGTCGCACTAATGCGCGTCGAGCAGTTTTATCCATTCCCCCGGACAGCTCTGACCGAAGCCATCGGGCGCTATCCGAATGCAACCGACTTGGTTTGGTGTCAGGAAGAGCCAAAGAACATGGGCGGCTGGACGTTCATGGAAGGAAAGTTCGAGGACCTAATACCGGGAGGCGATCGCCTGCGCTATGTGGGTCGCGCGGAATCGCCAAGCCCGGCTACCGGGAATTATGCGGTGCATGTTCGCGAGCAGGAGCGATTGGTGCATGGAGCATTGAGAGGTTTACCTTAGGATCGCCGGACTAAGCCTTGCGGAGTCATTGTTCGCTGAATATGCTAGCAGCGTGCAGATTCGGTTTTACCTCGATCCAACGACTGGGCTTCCGCACATTTACAATCACGATGTCGACGAAGCTGATGTGGAACAGGCGTTGGCGAATTCGGATGAGGATCGGCCCGCGGCGAAGACTTCGCGTGCGGCGATTGGCCGCACGGATGCCGGTCGAATTCTGCGAGTCATATACGTTCGCGATCCAAAGCCAGACAGCGTGTTCGTAGTTACTGCCTACGATCTAAAAGGCAAGCCGCTCGTGGCATTCAGACGACGCATGAGAAAGAGACACAAATGAAAAAGCGAAATCGATTTCCAAAGGGTTGGAACGAATCGCGCGTGCGCGAGGTTCTCGACCACTACGAGAGTCAAACAGAGGAAGAAGCCGTAGCCGAAGATGAAGCGGCTTTTCGAAGGCGGGAGCAAACCGTGATGGTTGTGCCCAAAAGACTTGTGCCAGAGATTACGAAACTCATCAGTGCGCGCGCAAATCGAGGCGGCAGGAAAGCGGCTTAACGTCGTCTCGCATCCAATTGCGATGTGAGATATCGTGAAGGAAAAATGTGAACTCCGAAACCACCTCCGAAGAGGGAGACCCTGTTCGAGCGCAGCCTGAAATCTGCCTTTCGGGTATTGACGAACAAGACATTAGCCTTCTTCTCGTTGAAGAGTTCGTCGCTTCTCCAGCGTTCTTAGCGTGGTTTTTGCAGCATGTAGGTATAAAGCCCGCGCAATTGTTGGCAGCGAAATATTCTGTAGATACCCCGAATGGCGAATCCGATCTCGAACTCTCAATCAGCGACGGCAGTTGTAAGACGAAGGTTCTCATTGAAAACAAAATCAATGCAGTTTTCCAAGAAAATCAACCGGAACGTTACTCCCAGCGGGCAAGGAACTATATAGAATCTGGGGAGTGCGGCTCCACTACTACCGTACTCGTTGCGCCGGCAAAGTATTCGGGTTCTTCGCAAACGTTCGGATTTGACCGACGGGTCTCGTACGAGGAGATACTAGCTTGGTTTCAAAAAGAGCAACCACTGTCCGGAAGGTTTCGATATAAGTCCCTCCTGATCAAAAAGGCGCTTGAGAAGAAACTACGAAACGCTTGGGATCGAGAGAGTTTCTTTGAGCAGGTGTCTAATCTCGCCCCAGCTCACTTGAAAGCTCTGGAGTCGCTCTATGAGTGGGCCAGCGTGAAGGCGACGACGGCTAACGACTTCGGGTCAGGAAAAGTTAGTTGCTTTCTGCCGGTATTCAAAAGCTTCTCAACGAACCCTGCCTTCGGAGCATACGCGAACGGTGAGATATTCCTCAACTTTAGCTATAAGCAGCCTGAAGAGAAGCTCCGGCGTCAGAAATTTCGCAGGACTCTGCGCGATGCGGACTTTCCTGTCCCTGACGAGGTTCAGTTTGTTTATCTTGCGCCCGCTCATTGGAGATCGAGGATTGAGCAGTTCAAGCGGATACTGTCAACTGAGATTGGAGATGTCTAGCTTTTCCTCAGCACCAGCGAAAGCAACACCGTGAAAATCGCCCCGAAAATCGCGAATCCAATCGACACGCCCAGGAACGCTTTGACGTAGCTGGTTTCGCCTTCCTGCTGCATCAGCTTCGGCCCAACTATCGCCAGGAGAAAAACAAAATACAGGCTGGTGAGAATGGAGTAAGTAATTACGATCGAAATGCCGGTGATGAATCCCTGGCCGAAAGTCAGTGAATCGCCATTAGCCATTCGCCTTTCTTTTATTCCCATCATCAATCCAACAATGGCCGCAAAGTTGAATACGCCGATGTCGGCGAACTGAGCATTGGCTCCTTCAAGGTGGAGCACAAAGTGCTTCAGCGCTACCCAGGCAGCGATGACGAGAGTGACACCAATTCCGTATTTAAGGGCGATCTTCATACTGTCACAGCAAACACGTTCAAGACCGACCGTGTCAGAACCGGGAGCGATAGCGACCGGATCAACGGGTACTCGAAACAATCTTATACCTGCTTTTTTTAAAGAAGCCTACTCTCTTGCTGTGAAAGGGCCAGCTTGATCCGGTCGCTATCGCTCCCGGTTCTGACACGCGTCAAAGCGGCGTCACGCTGCCGCCTCAAATCGAGTTTGACCGCAAGCATCGGATAGAAGCGCCGGCGCGCTCGACCTATTATTGACCTCATCAAATCCAAAGAGGTGAAGTAAAATGTTGCAAGTATCAACGAACATGCCGAACGTTTTGGACAATCCGGAGCTTTGGAACGCAGTCGTCTCGCGCGACACTTCGCGTGATGGCAGCTTTGTTTTTGCCGTACGGTCAACCGGGATTTATTGCCGGCCATCATGCCCCGCGCGCCGGCCTCGCCGCGAACAAGTCAGTTTCTTTCAGGTTCCCGAAGCCGCCGAACGGGCTGGATTTCGCGCCTGCCGTCGCTGCCATCCGCGCCGGGTCCATGCGACCGATCCGCGGATCGAACTCGTGCGCCAAATCTGCCATGCGATTGACGACCATGACGAAGAGCCGCAGACCTTGAAGACGCTGAGCGCAGAAACCGGCGTCAGCGCGCATCACCTGCAGCGCACATTCAAAGAGATCATGGGCATCACTCCACGCCAGTACGCAGAATCGCGGCGCTTGAATCAATTCAAAGCGAACGTGAAGCAAGGCGCGTCGGTAACCGAAGCGATGTACGAGGCCGGTTACGGATCCAGTCGTGGTCTTTACGAACAGTCTTCGTCGCGTCTGGGAATGACGCCCGCAACTTATGGTCGAGGCGGCAAAGGCATGCGCATCATCTATACGACTGCCGATTGCTCGCTGGGCCGGCTGCTGGTGGCCGCAACCGAGCGCGGAGTCTGTTCAGTCGCGTTAGGTGACTCAGATGCAAAGCTCGTCGCCGCGCTCTTCGCTGAATATCCGAATGCTTCGATCGATTCGCAAGACACAGCGATTAGCGCTTCGCTGAACCTTTGGTTGGATGAAGTGCTCAGATTGATCGCGGGCAGGTCTCCACACACCGACTTGCCAATCGATGTTCAAGCGACCGCGTTTCAATGGCAGGTTTGGGAAGAGCTGCGGCGAATTCCGCGCGGCGTCACCCGCTCGTACCAGGAGATCGCGAAAGCGATTGGCAAGCCGAAAGCTGTCCGGGCCGTCGCGAGTGCATGCGCCAAAAACCATGTCGCTCTGATCATTCCCTGTCACCGTGTTATTCGCGAAGATAAGACACTGGGCGGTTATCGTTGGGGAATGGAACGTAAGAAGCAGTTACTAAAAGTGGAAGCAGGCACTTCTTAATGCCTGCCGCCACCTTTGCTCCATTAATCAATTCTCATTCATGCGGGGTTCAGTCCGTGATGCAGGCGAGCAATAACGGATGAGGGCCACCAGTGCTGATTAGGTCTAAGGGCCGTTAGGCCCGACATCTTTGTAGAAATATGTGTGAGAATGCTGAATAGGCCCGTAGGGCTGACATGTCTTTCAAATCGAAATCCGCTTGGTTGTTTCGATATGCCGGCCCGACAGGCCTCAAACTTTTTTCCTAACACATTCTACAAATGTGCCCGGGCCTAACGGCCCTTCGGCGAATGCTCTGCGCCGCAGCAGGAATCGTTCTCTCTGATTTTCATCTTGCGAAACCGCCGGCCTGCTACTTAACCAATTTCATTGTCAGCACTACAACCAGAGCGCGGCTCCGAATAGTGGCCGTTCCCACCACAACTTTCTCGCCGTCGCGGATGTTCAGGGCGGTATGCACTTTGGGGCGATCCCTGTCGGACTGGGCCGAAAACGAGAATTCTCCAATCTGTAAACTGGGAGGGCCGCCGGCGTTCTGAACCAAAGACACAGCGCCGATGAAATATTGGTAAGGCATGGAGAGAGAGGCAATTCCGGGAGCGCCCCCGAGAACTTCTGCGGTGCCCGACCCTTCAAGACCTCTCGGCGTCTCTGCCAGCCGTTGGATCACTGAAGCCCCCAACTCGTAATTTTTGTAAGCGAGCGTATTACGCAATTCGACAACCACGTCTTTCAATTCGGCCGGCACTTCAGCGGCGCTCCCGCCGCCCGTGTTGGAAGCTATCAGCATGTATATGTGCAACTCGATGTTCGGATGTGGCGCACCGGGCGTGTCCAGCCGCTTGATGGCCTCTTCTATGGTCGTTAGATTTTCGGGAAAGTCGCGAACCGTAATTGTTTTAAATTCCGTGTTTGAAGAGATCGCCGCCCCCTTGAAGCCACTGGTGAGCCTGCTCAGTACGCTGGCCAGGCTGCTCGGATCGCGGTACTTAATCTCGAACACTTTGCTCTTGAAATTTTTCTCGGTGACGTAATTGTCGGTTGGTGCAGGTTGCGTGGTGTTACTCGCGGGCTGCTGCGCAAGCGCCGCCGGAACCAGAATGATTGCCAGAGCCAGCGCTGCCAGCAAGTGCTTCACATTTTTACGCATAAGAATAATGTCTCCTAGATACCTTTCGAATTTGGGGACACCCGCTTCGTGTCTCTCTGTGAGAACCAAATGATGCGGATGTTCGGGTTCTTCGTCTGTATTTCCATTCTCAGAGTCTTCTTTGAATTGTTGTCAGAGCTCTCATCAATTTGAGCGGAATTTTCCGGATCGGTTGGAGTGAAGATCGTTATTGACGGAGCAGGATGCACAACGGCCACAGAGTCTGGGCGATCCGTAATAACACTGCGATGGGTTCGCCGGTGAATTACGCGACGATCAGCCAAACGCGGCTCGGGTGTTTCACCTGGCGTTAGTTGTGGAACACGCGCCTCATCTTTCAAAGATCCCGCAGGTTGTTTTCTATCCACAACGTTTTGATTCGTCCCGGGAGCGGTCGCGACAATTGGTTGCGAGCTGCGCAATCGCTTAGAGATCAAGTAAATCCCCAACACGGAAACTGCGATCAGCACCAAAGCTGCCAAAGCCCAAGCCGGCCGCGGACGAAACAAATCGAAGACCGCTTCCCACGGAGATCGTGCGGTCGTCTCTGATTCAATTTGACGCCAAACATTTTGTCGGATTCCGGAATAGACATCTTCGCTAAACCCCGGCGCCGCAAATTCCTGTAGCAACTCGCCGGTCTGCCGGTACTCGGCCGCCGCGTCGGAACACGAGGCGCAGGACTCAACATGCGCCGTTACCAATCGCTCGGATCGCGCGTCGAGGTCACGGCCTACATAGAGCGGCAGCAAATTTTCGACTTGCTTACAATTCATCATGACTCCTGCCCGGCTTTCACGTACCGCCGGCAATAATCTCTGATCTTCCTGCGCGCCGAACTAATCTGTGAACGCACCGTGGTCGAACTCGACTTCAGGACACGCGCGACCTCATCGGTTGAGAGTCCCTCTACGTCACGAAGCACAATCGATGCGCGCTCCTTGAAAGGCAGCGTCGCAATTGCTCGAGAGATCAGCTCACGCCGTTGTGCATGGATTAGAGTTTGTTCGGCATCCTCGTGCTCGAACGGAATCTCCAAAATTTCTTCGTCTGAATCTGCTCCGAAAGAGCGAAATCGATCGTCTTGCTGTTGGCGCTTTTTCAGCATGTCACGACAAACATTGACTGTGATGCGATACACCCACGCGAAGAAATCCTGATCCTGCTTAAAGCGACCCAGGTATTTGTAGACGCGCAGGAATACTTCCTGGGACGCGTCACGCGCGTCGGCCTCGTTGCCCAGGATTCGCCAACTCATCGTCATAACTCTCTGCTGCGAATGAATCATGATTTGCTCAAAGGCTGCCGCATCGCCGGCCGTGGCGCGCTCAATCAGAAGGCCCAGCGCCGTTTGATTCCGTGCCAGGGCGTTTACCGGCAAAGGTATTTCTACGACCAAAGCCATATTTGAAGCGCCCCTCGGCTCATCTACAAGTAATCGACTTCCCACTTACCTATACTCCGGGAGAGAGAGAAACGTTGAAAAGAAATCTGTGGCACGGGCATCTTGCCCGTGATTCACGGGCGGGACGCCCGTGCCACTCTACTCACACCGTGACTTATTCGGAATTCGGATTGTGCAAACGAAACGACCCGCTCCGTTTCACGCAGGAACGGCGCGGAAGTTCCTCTGAGCATCGATATCGTTGCCTAATGCCCTAACGCTGCTTATACTGCGACCCAGGTCTCATCGTGCTCAAGAGGCAGGTTACTCTTTCGGGAAAACCCAATGGCGAAGGTTTACGTTTCTTCCACGATCGCCGATCTCTCGGCTGAACGCGAAGCGGTGATGAAGTGGCTGATCTCCGCCGGACACCAGCCCGTACACAGCTATCGTCCGGACAGCGACACTGTGCGCGAAAGTTGCCTCGAAGACATCGATGCTTGCGATCTGTACGTTCTAATCCTCGGCCATCGTTACGGCTTCCAACCTGACCAGGACAATCCGAACTATCTGTCGATCACACATCTAGAGTTCCGGCGCGCCAAGCAATCGAAAGTTCCGCGCATCGCGCTCCTGCGCACCATCGTACCGGACATCACGCTGTCCGATTGGCGCGACCCTCACAAAACACAATTGGTACAAGCCTTCGAGGAGGAAGTACGTCGCGAGGTTCGGCCCGCCGAGTTCAACGAGCTGGGTGGCCTAATTCAGGGCCTGAGCACGGGCGTCCAGCATGAATTGGCAAACCTCCGGCTGGTAGTTCGCCAGGACGATCCGCGCACCCTTCAGATCGTCGCTACGTTAACCGATGAACCCAGACAGTCTTGATATTCACGAATTCGCGGATGCCGAAGTAGCTAAGTTCCCTTCCGTAGCCCGAATTCTTTACGCCGCCGAATGGGAGACGCGGGTCGGAAGCAACCATGCCATTGATGAAGACGCTGCCGGCTTCGATTTCACTGATGAAGCGATCGCGTTCCGCCGCGTCATTCGTCCATGCCGCGGCGCCCAGGCCGAAGGTTGTTGCGTTCGCGAGTTCGATCGCTTCATCGATATTCGCAACTCGAAAGAGCGAAGCTACTGGTCCGAATATTTCGTCCGCGTAAGCCGGCGCTTCTTTGGGAATGTCGGCGAGCACTGTCGGTTCATAGAAATTGCCGCGCGCCAACTCTCCTTCTAACTCGCAGCGACCGCCACCAGTTAAGAGCTTCGCACCGGCAGCCACGCTTACCTTCACCTGCTCTTCCAAATCTTTGAGAATTTGATCGGTCGCGAGCGGCCCGATGTCGGTCGAGGCCTGGAGAGGATCGCCCACGCGCAAAGCCTTCATCACTTCAACAAAGCGCTTTTCGAATTCGTCATAGATTTTTTCGTGCACGATGAAGCGCTTCGCCGCGATGCATGATTGTCCGTTATTGATAGTGCGGGCTTTGACGGCGGTCGTAACTGCGGCTTCAAAATCAGCCGACGGCATGACGATGAAGGGATCGCTGCCGCCGAGCTCCAGCACGGTTTTCTTGATTTGCTTTCCGGCAATGCTCGCTACACTGCGACCGGCGGGCTCGCTGCCGGTCAGGGTCGCTGCCGCAACTCGTTCGTCTTCGAGCAGACTCGCCACCACTTCCGATCCGACCAGCAATGTTTGAAAAGCGCCTTCCGGAAATCCCGCACGATGAAAAATCTCTTCGATGGCCAGCGCACACTGCGGCACGTTGGAAGCATGTTTCAGTAAACCAACGTTGCCGGCCATCAATGCGGGCGCGGCAAACCGAAACACTTGCCAGAAAGGAAAGTTCCAGGGCATGACTGCCAGAACAGCACCCAGCGGCTGAAAGCGAACGAAACTTTTGGTCGCATTGGTCTCAACGACTTCATCCGCCAGATGGCGTTCGGCATTCTCGGCGTAGTAACGACAAACCAGGGCGCACTTTTCCGCTTCCTGCACTGCAGAGTTAATCGGCTTGCCCATCTCAAGCGTCATGAGCCGCGCGAAATCTTTCTTCTCGCTTTCCAGAATTTCGGCGGCGTTTTGCATCATCGAGGCACGTTCATTGAACCTGGTCCGCCGATACGCGAAGAACGCCTCGCGGGCCCGGCTTAACTTCTCGTCTAACTGCTCTTCGGTCAGGGCTTCAAATGTTTTGAGAGTTTCCTGCGTCGCGGGATTGATGGATGTGATCGGCATAGCAAAATTATAGAACGTCGCTTACTCGTTCGGGATCTGGCTTCGCACGGCTTCGGCGTTTTGACATAGTCTTTTGTTGTTTCCGGAACACAATCAAACCAAGCCCACTGATGATACAAGCGCCGCCGGCAAAGAGCCGCCAGTTAAGCTTCTCGTGCAGGACCAGCAAACCGAGAATCACCGCCACCACCGGAGTAACCAAAGCAATCAACATCGTCTTGGTTACTTCCATGTTGCGCACCAGCCAGTAATACAGTGCGAACGCTATGACTGAACCGACCACCACCAGATAGGCCAGCGAGCCGATTGCGATCCAGGTCCAATGAAAATGAAAAGGGTTACCTTCAGTCGCGATTCCCAGCACAAGCAAAGGGAGAAAGCCGCAAGCCATTTGCGCCGCGGCCAACACCAGCGGATCGATCTTCTGACTGTAGGCTTTCACTAAGACATTTCCGTACGCTCCAAAGAACGCACTTAAGACGAGCGCGATGCTGCCCAGCAGCGCCATGTGTCCGGCCACAGTCAGTTGATCGGAAAAAATTATGGCGATGCCCACAATCCCCATTAACACCCCCACGACTTTCAGCAGAGTAATGCGTTCGCCCGGCAGATAGACGTGGGCTATCACCAATCCAAATGCAGGAAAGGTTGATTGCAGAACGGCCGCGAGGCCCGAAGGAATATGTTGCTCGCCCCAAAAGACCAGGCCGTAATTGAGAGTGAATTGCAGGATGCCGACTATGGCAATCAGGATCCAATCTTTGCGGCCGCGCGGCCACGGCACTCGGCGGGCGAGGACAATCGCGCTCAGTATCAGCAGAGCTAAAAGAAATCTTATGCCGGCGAAGGTGAGTGGCGGCAGGTCAGCGAGTCCCAGCTTAATAAACAACCAGGTCGAACCCCAGATGCCGCAGAGGATCAGCCAAACAATGCGCGCCTTCATTTAGAGATTTGTACGTTGAGGGATGTGGTGTCAGAAGCCCGCGCGTAAGCAAGGGCAACTCAAGCCCTGGGTGCCCTTCCTCACGGTCGGGCTTCTGACATGTTCGTGCCTATTTCGACTGGAGCGCAAGCGTCCTGCTTGCCCTCAGCTTCGCTTCTTTTCAGTAGCAACCGGGACGGTTGCGCTCCAGTCATCTTACGAATCACTACTGCTTATTCTCGTGATGCTCGAGGCTCAGCTTGATGATGTTGAAGACACCACCTTGCGGATCCCTCAACACGGCGAATCGACCGACGTTCGGAATATCCGTGGGCGGCACATATTGGCGGCCGCCGAGCGAAGTAGCCTTTTGGGCCGTCCCATCACAATCTGCAACCGCGATGTAGATTCCCCAGTTCGGCGGCATCGGTCCCATTTGCGGCTGTATCTGCATGATTCCACCGATGTGCTCTTCGCCATTCATGATCTCGGTATAAGGCGTCGCGCCGGTATCGGTCTTGGTTTTCCAACCAAAGAGCTTCGTGTAAAAGTCGATCGCCTTTTCGGTGTCGTTCGTCAGCAGCTCGTTCCAGCAGAGTGAGTTTGTCTCGCCTCTGACACCGACGCCCTTGTGTGTCTTCGCTTCCCAGATGCAGAACGTGGCGCCGGTCGGATCGGTAATGACGGCCATGCGACCGTGCTCCGCTACGTCAAAAGGTTCCTGCATGACATTGGCGCCCAGGGCTTTCGCCTTCGCCGCGGTTTCGTCCGCGCTGGTGACGCTAACGTACGAAGCCCAGTGCGTAGGCACTTGCTTCATTTCCTCGCCCTTCTGAAAAAGCGCGCCTACGTCTTTGCCGTTAAGCTTCAGCATTGTGTAGACCATGTCCGGACCCATCGGGTTGTCCTGTGCTTCCCATCCGAAAAGCTCGCCATAGAATTTCTTGGCAGCCGGGCCATCGGTCGTGGCCAATTCGATCCAGCAAAAACTTCCTGGGGCATGTTCCGTTTGGGTTTGTGTTGCGGTATCGCTCATTACATTTCTCCTTCTTCAATGCCGGGTGTCTGGATTTTTGAATGTTGCAGGTGTCAGAACCGGGAGCGACAGCGACCGGATCACAAAATAAGTTGGGCAGCCCTTCGGTTGAACTCGAAGCGCCTTTTCCCCCAGCGCCGGTAACGAAAGGTACTCCGTGATCCCGTCGCTATCGCTCCGGGTTCTGACACCGGTCTCTTTTTTGTCTTGTTAAGCTTCGCAGAACTTTAGCAGGTCGAGGCTGGAAAACCCTAGCTGAGAGGACGGAAGGAATTGTTAAGATTTGTAAATTGTTTCTGGTGAATTTATGCGGTGCGCGTCATCCAAAAAAGAAATCGCGCTGCCCTCAACCGAAGCTGCTGGCAGCGCAATCTCTGTTCTTACGAACCGCCGAAGCGTTTCATAAGATGGCAGCCTGCCTTCGTCAAGAACAAGCTGCCAATTTGTATTCCGACAAGCAATCGGCGGTCGACGCTTCCCGGTCAGCACACGACTTGTTTCAGTTAATCTCGCTTCCCTTGCGGGCCGCAAAATCTGTTTTCACAAATCTCATGGTTTCCCTTGCGAGATCCCATGGTGCCAATAGGTCTTTTTTTAGGTGGCTGTCCTCCACCGCCGGTTACGTTCCCGGCAACGAGGCTCAACTTTCGTTGAGCGACTTGCTCACCACAAGCGGGTCCTCTCTCGTGGTTGCTACCCGTTTTTATCCGGGCGCTCGGAAAACCTTTCGGTCTTCCTGGCAAGCCTTTCGGCTTCAACTAGGGCGTCACTAGCAACTGCAAACCGCTCTGCCTTTGCTCTCTCCCAGAGCCTCGCGACTCCGTTCGCCGTCCCTTCGTTGGTCTCAAAGACCGTAATCTTCGTGACGGGCGCATTTATACCTAAAACAATCTTCCGAGGCAATTTTTTGTGTGTTTTATTTTTCGGTTGAAGTTTTTTTTGCAGTCGTCCGGATCAAACCGTCGTTTATAGGCTGATTTATTTGGGTGTACAATGCGCTGAAAATGGAGCTTTAGTTTTGTCTGCCAAAGGAGATTCCCCATGAAACCAAAATCACCGCGCATCTTCTTGACCCTGGTTACTGTGGTGTTTGGTTGTTTTGTGTCGACACAAGCTCAAACAGCGGCCACGAAGCCGTCACCTTCGCCAGCCGCAAGTCCAACCTCGGTCGTAACCGTGAGCCCGCCTGCGGACCAGAAGGCTTATGACGAAGCGCGTCGCATCAAGGATCCTGAGAAGAAAATCGAGGCGCTGGAGAAACTGGTCAAGGATTTTCCCGATCGATTCACAGCTTTTCAGGCGCGCAACGACATTCTGGATACATTAATCAAAAATTTTCCGACGCAAACCGATCGGATTAAGGCAGCCGCTGAACGTTATCTGGCTCCAACGCCGGGACTCGTCGTAATCGGCAGCTCGAACTACATCACCGTCGCGGCAAAGTTGATGGAGGCCGGCCTGATGCTCGACTGGGCCGCGGAACTCGCCGTGAAAGGCGCGGCCCAATACGAAGATGAAAACATCAAACAGATGCGCCGCCAGCGTGCCCGGTATAACGACACTTTGGGAAGGATTTACCTCAAGCAAGGGCGAGTAAAGGAAGCCAGGGCGCACTTGAAAAAAGCCCTGACAAATGATCCCGAGTTGACGACCACGTTGATTGCTCTTGGCCAAATCGCCGAAAAGGACGGCCATCATAAAGACGCGCTCGAATACTTTTCGTCCGCGGCCGTCAAATCGAGTCTAAAGCAGCCGGACCGCCAGCTAATGGAGACTGCTTATCGCGCGACTCATAATGATTCGCTCTCTGGTTTGGAAGATTTGCTCGACGATAAATATCGAAAGCTCAACGTGGGAATGCATTTTGATCATTATCAAGCCAGCGCCAAGCGCACCAATCGAATCGCTCTGGCTGAGCTTTTTACCGGTTCCGGATGCGGGCCGTGTGTGGCCGCCGACCTCGGGTTCGACGGTTTGCTTGAAAGGTATAGCCGCAAAGATCTGGTTGTGCTCGTTTATCATCTGCATATTCCCTTGCCTGACCCGATGACAAACCCGGCGACCGTTGAACGCGGAAAGTACTATGCAGTGCCGGGCACGCCGACGCCGGTTGTCGATGGATTCAGATTGCCGAGCGCCGGCGGTTCGCGCGACATGACCAAAGGCTTTTTCGATCGCGTCAATCCAAAGATCGAATCACAATTGGAATCACCCGCCCAGGCACAAATAACTTTGACCGGTTCGTTTGAAGGCGATCTGGTCAAAGCCAACGTCACCGTGGATGAAGTGAAAACGCCATCTGCCGATCTAAAACTGCAAATCGCTTTGACTGAAGAAGAAGTTCGTTACACGGGCGAGAATGGAATCCGCTTTCATCCGATGGTGGTCAGAAGTCTGGGCGGCAAGGATGCAAGCGGCTTTGCCTTAACCGGTTCAGCGCCCACCAAAGTTGAATGGACGTTCGATGTCAAAGCGATGAGCACGGAAATCAAAAAGTATCTCGATACTTACGAGCAACAGGGACATCGCGGCGACACGTTTACCTTCATTGAAAAGAAATTTCAGATTGACCTGAACAAACTGTCGTTGGTCGCTTTTGTGCAAAACATGAAAACCAAAGAAGTGCTGCAGACGGTTTACATCAAGCTCAGTCCAACCACCACCGCGTCGGCGCAAACGAACGCGAATTAAGATGTGGCGGAGCGGCTTATGCGCAGTAATCCTCCTGGCAGCGTCATGCCTGGCGTCAGTTGAAATCTGCGCCCAGGAGAACGAAACTTCATCGAATCCAATCAAATGGACTGTCAAAGCCAGTTCACTCGACGCCGCCAGGATTAATATCGAACTCACAGCGGAGATTGAACGCGGCTGGCATCTCTACTCGACCGAGAAGGTCGAGGGCGGACCTTCACCCACACGCATTACTTTGCTGCCGGGCCAGGGTCTGGAAATCTCGGGTGAAATCGACTCACCCGCGCCACATTCAGCCTACGACCCAAATTTCCAGGTCGCAACCGAGTCATACGAGGGTTCCGTCACGTTCAAGATTCCGGTGAAAGCAGCGACTGCCAGGGCGGACCCAGGCAAGTTACGTCTGCAAGTGCGATATCAGAGTTGTACGGCCACTATCTGTCTTCCTCCCCAATTGCTGGAGTTAGAAACAGTCGTCAATGGCGCCGGAACGAAATCAGTCGCAACGGATAAGCCGGAGACGGCATCGGGCAGTACGTTAATCGTTGGGGCCGTTGTTCCTGATTTCGAGTTCGATGATTTTGAAGGCAAACGCCACACTCTCGCTGAATTTCGCGGACGCGCCGTCCTACTTGATTTTTGGGCCTCGTGGTGCAGCCCGTGTCTCGCCGACATCCCCGAGTTGAAAATTGTCTATCAGAAATTCCACCCGCAGGGGTTTGAGATCATCGGCATGAACAGCGAGGCGGTTGGCCAGAAAGACGTTGATGCTGAGTTCTTAAAGTCCGGAGAGGCCAAGGCTCGCGAGATCGCCGGCACTCGCGGCGTCAACTGGTTGCAGTCAGTTAACGCCACCTCGCTGCCTGTCGCTTCGCGATTTGGAGTCGAGAGTCTGCCGGCGAAGTTCCTCATCGATCGCGAAGGTCGTCTGGTCGCTCGAATCAGTAAGGTGTCTGAGTTGGAAGCTCTGCTTGGTAGACTTCTTGGTTCGAAACGTTGACGCTTTGTAGGGCAGGGTGTCTAATCTGCGCTCAATCCGGTAGGGGCCTCATCGAGATTCTCGACTCATCCTCTGCGGTCTCTGCGCATGCCTCCGCTTTTTCTCTGCGGTAATGCTTTCAGATAATTGCTTAACCGCAGAGCAGCACAGAGGAAAACGAAATTAGGGATTACTCTCAGTCGCGGCGCCGCAGGTTAGACAACCTGCGGTACAATTTCAGACCTCGCGATATCGAAAGCACGTCCGATCGTGATCGTTCACCATCCCCACCGCTTGCATGAACGAATAACAGATCGTTGAACCGACAAACTTAAAGCCGCGCGCTTTCAGGTCTTTGCTCAGCGTGTCTGAAATCGGTGTCGTCACCGGAACCGGCGCGCCGCGTTTTCGGCGCAGCGGTTTTCCATTTACAAAGGTCCAAACGAATTTATCAAAGCTGCCGAACTCTTTTTGTACCGCCAGAAAGGCTTTCGCGTTCTGAATCGCAGCGTTGATTTTTAGTCGATTGCGGATGATTCCTTCGTCATTCAATAATTTGCCGACTCGCTTTTCATCGTATCTGGCGACCCTGGCCGCGTCGAAGTTATCGAAGGCGCGACGGTAGTTTTCGCGCTTCCGCAAAATCGTCTCCCAACTCAAACCCGCCTGCGCGCCTTCGAGGATCAAGAATTCAAACAACGTCCGATCGTCATGAACCGGTACGCCCCATTCACGATCATGATAAGGAATCGACAAGTCAGTCCTGGCCCAACGGCAACGACTCACGTCTTTTGCTTTTGAGTTTTTCATGGGCTTTGCTTCAAAAGGTCCGGTTCAGGCCGCACACCGGCATTCTTTGGTGAACGCGAGTACCGTCAGGTCCGAGTATCTCTTTTGTTATGTCGGCCCTACGGGCCTTAAGCTCGCTTTCTACTTCGGTTCTGCAAATATGGCGGGCCTGGCGGCCCTTCGGCGAACGTCTGCGATCGAACTCGAATCATTGGAGATCGTTCCTTCCATTCTTGCTTACGCTGCGTAGCGGCTGAAACGCGGGGTGAATGAAAAGGACTTGTGCGGCAAAGCTTCATTCATGCCCTCGTCCGGCCTTGCCATTGACCAGCTTTTCGATCACATCGACCAGCGTCTGCGGCTCGACGGGTTTCGCGAGATGAACCTGGAACCCGGCCGACAGGGCGCGCTGGCGATCCTTCTCCGTAGCAAATGCAGTTAAAGCGACGGCGGGAATCTGTTTGAGATCGGTTGGCAACTCTCGCACCTGACGAATCAAATCGTAGCCACTTTCAACCGGCAGCCCGATGTCGCTGAGCAGAACATCCGGCTTGAACGAGTCTAAGTTACGCAAAGCCTCGCGTGCCGAGTCGACTGCGTAAACGCTGGCGCCTGAAATCCTTAGAGTCATCGAAAGAAGTTCGCGAGCGTCCGGCTCATCCTCAACCAGCATGATTCGCAATCCGGTCAACGTCTGGCGCGTCACTTCAGAAATCTCAGCTTCGGCTTTCATTGTCAGCGGCGCGTGATCTTCGGTTACCGGCACGCGAATCGTGAACGTTGCTCCGTGACCTTCGCCATCGCTGTGGGCGGTTACCGTTCCTCCGTGCAGTTCGATTAGGTGACGCACGATCGCCAAACCGAGGCCCATGCCCCTGTGCGAACGAGTCACCGCCGACTCTGCCTGGCGGAATCTTTCAAAAACCCATGGCAGAAAATCGGGATCTATGCCAATGCCGGTATCGCGCACTTCCAATTCCGCAAACGCTTCCACCCGGCGTAACGTCACGTAAACATATCCGTCGCGAGAGGTGAACTTAACCGCATTCGAAAGCAAATTCCAGATGATCTGCTGCAAACGGGCCGGGTCACCGGCCACCGGGCCAACCGCAGCTTCTACCGACACCTGGATCACGACTCCGCGGGCATTGGCGGCGGGGCGCACGATATCGACTGCGGCATTAATCAAGGCAGACAGATCGACCGGCTGCACATTGAGTTGCAGTTTCCCTCCGGCAATTCGCGACACATCAACCAAATCTTCGATCAACTGTGCCTGGGCCTTCGCGTTGCGTTCCACAGTGTCGAGCGCGTGGCTGGACGTTTCGTCATCGAGCCGTCCACTTCGCAACATCGATAACCAACCGAGCATGGCCGTCAGCGGCGTGCGCAGCTCGTGCGAAAGCGTCGCCAGGAATTCGTCCTTGATTCGGTTGGCGGCTTCGGCTTCAGCTCGGGCGAGATGTTCGCGGGCCAGAAGTTCTTCGCGCTCGTGCTCAGCACGCTTCTTTTGCGTGATGTCTCGGGCAATCTTCGAAGCGCCGATGACTTTGCCACGGTCGACAATTGGCGAGACGGTCAGCGCAACATTGATCCGGCTTCCGTCTTTGGTCAGACGAACAGTCTCGTAATGATCGATGAACTCGCCGCGTCTGAGCTTGGCCAGAATCCCCGGCTCTTCGTCTGGTCTCTCAGGCGGGATCAGCCGCGAGATCTCCGTCCCAATCATTTCCTCAGCGGTATAACCGAACAGCCTCTGGGCTCCGGCGTTCCAACTGGTGATCACGCCGTTGAGGTCCTTGCCGATAATCGCATCGTCACTGGATTCGACGATGGCGGCCAGACGCTTTGAGACCATCTCAGCCTGCTTGCGTTCGGTAATATCGAGTCCCAATCCCGCCAGCCGATGCGGTTTTCCGTTGTCGTCGTAAAAGCCCCGGCCACGCCCGAGCATCCATCTTTCGTGGCCGTCTTTGCGGCGGTAACGAAATTCGACGTCGTAATCGGTGCCGGATTCGATTGCGTTCAGCACCGCCGCCCGCACCAGGTCGCGGTCTTCGGGATGGATGAATTCAAAGAAGTCTTCTTCCTTCTGCGAAAATTCTCCCGACTCCAAACCAAAAATCTGTTCCAGTTCAGGCGACCAAACCACGCGATTCGTCTCATCCAGATCGCGCGTCCAGGTGCCCATGCGGCTGCCCGCCATCGTCAGACGCAACCATTCCTGATTTTGCAAAAGGGCTTCTTCCGTGCGAATTCGATCCGTAATATTGCTGAAGTAAAGATTCACATAATTCGCCGCCGGCACCGGGGCCAGATTTATCAAATAGGTCTCTTCATCAATCGAGATTTCGACGTCGCGCTTGGTCCCTTCTGACAAAGCAGCCTGGGCCTCCCCGACAATCTCCTCGGGCGCCGCATCGCCCAGATCTAAATTCCAATCAGCCAGTAACTTGCGACCGGCCGGATTCACATAACTCAGGATTCTGCCCTCGAGCAGACGAAAAACCGGATAAGGATTCTCTTTGGGAAGCAGACTGGCTATTTCCATTGCCTGTTCTGCTTGCTTTCTTTCAATGAACTGTCCGATCTGGCTGCCGATACCGCTGAACGTCGAGAGCATGGCGTCATCAAGCTCGCGAATTTCAGGACTGAAAAACTCCATCACACCCAAAAGTTTCTCACCGGAAAGGATCGGAAAGGCAAAGGCGGCGTGCAGCTCTTCGGCGGCAGCCTGTGCGGCTCGAGGAAAGTTATCGTCTTTCGTAACATCGGGAATCCATGCCGGCTTCAAGTTTTTCCAGACGCGACCGGGCAGGCCAACGCCCTTTTCGAACTGCGTCTGGTAACAGATTTGTTCGAACTTGCTTCGCTCACCTTGTGAAGGCCAGACCTGCAAACAATCCAGACGTTCAGTATCCAGGTTCAGACGCCACATCGCGCCGACTCTCCATCCGAACGTCGTACAGATTCGTTGGATGATTCGCGGCAGCGCGTCGGTGAACGCCGGCGATTCTGCCAGAATGCGCGTGACCGAAAGGCCACCGCTGAGATTTCTTTGCGCTTGCCGGCGCTCAGTAACGATTGCGGCTAAAGCGAGGGTGGTAACCGTAAGGTCGGCGATATACGCCTGCAGGTAGAGTAGTCCCTCGTGGGGCGCGGAACTGGCGAATGGCCCGGTGAGGTGAATCGTGCCCCAAATCGCAATCGCGGAAAACGACGCCAAAGCCGTTGACACGCCGCGTGGTCCAAATCGGAATGCCGCCCAAAGCAACAGTGGTATCGCGATATGGCCCCAGAGTCGCGCCGAATTAGTTGCCAGGATTAGATTCGTGTAAATCGTCGCCGCCAATACCGAGACCGAAAATAAGAGCACGATTGCTTCGAGCAAACGCAGGCCGCGCCAACGCTCGAAAGACTTATCCAGCCAGCTGATAATCAGCGGAGTAACCACCAGGGCGCCGACAGCATCGCCCAACCACCAGGTAAACCAGAGCCAGCTAAAAGTGGACCACTGTTCATTACCGCTGAGGCACAACGTGACGTTGCCGACGGTCGCGGCGATGGCGGTGCTGAGAATCGCCCCATAGGCTACAAATTTCAGAACATCGATCGCCCGATTGAAGGGATTCCGGTGTCGCACATTGCGGCGCAGCAGATAAACCGCGGTGAAGGCTTCCACACTGTTCCCCAGTGAAATCCCCAACGCGGTGAGGAGGGAAACATTGGTCAACGTATAGTTCGCGATCAGAGCGCCGATTAAGACTCCGGGCAAAGCGCGGTAACCGAACCACAGAACCAGAGCGATGGCGATGCCGGTTGCCGGCCAAACCGGCGAGACGCTGGCATTGATGAAGGCGAGCGACAGCCCCAGCTTTGCGCCCAGAAAATAAAGCGCGGCAGTCACCAAAACCAGGCCAATGTTCTTTGGCTTTAGAAACTCCACAAGCTGCTTTCAATCAGGACTGATCAGCTTCGCCGCCTTCGGGCCCATAAAACAAAACCCAGACGGCAAAGTCATCGCTGAAATTCTCAAATCGATGCTCTGTTCCGGCCGCGGCAAACAGGACGTCATTAGGGGAGAACGATTGTCGCGTGGCGCCGCAAACAAATTCACCACTGCCTTGCGCCACGACGTAAATCTCGTCGCGCGAATGAGGCGTCTGGAGGTCAGGACCGCGCGGCTTGGATAATTTGACTACGAGGGAACCATGTTCGAACAGCGCGACGTTATGTTCGCCCTGGGGACCGGGCAAGCGACGAAGTGCCTCAGAAAAATCAATCTTCAAACATTCGCCGTTACTCATGGTGACGATAGAAATAATACATTACAATGCGAGCCGCAACCGAACTGAATGAAGAGAAGTTGACTGGAGCGCAACCGTCCCGGTTGCTGCGTTCCGTGAACGAGGCTGACGGCAAGTGAGGACGCTTGCGCTCCAGTCCGATACCGTGACATTAACCAATCAGGCGGAATCTAATGCAAAGAGACGACCTCAGGGACCTGGCCGAAGATCCAAATCTTATTTCCGGCATTTATAACTACTGCGACAGGTGGTGTGAGCGTTGCCAGTTCACTTCGCGCTGCTTTTTGTATGCGAGTGAACAAGTCGACCCTGATCTCGACGATCCGGAAGTCCGCGACATCACCAACGAGAAGTTCTGGCGAAAACTCCAGGACGTCTTCAGGAATACCGCCGAGATGATCGGTGAATGGGCCGCGCAAACCGGAGTCGATTTGAACTCGATAGATGTCTCGGAAGAGATGGCTGAGCAAGACCGGGCAACGGCAGAGGCGGAGCAGAGCGAACTGTCACAGCGCGCACAGAGTTACATAACCAGCGTCAACGATTGGTTCCGCGATGATGTCAATGCCGAAGAAAATGTTCATGACGACATGCAGACAACCTCGCGGATTGACGACGAGGACATAACAATTCAGGATGCGGTTGAGGTCATTCGCTGGTATCAATTCTTCATCGCCGTAAAGCTGCTGCGGGCTTTGACAGGCGCCAGTGAGACTGACGAAGACGAAGACGTTATTGACGATGATGACTTGTCGATGGACTTTCTAACCGACTTCGAAACATCTGATGATGAAGATGTGGAATACGACGAGATCATGGCCAAAACCTCGCGCATGGATGCGAATGGGTCGGCTAAGGTCGCTCTGGTGGCAATGGATCGGTCAATCGCGGCGTGGCGTTCGCTACAGATTTCGTTGCCCGACAAATCTGAAACGATCAAGCCAATGCTAATCGAGCTCGGCGGGTTGCGAGCCTCGGTCGAAGCGCGTTTTCCGCGGGCTCGGGACTTTATCAGACCCGGGCTCGACGAAGCTTTTACAGACTTTGTGAGCTGACTGTGTCAGAAGCCCGAGGTTGAGGGAGGGCGCCTCTGACAATGTGCACGTCGGCTGACCACTGCGAACTTGAATTGAACCTGCCCTCCTTAACGGTCGGGCTTCTAACAAAAACCATGAAGGGCAACATCCCCATCCCTGAACTCCCATTCGCCGAAGAAGTGTGGCTGATGGTGGCCGTGACCGCCGTGCGCGAGCGGCGCACGCAACAAGGTAAACCGTTTCGTGACGCATCGGCGCGGAATGCCACCGGCACGTTGCCGCTGAAGATTTGGGGCGAAGTGCTTGAAGGCCGCGAGGATTTAAGGCCCGGTCTGTGGGGTGTCACCGGCAAACTCGAGTCGTATCAGGATCGCTCGCAATTTGTAGTGTCAGAATATCGACCCATCACGATCGAACAATACCGCGAGTACCTCGGCTGCGATCCGCTGCTGCCGCGCGCCTTCACTCTGGATATCGAAACGTTGGCCCTGGCGGGATTTCGCGATCGGGTCGGGCCGAAACTGGAGAAGGATCTCAAGCTCGGCTACATGCGCATCGAACAGCAGCAGCGCTACCTCGAAGACATTGCCGCCGAAGAAGAGCGCGTTTACCAGCTCGGGTCACTCAACGCGACCTCCGGGCGAATCATTTCAATCGCCGTCCACGTCGGACCGGTTGCCGGATTTCAGATCGAAGGCGTCAACACCAATCAGGGCGAACACGCATTCGGGATTGACGCGGAAGGAAACGAACAGGATGAGGCCCAAGCGCTGCGAGATTTTCTGGCGTTGATGTCTGACTACGATTCCGAATGCGACCTGGTCGTCGGTCACAACATTGTCGGATTCGATCTGCCTTTCATCTTTCAACGCTGTCTGGTGAACAACATCGCGGTCAAGCCGTTCGTAGACTTAAGCGACTTTCGCGTGCAGGGCGTGTACGACACAATGCGCGCGTGGTGGCTGGGCGGTCGAAATCGCGTCGCTCTCGACGACATCGCCTGGGCGCTGGGCATTGAGTCCAGTAAGACCTCCGAAGTTGAAGGCAGTCGCGTGTTCGAACTGTACCAGGCAGGCAGGCTCGCCGAGATTCGCGAATACAATCTGAACGACGTGCGCGTGACGCGGAAAGTTTACGAGCGTCTGGTGGCATGTTTTGGTGGTTAGGTACGCACGCGTCCCGCGTGCTGAATCTAGTCATTCTCTAGAGCACGCCAGCGGCGTGCGTACCGACTGCCCGCACCTGCGACGCTGTTTCATTTCCGAAACAACGTCTGTTAGACTGGAATAACGATGGATAATCTCCTGCCGGTTGTGCTTCTTTTGTTTGGCGCCGTGCTCGGCGCAACGATCACCTGGTTGGGGCTGCGCGCGAAATTAAAGCGTGGCTACGAAGAGGGCCAGGCTGACAGCGCCACTGAAATGGCTACTCTCAACGAGCGGCTGGCGGCCAAAGATCGTGAATCGCAAAAACTGCAGCAGGCTTTTGATACCGAGCGCTCTGAGAACACACGGGCCAAAGACGAAACTTCAACGCTGCGCGCCCAGCTCGCCGCCGAGCAACGCGGCGCGCGCGAACGCGAAGAATCCTTCAAGCAGGCCACGTCTGAACTGGCCGAAAAATTTAAAGCTCTGTCACGCGACGCGCTGAAGGACAACAATCAGGAGTTTCTCAACCTCGCGCGCGCGACGCTCGAGCAATTTCAAACGAAAGCCAAAGGCGATCTCGAACAGCGACAACAGGCAATCGATCAGTTGGTCAAACCTCTGAAAGATTCGCTGGAAAAAGTTGACGGCAAGATCGGCGAGATCGAAAAAGCGCGTGCCGGCGCGTACGCCGAATTGCGCGAGCAGGTACGAGGTCTGGCAACCTCGCAACTGGAGCTTAAGGCTGAGACTGGAAATCTGGTCAACGCCTTGCGCACGCCGCACATTCGCGGGCGTTGGGGAGAGATTCAACTGCGGCGTGTGGTTGAACTCGCCGGCATGATCCAGTATTGCGACTTCACGGAACAAGCAACCATCACAAACGAAGATGGGCGCCTCAGGCCGGACGTCATCGTTCGTCTGCCCGGTAATCGCACCATCGTAGTTGACGCGAAAGTTCCTTTCGGAGCGTTCTACGAGTCGGTTACCACGTCAGATGAGGTGATTCGAATTGAGCGTTTGAAAGAACACGCGCGGTTGGTGCGCGCGCATATAGGCCACTTGAGCCGAAAGTCCTATTGGGAAGCCGTCCAACCCACGCCTGAATTCGTGCTGCTGTTTCTGCCGGGCGAAAACTTTTACAGTGCCGCGCTGGAGCAGGATCCGAAGCTCATCGAGGACGGGATAAATCAAAAAGTCATTATCGCGACG
>Ga0207653_10000192_pt1 | contig 42006 bp, 21 predicted proteins | sample KBSK5251metaG_FD_184341 | JGI IMG/M metagenome (GOLD analysis project Ga0207653, IMG submission 184341) | Corn, switchgrass and miscanthus rhizosphere microbial communities from Kellogg Biological Station, Michigan, USA - KBS K5-25-1 metaG... | ecosystem: Host-associated > Plants > Roots >...
CGACCTTACGAACTCAGAGGCGATACCCTGATCATTGGCGATCAGGTCACTTACAAGAGAACCTTAAAACGAGTTAAGTGAGAGCCGTCCAAACTGTAAGAAGATCGCTTGCTCCGCAATTGTGTCAATAAGAAATTTTCGTTGTCGTCGGACCTTTTTCAGTGTTTGCTGCTAATTTGGCTAAGTCGATCTGCTCTTAAGTCATTGCTTCAGATTTCCTCTGCGGAATCCTCCGTGACAACTGAGGTTAATCCAATGTTTGGGGGATTAATCGCGGAGGAGAATCAGAGGTCTTCGCAGAGAACACAGAGAACAACTTGAATTAGGGCACTAACCAAGTTTTGTTTGAGTGTTATTTTTTTTGGTGGACTATGCGACTATCCCAGGTTTTTGCTCGCAGTCGAGAGCTGGCTCCCCTGATTAAGCAGGCGTGCGCAGTAGACGAGCCCGCACAGTTCATGGCGCTATTGGCGAAAATGCGGGTTGAACCTCGCCAGCTCCGTTTGTGGAGAGCGATACGACAGAGCGCGATTCACTTTGCCGATCGGGCTGGCGTAAAAATCCCGTCGTGGCCAGACCAGGCGGCGCGTCCGTGTTTCGCGGGACAGCAACCCTACGTGGACTATTACCCAGCAGTCCTTGCGAAACTTGACGCGCTCGAGACTTTTGGCGGCGCATCGGTTTACGCGTTTGCCGACTACGCGCCGCTCGGGTCGGACCCTTGGATGGCGCGGACGCCGCTGCCGAGTGTCAGCGCACCCGACGGTCTGATGCTACTCAGATTTTGTCGCTCGATGCGGGCGCACCGGGGCAAGGATCTTCGCTTTGTACCCCCTCCTTCTTTGGGCGTGCTGGCAGAGGTAGCGGAGAATCTCAAGGGAATGATCACACACACCGCGAAGTGGTTGCCGCAAGACTCCTTCTCGAGGAAAGCCGCATTCGCGAGGCTGAGAGTTCTCCTTAACGATTATGAAGCGGCGCGCGTCGCAGCCAGAAACGCCGGCGAGTTCAACAGCTTTTGGTCGGCCCGCGTTTTTCACCGGTTGGGGTTCCGTCTGCCGCTGGTGTCGCTCAGCAAACTGCTCGCCCATGATGAGCTGCTTCCTTCAGTAGCAGCGACCCTCGCCGTTTTCATCGAGCGTAACGCTCTCTTCATTGAAAGCGTCAACGAGGCAAAGCAATTCGATGAAGGAGGCGATCTCAATTTCAGCAGCAAAGAACTGGGTCATGTTCCGTTGGCGTTGGCTGACCCGAAAGATGGCGTGCGGCGCTCGCTGCGTCTGCAGCGCCGGGGCAGCGATCATCTCCTCGTCAGCAAAACAGAAGTCTTCAACATTGGCCGCGCGGATGCCGCGTCGTTAGAGGAGTTGCTGCGCCGCCTCTCTGGTCGCTGGTCGCTGGACGTCTTTACGCCACTGTTCCTCTTCCGGCTCGGTTTTGCCGGGATCATCGACGGACGCGGCTCGATTCGTTACTCCCTGGTCCTGGCCCACGTGCTGTGGCGTCTTTTCGGAGATCGTCACCCGCCCAACCTTCTCTGTAGTTGCAGTCCACCACTCACAGGTCCGTTTGTCGAGGCCGTGTGCCGCGCGCACGGTAAGCTTCCCGACAGCTTGCGCGCGCGCGAGCCAACTTTGATCTCGCGCCTGCTTATATCCGATGAAACGACGATCCGTAGGGAGATCTCCGCCTCGTGGCGTGAGGAAGCGCAGAAATGAATTCGAGTCCAATACACTCACAGCCTCACGCCTCAATTCGGGTGCTGGTCCGGCCACGCTCGCCTGCAATGGCTGACGCGCTTCAGCTTGCTCCGCGACTCTATCATTTTTCTCGTGACGCAATACATTCGCTGTTCGGTGCACTCAGTTATCCGAGCCGGACGCCGGTGTGGATGCCTTCGTATCACTGTGGGATGGAAGTGCGCGCCGCCGCCGACGCAGGTTTTTCGCCGCGCTTCTACAAGATAAATAAAGATTTGAGCGTCGACGTCGAGGATCTCGCCAGAGGTCTACGTAACGAGCCAGGGCCAGTGCTGCTGATACATTATTTCGGCTTCGCTCAGCCGGGCACGTTGTCTGTCGTCTCGCTATGTCGTCAGCGTGGTGTGCCTCTGGTGGAAGACTGTTCGCACGCTTTTCTTTCACGCCTCGGTGAACGCGAACTCGGCACCTTTGGTCAGGCGGCTACTTTTAGTCTTTACAAAACCCTGGGTACGAGTGACGGAGGCGCTTTAAGCGTTGAGCAAACGGAACTGAGTCGCCTGACAGGACATCAATTCTCATTGCCGCCAACAAAAACCCGACTGACAATTGCATGGCACGCTGGCCGGAGAAAGCGGCGAGCCAGTGCGATCTTTCGTCAGAGCGGACGATGCCGTCAGGAGGAACTGGCCAGACGATTCGGAGACCGGGTGGTGGCAGCCAGGCGACGAATCTTTGACGGCGGATGGATTTATGGACGCGGCATCTCAAGGCTTTCGCTGGCTTTGATTCAGCGTCTGGATACCGGGATGGTGGTCGAACGACGCCGTCGGAATTACCTCCAGCTCGACTCCATGCTGCGCGATGTTCTGAGTTACCGGCCGGTTCTGTCCGCGTTGCCGGCCGAAACCTGTCCGCTTTACCTGCCGATCTTCGTTCGCCATCGCGCAGCGGTGCTGGTTAAACTTCAGGCGGCTCTGATTGAAACTTTCATCTTCGGTATGTTTAGTCACCCGGCGATGGATACCGAACGGTTTCCTGACAGCCGCGCGTTGCGCGAAGAAATCCTCTGCTTGCCTGTGCATCAAGATCTTGAAGAATCTGATCTGAGGCGTATGGCCTCGGCGCTTCGTCCGCTGCTCGAAGCTGAGAGTGAGTGATTTCGATTTCCCCTGCGCCTTCTGCGGAGTTCTCTGTGACCTCTGCGGTTGATCCAATGCTTCGGCAGTTAACCGCAGAGGAAAGATCAGAGGTCTTCGCAGAGAGCGCAGAGAGCGCAGAGAACAACTTGATGCGATGAGTCCGAGTTTAGTCTTCACGGTAGACACCGAACCTGACGATCAGTGGGCGCCCGCTTTGGCGGACGGCACCCTGCCTCCGTTTACCTTTCTGAACACGCGAGGTCTTGGCCGCCTCAAAGATTTTTTCCGCCGTCACGATGTGCCGGTCACTTGGATGACCTCTTATTCAATCGCACGTGACCGAGAGAGTGCACGCGTCCTGCGCGCCGCCGCCGCGGAAGGTGATGAAATCGCCGGGCACTTGCATGGCTGGGAGACGCCGCCGTACGCCGAATTCGATCGCTCAAACCGTCCCTTCATCGGCGAGTACACACCTGATATGCGATTCGCGAAACATCGCTCGTTGCTTGCCGCGCACGAGGATGCGTTTGACGCGCGACCGGTGAGTTATCGCGCTGGTCGTTGGGCGATTGACTCGATGGAACTCGAACACATCGCCGAGTTGGGTTATCAAATCGATTCAAGCGTTCCGCCAGGTGTAGATTTTCGTGATCGATCGGGCCTGCGACAGCCCGGTCCCGATTTTCGCCCTTACTTAAGGAGAGACGGTTTGCAGCCGCATCGGGTCGGCGCGCTTTGGGAGGTGCCTGCATCAATCACTCCGATTGGCTTGCTTGGTGGCGCGCGGGGATCGCTGGCAATCGCCCGCGCGGCCGGTTGCCGCGAGGAAGGCGTTTCGTTGACGAACGCCGTGGCCCCGGCGCTGCGTCGCACACTAGCCGCCTTGCGTCTCCAGGAATTGGTTTGGGTGCGGCCGCTCAAGCACCCGCAGGCTCAGTTAGTGCGCGCGACTCGGGTGCTCCTGCGGCGAGGAGTGCGGATTGTGAATGTAATGTTCCACTCTTCGGAAGCATTCGTCGGTACCAGCCCATTGAGCCGTCACGCAGAAGATGTCGAACGGCTCTACTCTGATCTGGAGGCTATCATCGCTTGCGCGCGATCCCATGGCGCGGTCGCGCGCACGCTTCGTGACGCGGTAGTTGCGTTAACTTCTGCCCAGCGCGACTTTGCCTCAAAAGCCTGAAACCGTGACATCTCATTCACACCGGGCTTCAGCCCGGTGTCGAACGACGAGAAGAAACCCGAAACCGTTGAAACGGTTTCCGGAGCTGTTGCTACGCTGACACCGGGCTGAAGCCCGGTGTGAATGAGAGATGGTACTTGCGGAACTTTTGAGGCAAAGCTGCCCGGCCCCTCAACGAGGCGCCGCGTCTTCACCGTCCAACATAATCCGCAGTTGCTCAGCGGGGTCCGGATAGAAAAAGGTGGAGGGATGCACTCCCTCGCCTAAATCGCCGAAAAGTCGCCGCTGGCGGGCCGTCATTCGCGCCAGAACTTCCGGCCGTAGTCGCTCATAATCATAAGGGCGACTCCACATCGGCCCATAGCGGAAGGTGATGCTCTTGCGTGCGCAGTTGGTTCGGTTGGGCGCTACGGCATGCCACAAAGACCATGGAAAAAGCAGCGCGTCGCCCGCTCTGGCCCTGAGCTGGACTGCCCCCTCGGGCGGTGACGCAAGCGAGAATTCTCGATCAGGAAAGTGTCGTCGATGACTGCCGGGAACAAGCATGAAATTACCACTGTCGAACCCGGAGAGGTCAGTCAGAAAAAACTGCACTTTCATTTGCAGGACGGGATTGCCGGCGGACGGCAGGAAGCGTGAAAACGCTGGACCGCCGTCCGTGTGCCATTCCACCAAAGGCTCCGTTCCCGGACTCGGTAGGCGAACGAAGAGTTCCGTTCCGAGGATCTGTAAGTAAGGTCCGATCAACGTCAAGAGCCAGGGGAAAGTGATCGGATGATCGATCAGCGAGTCCAACGCATCGGTCTGGGTAATTGCGGCGGCAATCTTGAATGTTCTCAGGTCCTCAATCGGAGCGCCCGAACCCGCCCCGGTCTGTTGTGAGAACAACTGCTGTTTATCACAAGACCGGAGTAATTCATCTACTTTGTCGAGGAGCTGCGTTGTCTCGGCAGGCGACAGTACTTGCGGCAGGAGCAAATAACCTTGCTCTTCCCAGTGACGCCGCTGCGCATCGGTCACTTCAGTATTTAACTTGTCCCTTTCATCCATGACGTCGGATTTATTTCAATGGATAGTGCCACGCTTTGCCTTAAAACTCGCCGAACTGGCATCGCGGCTCTGCCGCTCCACAGTGCGGAAAGGCTTGCCTTTCCGAAAACTCGCTAAAGATATTACGAGCCTACGCCTCGAACTGCAGGCATAGCCTGCAGAAAGATCTAGGTGGTGTCTCCGGGTAAGGCAAGCCTTACCGCACGGCCGGGCGGCAAGCCGCGTGTCAGTACCGGGTGGTAGCGACCCGATCACGAAGTCAGTTTAATCAAACGCGCATCCTGATCCGGTCGCTACCGTTCCCGGTTCTGACACTCAATCTCTCCTGATCGCCTGGATCGTTATCTGTTCAATCAGCTTTTCGTAATCAATACCTGACCAGATGCCGGCTAGCGAGCGATTGAACGGCGTCAATCCAGGGTTGGGGTTGGCCTCCAGGAAAACCCAATCTCCAGACGAATTCAACCTCAAGTCCAGGCGCCCGTAGTCTCTCAAGTCCAGTGCGTCAAACGTCCGCCGCGTCAGTTCCCTCACCTTTCTCTCTTGCTGTGACGTCAACCGGGCAAAGTCCGTCCGCACTCGCCAACGGCGCCGAACTGCTTTGTCGTGTTTCAGACGGTAAGAGATGAGTTGCGGTTTGCTTGATGATCCGCGACCGACAAGAAGCTCTCTTACGGGCATTACTCGCCGGCCAAGTACTCCGACGAGCATCTCGCGTCCCGCAATGAATTCTTCGCAGATGACGTCCTCGGTATCGCTTGCTTCGAGAACAGCAATACGACTGAGAAGGGCCTCCTTCGTGTGGACGAGTGATGCTTGAGTGATTCCCTCCGAAGCATCCCCAAAGCGTGGCTTCACCACGAGAGGGAAAGTCGTCCGGGTCGGAAGACGAGGCGCGCTGGCCCGCAGCACAAAGTACTCGGGCGTTTTGAATCCTTCTCGGGCGGCGATCAGTTTGCTGATGGCCTTATCGCGGCAAAGCGTCATACCCCTCGGCCCGGTTCCCGTGTACGGGAGTTTAAGCAATTCCAAAAGGGCGCAGATATGACCGTCTTTCCCACGGTCTCCATCCGCTTGCTCGGTCAGGTTAAAAACGAGGTCCGGCTTTACGTCCTCGATCCATTTAAACAATCCGGCGGCATTCGTGTACGGTCCGACGACCACCCTCTCGACCAGGCGTCTGAGGGCTTTGACCACGGGGCGATCCCCCTCCCCTGCGAGAAATCGCGAAGTTCCAGGGACCAGAACCTCCTTGTCAACCAGCACCGCCACCGTCAGGCTACGCAAGAGCCGGCGTGCAGTTCCACGTCGCCCTAACGTCATAGCGCGCCTCCGTGAATGACTTCTCCGGGGACCCCGCGCGCGTCGTTGTCCGTCATCAATTCCCCGCCGGCAATCTCTCGATAGACTTGCTCGTAACGTTTGAAAACTTCAGACCATGAATGTGGCAGCAGTCTATCAGCTAAGATGCGGCGGCCTGCGGTTGCCCCTGGGTGAGTGAGTTGACGTTTGATAACGGCGGAGAGGTCGGTCACAAATCGGGGCACATCGCTCGCGATCGGTTCGTCGGCGTGAGTCGTCGCGAGCGCGGGCACTAACTGAATATACCCGTCGTGCGCCCACTGCTTCGGCACCCAACTTTGCACCGTAGGTAAGGAGCTCACGACCACCGGACAGCCGCACGCGAGGGCCTCAAGCATCGTCAAGGGCAATCCTTCGAAGAGTGACGGCAAGACAAATACGCTGCTCACTTGCAGCAGTTTCGCGACGGCTTCCTGCGGTTGGGCGCCGATGTGAACTACCAGCGGACCGGCGGCGTTAACCATTTCGGCGACCTTTCGGCCATCTTCGCCGCTGCCTACGGCTCCCACCAAAACTAAAGCAAAGCGGAAAGGCAGCGCCTCGCGTTGCAATCTGGCAACCGCGTCGAGCAGAAACGGTATGCCCTTGGGAGACGACAATCTGCCCACGAAAGTAGCAAGTCGCATTTCCTCATCGCCTGGTAGCGTTACGCCGAATCGGTCACGCAGTTCAGCCACGATTTCCGCGCGCGGCGCTGAGGAAAAGTAAAATAGGTCAGCATCAAATCCCGCGCCCGTCACGGCGATTCGATTTGCGTCAAAGCCGAAGCGCTCGACCGTGTCGGTGAGCGACTGCGGAGTCAAGACGCAAACCTTGTCAATCGCTTGCACACCCGGCAATACTCGCGGCGCCAGATGCGGAGCCTTGATCATCTGTCGCAGTTCGGCATTGTGGTAGGTGGCTAGGACGGGTACGTCAGCGAAAACCTCGCGCGCCAGTCCGGTCATCAGCCAGAGGTGGTGAGCGTGCACCACCTGCGGACGAAACTTCGAGTGGACGGCTTCCATTACCCGGCGCGAGACCGTCAAGTACTGTTCGATCTGAAGCCCGGTCATCCGTGAGAACACGGTCGTCGCGTAGGGCATCACATCGCTATTGCCGGGAACTGGGAACGGAGCGTCCGCTGAAGGAAAAAGGATCGGCGAAACCTGCTCGGCAGTTAGCGGCGGCAACTCGGCGGCCGATGTTCCCGGTGGACCGGCAACAATCACGTGCTGCTCATAGCCGGAGCGCGCCGCCTGGCGAACCATCGCGGCTAGAAAAATGCCGCTACCCGAACGGCCGGGCCGCTGCGAGAGAATGTGTAGGATCCGCATCAACGAATCAGGGCGACGAGGTTGCTATGAAACATTGTCTCTTCGTCATGGTCCAAAACGCGCAGGTTTGTACCGGCGATCAACTCTTCCATGACCGCGCGAGTCATCCGTGAAAAGCCGGGGTTCTCGCGGGCGGTCCTTTTCCGAATGTCGCCGTAGTGAACGACGGCCACACCGCCCGGTTTCAGCACGCGTTCAATCTCGATCAGATAAGCCTGGATCCCTTCCGGTTCAAGGTGGACAAAGACATCGAACGTGAAGACGAAATCAACGGACGCGTCCGGCACTCCGGTCATCTCGTACCCGCGGGTCTGGTAAGGCGTAAAGCGTAGTTCAGGAAAGCGCCGGCGCAGGTAATCGAACGACTCAGGGTTGAATTCAACTATGATGAGTTGCCCGGCACTCCGAAAATATTGGGTCCACCGGCCTCCTCCGGCGCCGATTTCAAGGACGGTGCCGCCGGGAACGAGATAAGGCACGATAAATCTACGCCGCATTTCCAGTAGCGGCTCAAACGACTCCGGGTGGCCCCAACGGTCGCCGAAATGTTCTTCATCAGCGCCGGACGAAAAGTCGGAGATCATCGCTCCCCATTTGCGGTTCCAATCAAGTGACGGCATATCTCAGTAATGACCTAATTTCGTCGTGGAATTTTCTCTAACCCAGGCGTTTACGCCTGGGTGAGAATTAGGACGCGCTAATAAAGCCCCATTAATGGGGCTTTGAAACTAACCCCTCTTTCATTCCCAGGCGTAAACGCCTGGGCTACGTAAAAAGTCATTTCAAAGTAAGACACTACCCGACAATCCTCTGTCGCAATCGCTCGGCAATCCACTCTGGCTCATGCGGCACTCTGGGTGCTTCTCCATCTGCTTCGGGCTGCACCTTGATCAGTAAGAATGAGGGGCCGGTTTTCTCCAGAAGGTCGGCGACGGCCGCGTCGAGTTCGCCCGCTTCGGTAACCCGCAGCACATGTCGATAACCGGCTGCCTGAGCCACGGCGTCGAGGGGAACCTGGGCGGAGATCGAGCGTTGGCCGCCCGTCGAGCCATAGACTTCGTTATCAAATACGAAGTGGAGAAAGTTCGGTGGACGTCGTTCCGCAACCATCGCCAGTGTACCCAGCGTCATCAGCAGATTCCCGTCACCGTCAAAGACCACCACGCGCCGCTCAGGTCGTGCCAGCGCCAGACCCAGTCCTATTGACGAAGCCAACCCCATCGAACCCAGCATGTAAAAGTTCTCCGCGCGGTCGTGCGCCGCGCAGGTCTCGCGGCTGATCCATCCGTTGGCAGCGACGACCAACTCGTTACGAATTTGTCCAAGAACAGCAGCGATGGCTTGACCGCGTCTCATCATGTCAGGACTCCGGGCCGGCAAACCAGGGCGCACGGCGCACGTCGCTCTTGCGTTGTTCGAGCAGCTTGGTGAAGGTCGTGCTCCAGCGAATCGGCGTCGGGAACATACGACGGCAGATCGAGCGTCTCCAATAACTGCAAAGTGTTGGCGCCGATCAGACCATGCTCGGGCGAATCTTTGCCGTCATGCCCGCGCCATCCGACGATGAGCAAAAGCGGCACTCGATAAAGCGCGGCCAGCGAAGCCAAAGGATTCAACGCCAGCGCCAGCCCGGAGTTCTGCATCAAGACTACGGGGCGGCGCCCGCCAAGATATGCGCCCACCGCAAGGCCGATGGCGACGTTCTCAGAGACTGCGGGAATGTAGTTGAACTCGGGCCGCGTCTCGATCTCTCGCAGCATGACTTTGAAAGTCGAGTCGGGCACGCCGGTAAAAAAATCGAAACCGGTTTCGCGGAGCAGCGCGCTGAAGGAGAGGCTGTGGTTCACTGCCCGCCCCTCGCGGAAATGGCGTTGGCCGCGATCGGTTCGACATCGGTAAGGCCCTGCAACTCGAAGACGGCCTTCATCGGCCATAGTTGATCTTCGATCGAGGCAGTCGAGCCGCTGCGCATAATCTCGGCATACGCGCGCTCCATCGCACGCAGTGCGCAGCGCAGCCCTTGATTGGCATAGATCACCATCTTGATTCCAAGCATCTCCAACTCCTCGACCGTTGTTTGATAATACGAGGTGGGTATGGAAACCAGCGGCGTGGGCCTATCCCAGGACTTCGCGATGATTGCCAGTTCGTCAATCGTAGCGGACTTGCTGTGCACCAGCACAGCATCAGCACCGGAATCAGCATAGGCACGTGCGCGCGTCAGCGCTTCGTGGATGTCGCCGCCGGCAATCAGCGCCTCGACGCGAGCGATAATCACAAAATCCCGGGTTCGCTGTGCTCGTTTACCCGCGCGCAGCTTTTCCACGAATGCATCTATCGAAGCCAATTCCTGTTTGCCGGGAGCAAAGCTGTTGAGTTTTGGAAATGTCTTATCTTCGATGCAGACGCCGGCAACTCCTGCTTCCTCGAACCGGCGCACGGCGTGTGCAAACTGAAAGCCGTCACCGTAACCGGTGTCGCAGTCGACGATAACGGGCACCTCAACCGCACAACACATCGAGCGCGCCACGGCCAGGTGTTGACTCTGGGTGATGATGCTGGCATCGGGAACCGCATAAGATGCCGAGATCTCGAAACTACTCGACCAAACCCCGTCAAAATTCGCGCGTTCAGCCATCTTCGCTCCGAGCGCGTTGTGTGCCCCGATCAAACGTACGACACCTGGTTGACTAAGAAGCCTACGCAGTGTGGCGGCTCCATTGAACATCGCTTTCTCCTCTCGGGGAACTTGGCCTTAAGACGACAGGTACCCTAACACATTCGGCAACTCGCTAAATTGAAGAAAAGCTTGGCCCCTTGATATCCATTTATAGGCACTCCGATGATGTTAAGGCCCTGGCGGATTAGACAATCTGAATCAGTTCTTCCGCTTTACTCAGTGGGCCAATCGTCACCGGTCTATGGCTCGACCAATCTGTTTCGCTGAAACGCTGCGAGGAATTGCTGCACGAATGTAGATCCGCTCTCAGCTGGCAACGGACTCTTGTACTCCTATTGTGCGTAGGCCGGGCACAAGACCGGTTGTTTAAGAAACCTCCCGAGATGGCGCCGGTAAACCGAGGTCTTCTGGCGCGCACCTTTCCAAGCACAGCACACTCGGTAACTCGTCAATCAACCCGACAGGGTAGTCAAACACAATCTAAAAGCTATATTTGACAACTATCATTAAGTCTTCAAGGTTACTCAATTGTGCCGAGGTTATTGCTAATTCAAAAGGAGTTTCAATCTCTAGGCCGGTCTTACTGCCGCGACACAGTTTCCATTCATCAATTCTCGATAAGTTTACGGGATTACCGTCAATGTTAACCGAATAGGAAGCCGGATCGTTCTTGACCCGGGTAAGAATTGTTACCGTTTCAATCTCGACAGCCTCAAGCGACTGAACAAAATAGGGCAGCCTCGATTTAGCGACCGTTAAATTAACCATGCCGCCGGCTTTGAGCAAATGCCACTCGTTTGGCAAGTCATGTTTCATATTTAACGCAACGTGCAGTCCGGTTTGATTGAGTTGTTGTTTTATCTCGACCAGTTTTTCCTTCAAAGTTGATTCGGCAAGGCCGCGCAAGCCTCCGCCGCCTTCTCTGGCGGTATATTTAATGTGCAAAACAACATCTGAAATGGTGTCGTAGTCGAATTGGCGAACCTCTTTCGGAAACTCCAGCCGCCAGGTGCTGATTGCACCACAGCCTTCAAACGGCAGGTAGCGCTCGTCCCGGAAATTCAACTCAAACATACCGCTGTCGTTTTGCGAATTACTGGCAGCGATAGACTGGACCGCGCCCACATTATAAATAAACCGTTCGTCATTGCCGGGAAGCTCTTCGTACTCCTCTTTCGGTGTTCCCGCGCCCTGTGCTTTGGCCGTGTTCTTCCGGTATTTGTTGCTCACCAAAGATAACCTGGCGCTCACGGAGGTATATGGACCGGCGATGCAAGGCAGGCTCAAGCTAACCGACTTAACTCTTCGGAAATAGTGCCCGGGATGATCCATGTCATAAACAGCCTCCGGTATCTCAAAATCGCAAACGCCGGTGGCGCGCAGTTTGACTAAAGCCAAAGGATCGAGCAAGGCCAGCGAAACGTGCTTGGTTATTTCATACTCACGTCTGTTTTTGTCGAGGTAGCCCGTTTCCATTCGCTTGATGTCGTGGAAAAGGTAATCTGCGCTTTGCAGTCCCTTCTTCATGCTGTCCCAATATCCAAATCCGATATAGGTATCGTCATTGCCGAGTTCAAACCGATAAGAGCGCTCGGCTTTTTTGGCAAAGCCGTACGCCAATTGATAGGCCCTGAAATAAACGGAACTGATCTGACCGATCGTCCATTCATACAGCTCCTTATTCGTAAATTTAGAGCGCATAAACTCGTCCGTCTTCTTGGCGTTTTCAATCTGCAGATCGTGATTTTTCAAATCCGTCTCGGCGATGTCCCGGCGAATCTCGGCGGCGACGGTTTGTCTGGCTATCTGCTCTAGTTCTTTCTTGGCCAAACGCTCCTGAAGTTTCCAGTCTTCGAAACGCCGGTCGTATCCGCCCAGAATCGAAGCGCGGTTTGCCTCATAAGCGGCAACGCTCCCCAAGATGTTCAGAATATCAGCCCCAATAGCAGTTGCTTTTGAGAGAGCTGACCCGCCAAATTGCAGGACAACTTCCGGTGAGCCACCAAAGCCAGAGGCGCCAACGTGAAATTCTGGAATCAGCGCTAAAGCCCCTGCAACTGTTCGCACTATCTGAGCCTGAAATTGGTAATCCTGCGATTCGGATAACTTATCCAGATTTAGCTGCTCGTTGGGGATTATCTTTTTGATGTTCGCGTAATACTTGCTTCGTTCTTCCGTGACGGCCTGAGTCCTCTTTAAGATCTCGATTTGTTCTTTGGCTTCCTTTATCTGAAGCACTTTCATATCTCTCACAGCCTTGAGGACATTCATTTCCAAGTCGCTGCGCAAAAGCGACATGGCTTCGGAATCTTTTTTCTCCAGAGCCTGCAATAGAGAGCTACCGAGACCTCTTATTTCCTGGGCCAATTCAGTAGCTTTTTGGGAGAGCACATTGAATCTGTAAAAGGGAGTGGGAGCGTTTATCCCCGCCAGGATAGAAGAAATATCAAGACCGGCAGCGGCGGCGCGAACCAGCATTCCCGGATCGATCGGCGGCGCAAATAACGCGAGGCTGCGTTCGATGCCTTCGATATTGCGGCAATGCCGAATATTGAACAGACGCTCGGCGATGCGGTCCCAGTACTCGAGCATCTTGTCGTTTTGCGGTATGCAGAAATAGAGCATCGATAAGGTTACGGGAGAAGGAGGCAACTCGGCGCCTCCTTCAGGGAATGCCGAAAGATCTGGCAGTATGTTTTCCAAATCAATCAAGGCATTGCCGAAGGCGTCAAGCTTGCCTTTTATCTGGTTGTAGGTTTCATACGGGGCTTTGACGACAGGCGGTATGATTCTCGGCTTCGGTCCCAGCAGCTTGTCAGCCAAAATATACATCTGCGTCGCCTGAACGATAGACTCCATCGTGTCCTGCCTGAATAGATAATCTCCCCATTCGGTGAGGTTATCGATGTACTTCATCAGTAAGGCTTTCTGATAGGCAACTGGACGGAAACGTGCGATGACATGCGGCTTGAACGGTTTCTCTCGCCATTGGTTAACGGCAAACTCAAGCTCGGCTAATTCAGGGGTATTTGGGTCAGCGATTTTGTACAGCAAGGTATCAATCCGTTGATTGATGTAATCGTTTGAGTGTGTCAGGTAGAAGGGTTTGGTTACCCAGTATTTTTGTGGGGGGTCGCCTGCCAAAGCTCCAGTCGGGTTGAACATGTAATGAAACCAGGTCAGCGCCTCCTCAAACTTCTGGTTCTTGGTTAATCGGGTCGCCAGCAAGAATGGGACATGAAAGAACAGCTCCCAATTGTATCCGCTGTAGCTTCCGTCACTGCTGAAATCGATATCTTCAACAGGACGCGGTAATGGAACCTGCGGACTCGGTTTGTAGTTATTGATGAAATTAAACGGGCTGACTTGTAACTGGGTCTCCCGCTTCATTAATTCGGACACACCAAGTTTGTAAAGCGTCGTCCGGAGCGGGCAAACGAGCGGATGGTACATATTCTTGAATTGCTCGCCATACCGCAGGCCGCGATAAGTGTTTATCTCTGCGATGATCTTCAGGTAAGAATCATCGGCCTTTATTTTAGCGATCCATTCAGCAAGGTCCTGACCGGGATTGGCCTTGATTTCAGCGACGTACTTCTGGATCAGGGCAATAATATCCTCGATGAGCTGTAACACATTCGAGCCGGTGCGTTTGACGTAGATTGGCTGGCCTGATTCCGGGTCTGTGTCTGCACGATAGAATCCCGGAATGACGACGTAAGCGTGAAAGCTGTCTTCCATAAAGTAAGGAAGCAAAGTGCCGAACGGAACTTTGATGGTGCGGTCTTTTTTAAAGCCTCTCCCGAGAATCATCGCCAGCAAGTACTGGAAAAGTAGTGAGACTAAATCGATCAGCGTTAGCTGAAGAGGATAGGTTAATTTGAAGTTATTGGGTGTCTGGGCTAACAGATCGAGAAATCCGAAAAAAGAAATTCCGTTTCTAACCGACAAATCGTCGATGATATCAAGCGTCAGATCCTGATATCGCTGCGCACTCAACGCCGAGTGTTTGAAGTCGGGCAAGAAGTCGGGAAAATACTGATTCCCTTCAAACACCCGCTCGGGGTATCCCTTGCATCCTGTAATGTTAAAGACCCCGTTCTTTTCATGAAACTCTCCTTCCTGATTACCTGCGCTACTGAAGATCACTATTTGCTCTGCTTGCTGAAAATACAGGAGATTGTATCGGTCTCTCGGCAATAGGTCGGGCGTATAGTCGGAAGGTGTGCGGATGCCCTCTTTGGAGACTTTTTTCGGCTGCCATTTCTTGTTCGCAAGCTCGCTGACCGCTAACTGAATGACTAACTTACGATATGGCTTATCTACGGGCTGGGAGCCGGGCGAATCAATGTCTGGAACGGTGGCTCTCGGATCTGGATCCGGTTCTTCGCTGAATATGAGCCAGGCCAAACACAAACGATTATTGCGGACAAAGGCTAAAAGATGGTCGCCGCATATATCAAGCTCTACCTTTTCCCAGGGCGTCCAGAATCGTTCCTGTTCAAATCTGCGGTAATAATACATCGCCGGGTCGCCGCCCTTGGTGCGGGCAAAAACGTGCATGATCTTAATGTCAGACTCATACCAGGTGGCGACTACTTCCAGAAATGCGATGTTGTCCAGTTTTTCCAGGTAGCGGATGAGAGCTTCTTCTGCCGTAAACTCGTTTAGCTCATTTTGCAGTAACTCGTTTTCCAGCTCGGTGAACAGGAATGATTTGTCGTCGCGCAATTCGGCTTCAATCCAGTTTTCCGGGTAAAGAAATACTTTCCGATTCGCTTCCCAAACGCGATAATTCTTCATCCATTTCCACTGCGACCATTTTGCATCACTGTTCAGATCGGCGGAGGCTGTCGGCTCTAATCCCATCAAGCACCGCTGGACAAAGAGTTGGACAGTTCCGTGCGCCTGCACGATTCTTGACGAAGGCATGCATGATTCCATTTCCACATCTACGAGAAAATAATCATACAAGTCGTTCTCGTCTTTCATCTCAGGATTAGTTGCCAGCAAATAAGCGACGAGGGCATCTCTCTTCTGCGGGCGAACGGCATCGGTGATTTGTTTTAAAGTATCTAACCAGATTTCTTCGTCATAGCGGGCTTTCAAAGCCATTCGCAGCAAATCAGTGTCCGCGGCGGTCAGTACCGGTTTAATAAATTCTTTAACCTGCGTGATGGTTAAGCCCAGTTTTCTGAGATGCTCGACGCATTTTTCGATGCCTTTCCAGGTTTCGATATTCCGGTAATTGTTCAGGCTAAACACCGGGAACAAAAGCGCGTCGATCGCATCGACATCTTCTTTCGCATAACCTGTAAGCAAGGAAAAAGCGTCGACCCACTCGGGGCGTGTAGTCGGGCTGGCGGGCAGTAACATTGCCGCCGCATCATTGAAAGTCAGCGGGTTTTCCGCATCGGCCGGATCAGGCACAGGCGTTAACTGTTTCGCCATTGAAAGCATGTCCGTAAAGGCGGCATAAGTCGAATAAGCGACCGGGTTCTGTGCCCCCTGGTAGGGAATACTGTCCGGCTCAAACCATCCCAGGAGAGCGTTCTTTTGCAGATGCCAGCGGACATTTTCATTTTCCAGCTTGAAGGAATTGATCAGGGGAAATAACTTGTGCAGCAATCGAATCGCATTGTATTGCGCCGCAAAAGCGCCGGCGCTGACGGCCGGCAAAACCGGCGGCGTATTCAGCTTGTCAATTAACGTATCAGTTTGAAGCAAATCACCGATCAGGTCAGTGCCGGGCAAAGGCTGTTTCAGCAGCGCATTGTCTACCACGATTTCTGCTAAGGCCTGATTCGATTTGAAGGCACTCGCCAGCAGTTGGAGGAGTACGGTCCTCTTTGCACCCCTAAACTGGAAATCGGCAACGGGATCGAGAAAGGACTTGACCAGGGCCTTTCGCTTCGTTTCAAGATCCGTGTTGGCAGCGTTGGCGGTGGCTAATGTCAATACTTCGGCGGCAACGGCGGCTGTCAACTGCGCCTGCGCCGCGGGTAATTGGGCCGGCGCCGCCGTTATGACTGCGAGTTGGGCGGTATCAATCGCCGCCAGAGCGGCGGCTTCATTCGCGTTGGCGGTGGCCGCCGACTGTAAAGCTAGGTCTAATGCGTTAAGGGCAATGCCAATTTGAGTCGTATCAAACAAGTCATCCAACCTGTCTTGCAGAAACACGACAGCTCCCGCCACATTTGTCGAGAAGATGATGGCGCCGGTTTGAGCCGTCCAGCTAAACTTCCAGTCGCCGTCAACTAAGCCGACAAATATTTTTACGTCTTCCTCTGTGATGTCGCGTAGTGTTGAAAAGAGATTTCGCAGCGTCTCTTTTTGTTCATCGGCGGTTAGAGCATTGTCGTAAGGAGAACGGTTGGAGTTGAATGCCTTTTGGAAATCCGCCTGTAGTCTCTCAATTACCGATTTGATTTTGTCGTCTTTGATTTCCCTGTCCGCGAGATTGTCGGCTTCATGCCTGAGCATGAATTTTATGTCCGCCGGCTTTAACGGAATTTGTCTCGATACAATAACGGCTTCGACAAAGTCCAGCGTTGCTTTCGGCGAATCCTGGATATCAATTCCGACGAGATCGTCGAGGACGAGAAAATCATCCGTTTTCAGCTTGAGCTTGCGTATCAGCAGCGACGCCGCATATAACGCGCTGAGGTTGGCAAAAGTCAGATCACCATTCGGAAGAGTGGCAACCAGTTTGCCAAAATCCTGCTCCGATAATCGCAGGCAAACCGACAGGGAAGTTTTGAAATTAATTAAGGGCTGCGTACCGTCAATTTTTTCAGGCAATAAGCCTTCGTCAATGAATCCGTTCTTTGCCTTATTTAAAAAAACCTGGTGATAGAGCGGTTTTTTCCCTTCCGTTAACACGTCGTGCGGTATTTCGCCGTAAAAACCCAACAATTCTTCGAGCTTAATTCCTGTCTTTTCAGAAAGTTTCTTTAAGTCCGCCGCCTTAATCAGGCAGCCGTTTCCATTTGTAATGCCGTCGGCATCATCATCAGCAGCGTCGAGTTTTCTGTTCCCGAGTCTGGTTTGCCAAATAATTTCATCGAGAGTTTCAAACTTCCAACCAGTCTTCTTTTGTAATCTCAGAAAGCGGTGAATACGGTCTAATGACGTATCATCGAGGTTGGCAATCTCTTTTTGAGTGGTGTCACAGGACAGATCCAGGTGCTTGATAAAAAGATTACCTGCCGGGTCAATAAATTTCAGCTTTAACAGCAGATCAAGTTCCGTATATGTCAGCCCGGTCTTGGTTAGAAAGGTATCCACGACCTTCATTTCACTGGAAGCATTTGGTGCAGTTGTATTCCAGATTGATTGTTGATCGGCCGCATTGGGCGCAACAATCATTTCTCGTTCGGCATTGGTCAACCCTAAGGTCTCTGCCGCGATCGACTCATCAGCGGGAACACGGGCTACCTGGAAATCGGACATCAGCGTCTGCCGTTCGATATCAAGCCGGGAAAAGTAAGCTCTGGCTTCGGTCAGATTTAGATCAAAGGGCAGCTTGAAGGCATATGATTTGTTTTGTAATTCAATGTAGGCTGTTTCATTGACATACGCCGGAGCGGCAGCCAATTCTTCCGCCGAAGACAGCGTTTGCCGCAATCGCCTGACGGTATATTTGTTCCCGCCATTGTTTATGATTTTGCAAACCGCTTCTTTGTCTCGTAAATAATGAGGCAGCGTCGCCGGCGCGGCCGAGGTGGTCTCGGTTTCAAATATCTGCGCCTGGTTGGTCACCGGGATATTGGCAGCCGTCAATGCATTGAGCAGATCATTCGAGATTGTTCCCCTTAAGGGATTAGGTCCGTCGGAAAGCACACCTGTAAAAGCAATCCCGGCATCAGGAGCAACCGCTTCTTCGAGCAACTCGCAGACGAGGTCGATGTAGGGAACGGGCGTGTTGGCATTCTCACATCCCAGATCGATCTCACCTAAATCAGGTCGGCGCGCAAACAGAACATCTCTAGCAATTTTTACCGGCGGACGCGTTGCCGGAGGCGGCGGTGGCGGAATCGTTAAATCGACGACGCTCCTATTAGCGAGGAAGTGTAAGATCTCCACTAAATAGGCCGCCGGACTATACACTGAACGACAATGTTCACAGGCGCAGGTATCGGCTAATTTGAAGAGTGATTTGAGATTTGGAAAATCTTTGCTTACTACGTCCAGCTTTGCCGCCAGTCCACTCATCTGTAACGCTGGAACATTCATCGCGCTCATCGTGTCCTGTAATTCGCCGGCGATGAGCATGGCAGCCGTATTTATTCTTTCTGCTTTTTTGAATATTTGTCTGGCTTCTGTGTCGCTGATTCCGGCCTCGGGCGCGACTTCGTTGACAAAGCGGGTTTCGCCAATGTCGGCAACGCTTTGTGCCGAGTGAATATTCTTTTTCAGCAGCGCGTTTGTCTTGCGGTAATGAGGTACGAGCTTAAGGATGCGCTGGGCGGATTTCAACTCATCCCGCATCGCGGCATTCTTATCGCCGGTTAATTTCTTATCCTTGAGAAACAGATCAATGCTGCTGTTCTGTAAATCAAAATCCGCGTGTTCTTTCAAGAAACTCTTAATAGCGTCCTGGTTATTCAGAACGTTGTCCTTCTCTCTTTCCAGTTGAGCCGCAAAGGCGACGCCGGGAAACTCCATTTCCATTTTTCTGGCTAAAGACGCCGAGTGGAAATCAACCAGTTCTTTGTCCAACGGCTTGCCCGCAATATTAATTTTGCCCGCCGATTCAGTGAGGACTTCTTTCCAATCGGTTTTATTTAGCGCCGCCAGCCGCTTAACGTCTTCCGGCGTTTTGATTTTTTGCGCTTCCCTGACTCGAGCAATGATGGCGTCGTCAAAACCAAGCATCTCTACCAAGGTCAGCGACGTTTTAGCGTCCAGCGCTCCCGAGTCGTTCTTAAAGAAGGACGCGTCGGTGATTTTTTGGAAGACAGCGTCGATATCGTTTTTGTTCTCCTGGAAAATTCTGCGGACTTCGCCGATCTTATTTTCCAGCACAAAACGACTGACAATGTCGATGACCCGGGCGAGATGTTCGCCGTCGTAATACTCTTGCGCTCGCTGCCGGTATTGTTTTAAGAGCTCAATATTAGCTTTTGCTTGCTTCTCAACTCTTGCCGGTACAAAGGACTCCTTAACGGCGGCTGTGAGATCTCTAGTCAACTTTTCCTCGTCAGTGAGGGCGGCCTCGTACATCAGGGGAAGGATGTCCGTATTTATGTCAATGAAAAGCCGAATGCGAAGCGACCGATCCGGGGTGTTTTTTAAGAGCGTGTTCTTTCGAAAAAGCGCATAAAAGAACGCCGCTTCGATCCTCTTCGATTCCAGAGCCATCCGATGAGCAACTGCCAGGTGTTCCAGCTTTTCGGCGGCAATGCCGGTCTTTTTTGAAAGAAACGAAATGTCGCGATTCTTGTCGTTCTCTTCCAGCTCCGAGAACTTCCCCCCTGGGAGCAAATTGGAAGTCTCGCCGGTAATCCGGTCAAACTCGTTTCCGTCCGGTGTTATGAGAGTCGAGATACTAATGTCAATGGTTTCATGGTCTGAAGCATTGAAAATAATCCGATCGAAGCCGGTTTCAAAAACCAGCGTACCCCCGGGCGCAAATACCCTTAAGAAGAGATCAACGGTCTTTTTTTCTTTCGACAAAAAGGATTCGGGCGTGTACTTGATCTGATAAGACCCCTTGGCATCGGTGAGAGATTCTCCAAGAACAGACTCCGAACGAAGGTCACGATCGTATGCCTTGACGAGGAGGCCGGCGAGCGCGCGAGCGTTTCCGTCCTTAACCGTTCCTTGAACGATATAAACCTTGAGTGCGTTCTTTTCGTTTTGCATGGTAGTCACCTCTGATCAGTAACGGTGAAGCCGTCACTTCGCATGACGATCAAGATGGCCAGCGTCACCGCTGGCAATTGAGACTCGCCGAGGGTTACTTCAATCATCCCAGTGGAGGGACCAAACGACTGAATAACATTTTCTTCGGCTTTGATCTCCGTTTGGATTTATGTCTTCATCCGCAGGTCGGCGATTTGTTTTTTCCACCGAGTCAAACTGCTCTCTCGGATAATTCAATCCGGTCATTCACCGTGAGCATTGGTGGTACATTCTCCGAGCCAAGTCTCCTGCCGCATATCGCGGTCAAAGGCTTTTACCGGAAACCCCGAGAGCTACTTATTCTTTCCGTCACTGACGGTTCGGAGAACGATCCTGTTGAAGTCATATTCGGTTTTCATGGATTTGCTCTTCCGGCAGAAGCAGCTACGCGTAATCATTAGAATGGTACGCCGTAAAGCCTTCTAATTTCCCAGTCCATTTGTCTTTCATAGGCGTTTATACTTCTTACCGAATTATCTATCGGGTTAAAAATCCAATCCCTTACGGGATGGTAACGGTGGTAAAGTTCTTCTCCGAAAGCTTGTCCTCGGTTATTTGCCAACATGTCGTGAGCGCTGTAGCCTTCGTCATCAGAAAACCAACTCGGTATTTCGTCATAAATAATTTCCTTGCCGTATTGCCTGATATCAGTGCCAATGCTTGTATTTTCATAAGCTGATACCGCAGAGGCTGTGAAATGCTGAACCTTATCAAACCCGGTTTGATCGTCTCGTCTTGCCAATGCTTCATATAAATGCAAAGCGGCTCTGCCCTGCGAAAGATCTTCAGATCCAAAAGCCTGGCCGACGGCTTCTATTCCCGCATCAGCTCCGCTTAACCTAATGCTTTCCGAAATAACCGCTCGACTGAACGTCACGTAGTAATTTGCAGGAAATGCGCCTTGATATCTCGCGGTATCTCTTTGCAGCATCCTGATTGCAAAAGCCATCAAGGGTGTGGCTCTGGAAGGGTCATTGATCTGATTAATGGTTGCTTGATTGGTTATGCTTAATCTGTTGTTCCGTAAAATCAAGAGATTTCCAGCCCTAAGTGCCCGCTCAAATTGTGATGCGGACATTCCTAGTCTTTGCCTGGCATCTTCGAGAGATATTCTTTCCGCTTGTCCTGTTCGGCGAGAGATTTCAAATATCTGAGGATTCGCAACTCTCTGTGTCGGGTGTGCTTGATTCCATAACTCACGTAGGCCGGCCTCATTCCGCGGGCTCACATTTCCCATGCTAAAAGAAGAAAAATCCGCATAGTTCAGTGGATCATTCGGGTCGCCGGAATTAACCAGCGGTGGCGGGTCACAGGTTCCGTGCGGGTCACGTTTACTTATCGGATTATTCTTCACATATGCATAGAAGTTTATGCCTCCTTTCAATCCGATTGAATCAGGATTTAACCAGCGTGCCAGCCACGGCAAATAAAAACGTGTGGAATGATATGCCAGACCGCTCTCTTCGTCTCTTTCCATACCGGTGTAGCGATAACGTTTGGCGGCAGCTTTAATATCCTTGTCAACAGCTTGATAACTGGTCGTGCCGAAAGGATGATATTCCTCATAGCTGATTACTCTGGCCGTATCGTCGGTTTCTATACAGGCAGAGCCGACGTGATTGCCGAATTGATAACGAACTAACCGGACTGGCGCAGCATCCATGCCTTGAGTCCGGGTTTCTATCATCGCAATCCGGCTCTTGTCGTCCATGACGTGATAGCTTTTTCGCTCAAGCGTTATCGCCTCGGCAATGCCGTACTCGCGGTAAATTTCCACGCCGCCGACGTAAATGCGCTGGGATTTTCTGCTTGGGTCAACTCCGGCATTGGCTTGATTTTCGGTAATCTTTCTTGCTCGCTGTCCGCTGCCGTCGTAAACATACCAGGTGGTTTCCGGCGTTCCGGCTACAACGCTCTGTTGTGCCCCAGCCTGCAATTCTTCCTTAAAATTCCACTTCATCACCTGCATTTGAGGCAAAGCGGTGATGAATCCATGCTGCGGATGATGCGGGTAATTGTATGTGTCGGCGCCGACTGTGGTGGAAAGCAGGCGGTTATTGTTGGCGGCGCAATGGTAATTTCTCGTCCAGTTCCCCGCGGCGGCGAGATGCCGCACCTCCTTGATATTACCCACTTCGTCATAATCGTATTGCTGCGTGTAACTCCGCCATGCCAACGCATCGCCCTGGCTGTATTGCTTCATAAAAGGCAGATCGTCCCATTGATCGAACTGTCCGAAAATGGCTTGCCCGATGTGCTCCCTGCCGGTGGCTTCTACCAGGCGATATAAAGCGTCGTACGTGTAGGAACCGACGGCGGCAACCTTTTGATTATCGAAAAATACTTCCGGTATATTTTTATCTTCGATGAACGTGACGTTGCCCGTGGGGTCGTAGGTGTAATACAAATCCTGAAGCGCGTCGTTGTTTTGCCTCTTGGTTTCTAAACGGGTGAGCCTGAAAGTTTCCTTATCATAGAAATAATTAGTCGTTGCGTTATTGGCATAGCGGATCTTGCTCCGCTGTCCTTTTTCGTTGTAATCGATATTCCTGACAAAAAATTCCGTGTTCCCGTTTTGAGTAACTTGTACCTGGTCTAGCAAACCTGCTTCGTTATAAACCGGCAGAAAAATGCTGCCGTCAGGAGCGGTTTGACGAGTGATGCGTTTCAGGGCGTCGTACTCAAAAGAAGAAGCGAAGCTTTCCGACTCCAAAAGTGCGTCCGGATTTGCGACGCCCCAATCGACGACATCTTTATAATTTCGGGCGAAGGTTTTGGTAGTGCCGAGCGGGCTGCCCTTAAAATCAAACGCCGAGGTTTCTGATTTGCCGGACGTATCGTAAGTCATTACCGCCATCGTGCGGAGATTATTTACTTTAGGATTTGGCAGGGCTTCGCCGTAAATGGTTTTTTCATAGACGTTATTTAACGGGACCGCTTCGTCGCCGCCTTCCACTTTTTTGAGGATCGGTCGGTGCAGAATATCGTATTCAAAAGAAGCTTCATGATTTCTCTCGTCCCAAGTGCGCAGAAGGTTCCCGAGGATATTTTGGAGTAACCATCGCTGTCCTGCATCCATGCTGTCTTGATAAACTATATTGCCGAGCATGTCGTATTTGTATTTCATCACCGTATTGTGTCTGGCATCGGTAACGCTGCGAAGATTTCCTTCGAGGTCCAAATCCGTCAGCGTATGATGAAAGATGTCGGCGGCGGCGGCGTCTTTGTTATGCTCGATTTGCAGAACAGGCCTTCCCAGAGTATTGAAATGCTGGGTCGAAGGTGTGTTGGCGTGTTTGGCGGCTTTCTCGGCCGCAAGTTTCTCCCTCAGGGGATCTTTTCCGGCGGCGGTTAATTCAGCATCTATTAAGCGGTTAAATCGTTGGTTGAACCAGTCTGTTGCCAGCACCGTGTCGTTCCGGTCAAAGGTAATTTGTTTCCATGAATTGAATTCGATTTTGGAGAAAGTGCGGTCAGGAAACTCGGTCTTAATCATTCGACCGATTGCATCATAGTACAAGAGCGGAGTCACGCCGGTTTCGACCAGCTCTTTCAAATCCTCGTATTGATGTGTCACTGAAAAATAAGGCTCATATTGCTTAACGGGATTGCCCTTATTGTTCAGCACCGTTCTGCCGTTTCCGACCCAGCGAAGCTGTATGGGAATGCTGGTGGCGGTATTTACTTCCGAAAGGGAATAAGTGTCGTTCGGATTGGCCGTCACCCGTTTGGCAATGCCGGGTTCCGCCTGCATTTTTTTCATTGCCACCTGTCCTAATCCATTCGAGTATTCAAAACTCATTTGAACAGGCGAATTATTGTTTTTTTGGAAATGCTCCTCGCGGACAATGGTAGCCGCTACCGCCGGCTTCGCGCCGCCGGAATCCTTGTAAACATCCAAATCGTAGACAAATCGCGACGTCGCGTGCTGTAACAGGCTTTTTCCAAGGGTCACTAACTGGTCGGAGGCAGGCGCGGTAAAGAAATCAGTTATTAGCGTACTTTCCGCCGCAGATGTGAAGTCATTGAGACCGGTTAAATCGTCCGCCTCAGCACCTTTACCGAAAACAGCCGTCGCTTTAAGTAAACCCAATTCGTCGGCGATCGCTTCCGAGATATTGTCGTTGGCATCCTGCATTCGCTGCGGCGAAAGCGTGCGCATGTTGAATGACAAAACCGTCGTTCTGTTTTGCAGCGCGTCTTCGATTCCTTCGATCAAAAGAAAATAATCCGCGAAATATTTGACCTTTGTTTTTCCACCGTAAGGGTCCGTATAAGTGATCGGCTGATAGAAACGGCTCTTCGCATCGGTAACGGTTTCCGGGCCTTCTATAAATTGAATTGTGCCCGAACGAATCCACCAGTTGTCATCCGCTTCGCTGTGCGTGAATTTCCCTTCCGGCATCAGCGCCAATATCTGAGCATCAGTAAGTCTTGCGCCGAAAATATCGGAAAGAAGTGCAGGCGTATAAGCCAGTTGATAATTTTCAAAAGAAAGTCCTTTGGCTTCTAAATCATGCAAAGGCAGCGCCCCAGTCAGGTCATCGCGATAGAACAGGGTCCGCACGTGCTCGATTAATCTTTTTTGCGAAGTGCCCGCAGCCGGATTGGTGTTGACCTGATGGTAACCAACCTCATTGGAAGCGGTCAGGATGTTGTCGAAATCGCTGACAGCAAAAAAAGGATTAGCTTTCGCGACGCCTTTCAGTTCATATGTTTTTGCTTCAGAGAGCAATCGCAGGCGGTAATCGTCCGTCTCATTGATGTCATTCGTGAAGCTGTTCTGCACGAAGGAAATAAATGTTTTGTTTTGCGCCGCCTGTGTTTCCGGCGGCAAGGCAATGTCCGGCAATGCTCTCGGATAAACCACCGACGCGGATTCGAGAACATTGCCATATTCATCCAGTTTGATGTTCAGATTATGAGCAATGCGCGGATCATCCGTTATTCTTTCATAGCTGTAGGTGACGGCTTCGCTTTCTTTGACTACGAAGACGGCGTGTTTGTTTTGCCCTTTCGGTTGCAGCAATTCTATGACGCAATTATGCGTTGCCACCGTGAAAGGCGTTAACTGAGTTTTGAGTTGGTCGGGAGTTGCGCCGACGAGCGGCGCATCCGCGGCAAACACTTCCGTGCGCAAGCCCATGCTCTTGCAGGCGCGCAGGGCTTCGCGCCATTCCTGAGGGCTCAGGTTATCGATCAACGCGGGGTCTAACCCGGGAGCGGCAATCAGTCTGGCGTCAGGCAAAGACGTTTCGCTATGTGCGACCGCGAAACCCTGTCGCTGCATTTCCTCATGCCAGTATTCATCAGCAAACTGGTTGAGAATTCTCTCTCGACTCAAAAATGCGCCGGTGTGAAACCACGATTTAGTGATGACCGGCTCTTGATGAAGAGTTTGTTCGACTATGTTGCTCGCATTCCCTTTTACCCAATGCTCGAAATGCTCGGAATCAATTTGTTCCACTCTGCCGAAGCCCCTGAACTCTTTTTCGGCGTGGTCAAAATATCCGTGATGATATTGGTAAGAACTGGAAAAGCGAAAACCGGAAACTCTATCTCTCGTCTCGGTTCTCGAAACGCAGTGAACGGGAAAATGAAGCTTAGTAACCCAGGGCCTTCCGGCAAGTTTATCTTCGATGTAAAACTTGGTCGAAGGTAGATACTCGAGCGAAACCTCTTTACCCAGATTGTTTTTATAAGCAACCATGAGGTGCGGTTTCTTGCCGTTCATCAAGTCTACATACTTCAGAGAAGTCGTCGCATCTTTTGCCAAATCGCTTGACCAGGCAATGCAAGCCACTCCGTTTCCCAGCAGATCGGTCACCGTTAGGTTGGATTGATTATGAATTTCAGGAAAAGCGTCTATCTCAAAGAGAGTGTTGCTGAAACCGTTCCCGCTTAAATTCATCCAGCACGAGAATTTGTTTCTTCCCAGATAGACAATATCCGTAGTTCCTGAGCCGTCGATGTCCGCCAAACGAATCAAACTGGGATTGAATGATTGCGGGTGGTCAAAAACCGGGGCATTGTCCATGTTGACTTTTGTTCCAAACTTTCCGTAGCCGAGATTGCTCCAGTAACAAATCTCCCCGTTACGGATACGGACAATATCGGTCAATCCATCGCCGCTCATATCGGCGAGAAAAACAGTTTGGGTAGAGTCTGCAAAGACGACACACGGCCCCGCTTCTTCATCAAGAGATTTGGTTGTTCGACAAGCCTGGCGAAAACCTTTTCTGCCGGAAGATTCATACCACGTAAACACATTGTCTTCCGTGATCAGAACGTCCGGCATCCGGTCCCCGGTGAGGTCGATGAGGCGAGTATTGGAATCCTGAAAATTGATGTTCGGCAGGTCCTCGAAATCTTTGAACGGCAGCCATTCATTTGCGTCGTTCAATTCAAAAAAGCCTTTCGGCTCGCTGCTGTAATTCACAATTTGCTTGCCACCGTCAGCGTCCAAATCCGCTAATTGGAGGCTGTTTCCTAGTCCCAGAAAAGAAGGTTTGGGCGACACCAATTTTGCACGTTCAAACCTTCCGTCTCCCAGACTGTGCTTGTAATACCAGCCAGATCCCTGTTCGGTCAGGATGCCGGCCAAACCTTCATTGAATAAGTCGGTGAACTGATACGAGCCCTGCAGGCCTGACGGCGCGTGAACTAAATTTTCCGAAGAAATAGTTCTTACTTCTTTGTTCCAATCGTGTTTCTGATATTCAAACTCTGTCGAAGGGAGTTTTTTGGTCGTGTAAGTTCCGTTCGCTTGCTTGATATAGCCGTGAACTGTTAAGGCTTTTAAGAAAGTGAAGTTTTCTCCAGTGGTGTCATATTCACAATTCAATGACTTGGTTAAAGCAGTGCCGCCGGGAAGCTCATTGAAAAAATGATAAAGCAATACTCGCTTGCACAAACGAGTCGTCCTTATTTCAAAACCGGATTTATATTCAGAGAATGGGTCTTTTCTGAAATCCCAATCCTTCGTTTTATCGTAAGGGGCGTTCGGGTTATATTCCCCAAAATCAAAAACGGTCTGGAACAAAAAATCTGTTTCCGCCGGAAATGGATCGCCAAATCTCTTGTAAGGCGTTTTGTTTCCGTATAAGACCTTCTCCAGATACAGATTGACATAGGTGATGCTCCCAGCTTCAAGCCGGTTTCGGTTGTGCAGGAGAGTAGCGTCGAAACCTGCCTCATCTTCTGTTTTATAAATGTAGCGGGAGCAATTTCCTTTGTCGTCGAAAACAATTTCCGGCAGCCACTCAAAAATCCTTTTCTCATCTTTCGGATGCGCAATTCTCGAATTCGGACTCCATCCGAAAAGTGTCGTCGTATTTTCTTTTGTAATTACCCGCCATTTAATTTCGCCTGAGGTCTTGTGCGACCATCTTTCAATCCGCGCAAATAAACCTTCAATTCTCGGCTTGTAAAATCTGATTGTAAACGAGCCGTCCGGCGAATCCTTTTCGTTGATGACGTAATTGTTTTCAGCATCCAGGCTAAAACTACCGTCATTTTCCTTTTCATATTCGGGCACTAAGTCTTCCGCTTCGGAAAAAAGAAAAGTGTCCGAATCAACGCCGTCGAAATACTGAGGAAGTCCTTTGGCCGTGCTGCGCTTTATTGACGCCAGGCTTAATGTCCATCCCAGACCAAAGATTCCATTGCCGTTGCCTGAGTTGTAGGACAAGCTAAGATTGGGAGAAGCCCCGCGCGCCGGAGAAATCGGAAGAGGAACAGAAAAGGACGCCGTGCCGTTGACGGCGTTTACGGAAAATCTCTCGTCAATTCCTTTAATGGAACCGCCGCCCTTCGGCAGCGTAATCGAAGGCGCTTCGATTGCATTGGATTTCGTCTTCCCTCCATCCGTTTTCAGGAATTGGGAAGATGCGTCCTTACTTTGCGATTCGTCTTTCATTATTAATTGCGGGCGACGTCCGCCAAACTTAACGTAGAAGAGCTAGCAAAGCCGGCCCTCACCAATTCGTCACCGGCGTTCGCTCTCTCGTTAGTTCGCGAGGAATACTTTTGGAACTCGAGCCTTAGGGTTCTATAGCCGTTGAGCCCGTAACTACAATTGCCTTCAATTGATTAATTCTTGAATGTAGGTTCATCATGAGAGTCTTCGGCTAACCGGAATAATGTCTTGGCTGGACTCAGGGGTTTCGAGGTTAAGCAAGGCCCGTGGGATTCAGCCGATCAAGTCCAAAAGTGCCTGAACCTTAATCCACTTTTCAACCTGATGTCAATGGTTTTGTTGACTTGTCAATAATAGTGTTTCACCTCTGCGTACCGAGCATTCGGTGAACTCATAGAGCTAGCCGAAGCGATAACTTGACAATGCTAGGTCGATGAATACTGGTCAGGATCGTTTGGTAAGACTAGGTGATGCCACCCCACACTTTCAGATCGGTTGCGACTGTCACCTCTCGAGGCTGACACTTGCGCGGAGAGAAATCTGCGGGACGGTCGGCGGGACGTTTCTAACGTTTCTCTAATGTTTGAAAATCAAGATCGAAATTTACTCGGAAAAATTGGAGCGGGCGACGGGGATCGAACCCGCAACTTTCAGCTTGGGAATCTGAATTTTCGATCCTTTATTTTCAATACTTACAAAATCGCGCAGAAACAATGTACGTGCATGCAACGCATACCGTGCATGCGCTGCCTGATCTGCGTGTCGCTGGGGGACGTTTGGGGGACGGTGTATCATTTGAATTTACTTCTTTTGACAAACCTAACTCGGCTGATGCTTTGGCAAGGATGGTCATCGCGACACCTGCATCGTCTACGACGAATTCTTGTCGACTTGCTAATCGTCGAATATCCATTTGTTCTTCTACTTCATCACCTCAATTATGAGCCGAGTCTATTAGCCACAATCAGCTTGTCCAGCAGCGAAGTTGAGACCGGTACCGGCACTCCGGCAGATGCCAACATGTCAATAATCTGTCGCTTACGCCGAGCCGAGTCAACATTGTTAAGGATTTTCAATTTACCCTTTGCTTTACGTTTGGTATATGAGTTTTGCAATCGGCGCAGAAGGTCGGATTCGGCCCCTTTTGAAACGGCGAGTGATGCATCGAATGTTACAACCAACCTATGCACGATGTTGCTTAGACCGACGACGTCGGATAATTCAAGCCGAATCGGTTGATCGAGGACAATCAGAGGTGCTACGGGAGGTTTTTTGAAGTATAGATGAGAGATAGGAATGGTAACGAACCTTGAATAAGTATCGACGTTTAACTGGCTAGCAACTCCGCCGCTGTGGATTATCGTGTTTCGTATCTCTTTGAAGTACCTGTAAGCGTTCAATAGATCCTCGCGGTACAACCAAGAGTTCTTTACGTTCGCCCTAAGCGCTGGAAACAGTTCGGTTTTCATCAATACTGAAGGCGAACTATTAGCAGTCGCAATCGCCCGTGAAAGACCTCGTACATTCGCGCCGGGGGTAGTGGGAAACTGCAAATCTTTTTGAAGTCTGCTCACCTTTCCTGCCGAGACAACACGAGGCGCCACATCTTCGATCCAGCCTTCGTATAACGAACAAAGCTCAAGCAAAAGAAAGCGTGCGAATATCTGTCTTTGGGCATCCCACGAGGTTTCGAGGCATGACACTTTCAGATTCGCCGAGGTAACACCGCTGCCTTCTACGAACTTTGCGTAAAGTTCCTTCGCTTCGCGCTTGTTGGTCACAGTCGCGAACCCCGAAACTTGCCAACGAAGATTCCAAAGGCCAGCCATCGCTGGCCAGAAAAAATCGAAGAGTTCTCCCAGGCGTGCCGTAATACTTTGAGAAGATTCAAAAAAGAGAGTTGGGTTTGGCATCTTCTTGCTCCATGTTAGCAATCACGCTCAAATCGATAACTGTGGAAGCGGAGGCTTTCTCGGTAAGTGCCTACCTGCCGCCTTAATCGCCCAGTAGCCTCGCCCAGGCCTTGGGACATCAAGCTTTCGGCAAACCTTAGCCAGACCAACATCAGATATTCCGTATCTCTTCGCGACGTGCTGGATCGGCTCTAACCAAATCTCCTCGTAGATCTTGTCGCGGCTGTATCTTGATGCAAGTTCTCGACCATTCGGCCCGATCTGGCATTAAACTGCATTGAGGATGGGTACGAAAAGGAAACTGCGCTTCCACGGAGATTTTCTGGTTTGTACGACCTGAGTACTATGAGGAGCTTTGGTCCCTTGGGTGCCGAAGGGGGAAACGAAGGCTTTTCGGCGTGTGTCAGTAAGCTAATCCCGGCCTGCTTAGCGAATCCCTTGGCTTCGTCCCCCCACGGCAATCGAGAAACAATCTCAGCAGAGTCCGCTTCGCCGGCTCTTCGAGCAACATCTAGGAGACCTCGAAATTGCATTACTCTCTGATTCGCATTTCGTACCCTTTTCTCATCCTTACACTCCACCAGCACTCTGTGCTTGATACGGCTCCCATGAATCTGAAAGGTTGCAAGTAAGTCAATCTTCTTTTGACAGACCTCGATGTTCTGGACGACTTCCGCGCCCAACATTTTGTATAGGCCCGCAATCATCTTCTCGAACTTACGACCTTTCTCGTTCGATCCTATGGCCGCCCTTCGCCTCTTACCACCATCAGACTGTGAATCTTTTACGAAACTCATCTCAATCGTCACCAGAGCCCGGCTAGAGATCTTCTAAGAGATACCTCGGTGCCCGTCCTAGAGGGGTATACTTGAAATCACGCTCCCTAACTCAGGTGTCCCGCACAATCGGCGATATTTCAGGGCTGAGAACGGGGTTCTGGTTTGAGTCTTCGACTCAATCTTCTTACTAAGACTAGCGGTATGACAATAAATGAAACAGCAATAATTGCGATCGATTGTAGAATCCTCACTACTATGCTTGGACCAGGATCGGTACGCCTCGTAATTCTAGCGCGCCACCTTGGCCATTCATCGCCAACTGTCCATCTTACTTCGGGTGCCAATTCGCTAATTACGTCGTAAGCAATCTCTCTCTTGCGAGATAGAAAGTGCGGCCAATGGGTCAAAATGTGATCGCATGCGCGAACCGCTGCCTCTCCTCGCGCAGTGTCCCCCAGCGTACGAGCCGCATTGAAGTAAGCTCCCCAATGGGAGTTCAAACCACGGATCAAAGAAGACACAGCTCGAGGAGTCCCTATTTCGCCGAGCAATTTTGCCGCCTCCATGTTGTTCATCCACGGCCACTCCTTTTGCAAAAGTTCCCGTTCGAGAATTGGTACTGAGCGAGGATCTCCTGCTGTCTTAGCGAGAATATTTGCAGCGTGCCATCTAAGATTCGGATCTTCATCATTCAACAGAGATCCCAAGAATCCTAGAGCGTCATTCTCCCCGCGCTCTTCGAGAATTCGTGCAGCGCTGTATCTAATACTTCTGTCAGAATCATGTAGCGCATTCGAAAGGACCGAAAGTGCATTCGCATTGTTCTTTAGTGCAGCCGCGGCATTAATTCGGACGCTAGGATCAGAATCGCCGAGAGCACTAATCAGAGCCTCGTTCCTTCGTTCAAAACGGCTCCGACCGATGGCTTCAATCACCTTTACACGAAAACTGGCTAAAGGATTTCTGAGGTAATCTATCAAAACATCAAGAGCGCGCTGATCATCACTCTTGCCGAGTGAGCGAAGTGCATATTCCGGCGCGCTCAGCGTGTCATGGAACCCCCGCAGTTCTTGATCTAGTTCCTTCGTAGTTGAGCCACCTTCTAACGAACTTGTCAGCATTAATGACATGAACTCAAACTTCAGGACTTTCTTAAAAAACACCCTGCTTTTTCGAGAATTAATTAGTATTGCTAAACCATATGTGATTAGCGCTCGTCTGCCCTTGAGCTGCCGAGGAGGACGTTCGACTGAGCGTCGTAGCTTGCTACCAACATTGCTGGACGCAATCTCACAAAGCATGTTGGCCGCTAGCCAATTGACGCCTTCCCTTTCTTCATTCAATGCCTTCAGCAAGAACGAGAGGGCATATTCGCCTCCATACAGGCTTGATGTGCCAAGAAATGCTGACCGTACCGTGTCCACATCTTCGTTAACGAGTTTCACGGCTCTTTTGACTCGTTCCGGTATATGGATTCGCAAGCGTGAACCACTCTCTACCATTTTCGACAAAAGGTCTTCGTATGAAAGCGCCGACCTTAACAACGGCAAAGCGCTGTCGGGGTCAGTGTTTACGAGTGAACCGGCAGCGTCATAACGAACGTCTAGGCGAGAATCGCAAAGACACCGTCTTAAAACGTCAAGCGCAGAATCCGTTCCTATCTCAATCAGCCCGTCGAGCGCTGCCATGCGGCTATATCTATCCGAATACTCAATCACCTCACTTAGTAAAGCCACTGCGTTTGGTCCGCCGATCTTCGTTATCTTATCTATTAGAGCTGAGCGGCCCCATCCATCCTTACGGATTAGTTGCTCGCGGAAAATCTTTGCAATCTTCTCGTTGTTAAGATCTTCCAGCGCTTCTGCAGCGGTAGCTTGCACATCAACATCCGGATCATCGAGAGCAGCTAAAACTAGGTCTCTCGCCTCCTCATTATGTAGCTTCGCGAGATTAGCGATCGCTGCTCGTCTTCTAACAGGGTCATTAGAATTCGTATCCTGCTTGAAAACAGCAAGTGCTTGAGCAGGCGTAAATTGGATGAGGTCACTGGCAATGTCAGAGCTCACCTCGCGATTACTTCGATAGGCTTCTTCAATCAAACTCTCCGCTTCAGGACTGCGGATGAGAACAAGTGCCCTCCTCGCCTGCTTCTTTTCACTGTGTGAATGCGACGCAAGCAACTTAATCAAAGCTTGCTCAATTCCAGTCTCCTTTGTATTGGGCGCTCCATATCCGACTTCGCCAAGACACCGTCCCGCCAGAATGAGCATTCGGTTAAAAACATCATTCTCTTCTCTGACAAGCAAGGTTAGGAGGGGCCGCCAATCTCGCAGGCGCGCGGCAAGCAAAACGATCGGTTCTTCCCAATCGATGTCATACCACAGATGCTTTCTTATCTCGTTTGCCCAATCTGCAGCGTCGAGTCTCGCGAGGTAGCTGGCGAGCAAATACTCATGAAAGGTACGATGGATAAATAAATATGGAATCTCCCTGTCTGAGTGCGTTAGTGACGTCCCGGCTTTAACAAGAATTCCGTCTTGCTCACTTAATTCCCAGAGCAGACCATGATGATGTAGAGCTGTAGATTGCAAGAACGCTGCGTGTGGGGATTTGACGATGATTCTTCCTAATTCGTCGCTCGGCATGAGGTCGTGCCAAACGCCATCTAGTGTTTGTCCCGAAAAGTGCCAGGCTATTTCCTCAAGCAAGAGGATTTTAGCTTCGATTCGGTCTGGATTACTTTCTTGTAGACTAGCTTCTCGCCATTGACCTGCGAGCAGGCGGCTCAACAGCGTCTCGTACAATTGGACTCGTTTGGATGGAATCTGATCATCGTGTTTTGCAAGTAAGCAAATGAACGAAAGCAAGATAGGTATGCGGGCTAGTCCACCTAAAGAGGGTCTAGTGAGGAGTGTGACTAGGAGTTCTTTACCGCGCTTAGTTTCTTTCTCAAACCAAGCGTCGACAAAGCCCCGAACCTGTTCGGTATCAAAAGCGATTAACTCAAATTCACGCTCGGTCTCCGTGTTCCTAAGATCGAACGGCGGTTGGTATCCCACAATGCGTGAGGTAACGAGAATTTTTGATTTTACGTTACTTGAGAGGTGAGAAAGAGCCTCATTCATTTTAGGACGAAGAGCAGGGGCCACCTCATCTAGCGCGTCCAACAGAAGTACGGCAAAACCGCTTTCAATTTGACTGGTAAGCCAGTCTGGGTCTAGCGAGCTGGAGAATGCAACGATGTCTGCAATCGCCTTATTAATATCTCCAGAATCTGTGGAAAGCCGGTTAGCTAACTCACTCAACCGCACGAAGATCGGTAATATGACCTCATCCTCGCTCTTTGTTTCCTGACGCAATTCATCCGCGCCCTTTTTTGCCAACCCAACACCTTCATGCTTCAACAACCACGTCTTACCAAACCCGGGGTCGCCCAAGATAATTCCCCGATGCACTTTATCCGTCTCTTCATCCCAGGATGAAATCTCAGTACTGCTCCCTTCATGCGTTTCGTACATCTCTGCTCCACGAGCAACATAGCCCAGACCAGATCCGCTCGCTCGTACAAAATATCCGCTACGCTTAATGGCTTCTTCCTCTCGGATGCGAAAGCCACGGAGCATCAATCTTTGTCGGCTGACCCTTACGCGCTGTCTTATCGATTCGAGTTCAAAATCCTTGTCGAAGTATGACGGTAATTCCGCAAGGATTCGATTCTGAGCTTCTAAATAGTGAAGAACTCTTTCGCGGTTATTTGCATTGGAGGAATCTGCAGTAGTCCTGGATCTCGGCAAATCGATGTCAGGCTGGGCAACCGCCTTAAGAGGGTCTATCGAAACTCGGCCGAGCAATTGACTCCTTGGCACAACCAGCTTCCACCGGCGAGTCGTCTCCTGCACTATATCGTTGCGGACAACCTGCCAGAAAGCCTGTCCTGACCTTGGATCATAGAGGACTAATACAACTGGTAGGGAATAGCCGCGCCAGTATGACAGGTGTCTTCGTTCGCCGCGGTATATGAAACCTTGCTCGTTTTCTTCTCTAAAATAACTTTCACCGCACTTAATTTGAACCGCAAATAAACGGCCTGTAGGTAAGCCCCGGTCAACAACTTCTATTAAGCCGTCAATACCCCAGTCTTCAACCTCGAGCTCTCTAAAGATCCATTTCAGTTCGGCACTTACAATTAGCCCCACTCCATGAATTCCCTGTCTCGAAATGGGGGAATGACTCATTGTGATCCTTTAGGAATAGCGGAGCAAAACCACAGCAACCAATTCGGTTCTTCCGACTTAGCGCGTACATCTTCCAGCTACGCTTTCCGCGTACAGCCGACCAACTCCCACAAAAGCTTGCCCTTAAGTTGAGCGGCGTTTCAGGATTCAGGAATTCGAAGCCGATCCAATCGCGTTTCAGTGCTTATCGACGTTGCGTGAACGCAAGCGCGCTTGTGCAATACTGCTCACTCTTTTATCGATATCAGCTACCAATACCCTCAAGATCTTTGACGGAAGATTCTTGTTCTCTGCAAGTGCTACCCTAACCCACCAGCTTTCATCGGTCGCCAGTTCTGCGAGAATGCGCCTATCTTGCAAGTTGGGATGTTTTGCTATGAGACTTCGAGCCCAATCACTTTCGGTCTCCAGTCCTTTTATCAAATCGATTTCAGAAGCATGTATATTTTGATATCTAGCGGCCCAGCGCACCTTGTTATCTCGATCAGTCGCAAGTTTAGCGATTACCTTCGGCGGTGATTGCGCGTTCAGAGCGGCACCCGTCCGAACGAAAGGCTCTAAATCGGCCGCCAACCGCGATAGCACTTGCCCGTCGCTTAGGTTCGGGTGCTGTGCTGCCCTCCGTCTCTCGTCGCGATCACTGCTAGTTGAAGCAGCAATAAGCACCTGTTCTGGGCAGTGCGCGTGTTCAAGGATTAATCTTCTTAAGTGATCGCCGCCGCTTTCGAACAGCGTTATAAAAATACCTTGTGGCAACTCGTGTCGCTCGACTAGTTTGAGATTCAAATCCTTGTTTTTCTTCTGGGCTAATCTCTCTAGTATCGTCGGAGGCGTGTTCTCGTTCCTTATCACTGCACAGACAACGTCCGAGTCAGGATCTTCCGCCAGGTACTCGAGCGTCGATGGATCCGTACGATCGTTATGCGCTATCAGGCACCTTACTTGGGGAAACCGGCTTTTGGATAGCTCGTTAAGCACAGTAGTGCTCGCGTTCCTATCCAGAGCCCTCCTAGTTTCAACGAGTTCTTTGTGCGTATCGAGCAAGCGGTCAAAGTGTGTGATTTCAATCGTTCGGTTAGTCGAGTGATAGATTGCCTCGCGGCGCAGATTATCCGACTCGGACAAAAACTGTTTGCGCCCGATTACTATCTTCGCATCCACAAAGACCCTGTTTCGATGAGGAGGAAGAAAGTTTCTAAATCCAAGTGCGCTAGCTAGTCGGGAAGCTTTCCCTGACTTCCTGGCCGCGGAGTTCAGTGTTTGCAGGAAATACTCTTCATTCTGAGATATCCAAGCAAACCAATCATTAATCTGACCGATCGCATCATTTAGTCTTTTCGCGTACTTACCGTTCTTTGTGAACGCTCTGGCTGTGGCCGTTTCAATTTCAACGAGCGTTACTTGATACCCTAACGATGAGAACTCATCGAACAGAACAAAATCACTCACGAACTCATTGCCGAAACGAAATTTTGGGATACACAGTTGCTTGTTGAAAGTCACCGACAGGATCTCTTTGTTGTCAGCTAAGAACGACTGGCAATCCTCCTCTCTTTGACTAAGCAATATCCGCTCGAACGGGTCCATACAACCTTTACCTAATTAACAATGGTCGACCTGAGTGTGTGGGCCGAGATCTTGAGTAAAGTATCTAAGGACATAACAACGCAAAGAACTCTATTAGCTGTGCATCCAGTGTCTCTGTGGGATCTTCGCCTGCGTCTCTTGAGTCAAGAATTTCCTTGATCTCGTTATCCGAGACAAAGAGAATAAGCTTGCCAAACTCCACCCAGGCTCGACGCCGTGCTCTTAATGCCGATTCGGACGGTTGTTGTCTACTGCAAAGAATTCCAACAGTTCTCATGGCTTCCTTGTACAAATACTGCTGAATGGACTCGACATCTTTTTGTCCAGGCGCGTGCGAACCGTTTTTGAACTCCGCAACGGCAAATCGTGTTCGTGCTTCGTTACGCAGGCCGTCCCAAAAGGGATGCCCATAACCAATGCTATAGATAGCATCTCGACGATCCAACCCGTCTTCAGACCGGCTTTGAATCTTTGGTGCGCGAAGAGGTGGTATAAATGCGTAGTTGAGTATCTCGACACAAACCTCTTCAAAGTCTCTCCAGTGGCTCTCGCCATGAGGGAGACTTTCCAACCGTTGTCGCAAGTCTTTCGCCCGAGCATCCACGTTTTCGACGGTTAACAACTGATCTCGCGTAGTTGTGGCACTCTTCGTTGTTGAAGGAAAGAAGGCGCTCTTGACGTTAGGATGTTTATTTAGATGGTTCTCCAGCACTGTTTTGTCCCATAAGTGGAACGTCGAATCTAACTGAAGGGAGTCTAGAAGAGACTGGGGAACTACGTTGGTAACAATTAGCAGAACACCGTCCACATTCAGGAAACTCTTCGCATCATGCAGTTCAGACATTGTTAGGCGGAACCGCCCGGTGGGCAGCGTAGACCGGTGCCAGCGCTTGGCTTGAACGATCCATTTTTGATGCTTGGGAGACAAGACTGTCAAGTCAACTCCCACATCGCGAGATCGGTCACTCACTTGCACAAGGGAGAATCCTTCGGCCTCTAACAGTTGTTGGCACAATTGCTCGAATTTTCGAGGAGATAATAAAGAGAAGTCCATCAAGCGCCCCAGATTTTGCTTTCCTGAGCGATTTCAGCTAAGCGAGTATCGGCCTCGCCGCAAGAAATGAAGAAGTATAATCCGTCGTCCATCCTGGTCCAATCGTCTAATCCTACACCACAAAACAAGTCTGCACTCATTTGCTGTGCTCAATTGAGGTAACGCGCCAAAGCTCGAGCGATGCTTCGCTCTTCGCGCCGCTTTGTCCGCGCTTATCAAATGTTCGGTCCTGCTGCACCCGGTATGAACCCCTATAATTACTCTGGCCACGCATGGTTAGTTCAACAGTTTGGCGGCAAGATGCCGGAATGCTTGTTGCAGCATTAGAGAAACGGGAGTTAAATACTTTTCATATGCGGACGAGTGTTAATTCGGGCCGCCACTACTTGCTGTTGCGACTTGACGGTACCTATCAGGGCGTCAGCTCAGTTCTTAAAGGTGGGATATGAAAGTGGAGTCGTTCCTAGAATTATCCTCATTGAGAATCTTATGCGATGAGATTGCCGGTCTCACGCTAGAGCGGCCACCTAGGAGCATTCAGGAATCCGCCGCGATGTTAGCAAGATTGCTCCAAGATAAGCTATCGGCTAGTTCCGTAAGCGTAGAGATCAACTTCGGGTTTCATAGCTTCACCGAAACAAACCCACAGATCGACGGTGACGATGCTGTCATGGGGCTTCAGCGTCTAGTTAGAAATGAATTGACACTTTCAGTCACAAATCATGAATTCGGCGAGTTCTCTCTCGGCAGATTAGAGTTGGCACTTCGTAGGGATGAAACTGCACTTACGCGAGACATGAGTGCCTACTTTGAAGTAATTGGTTCGTTGGTCTCAACCTCATTATTGGTGAGCGCGAGAGAGTACTTTAACCACGTATTAAATAGACTAGCCGATCACTTAAACACAAACCCTGGGTTAAACGAAGACTCTCTATTTAAGGCGATTGAAGAAGCTTTGAAACTTGCTGGGCTGAGCTCTTTGGTTATGGAGATGCCAGGGTCGAAGGCGATGTTAGGCACGGAACATGACATTAAGTTAATAAAGAACCTACCAGAATCTGCGGCGCTGCAAGAGTCGTATAGTGGCTTATCTTTCTATTCGGCAAGCAGAGACGCTGACCCCTTCATCGAGGCTCATCTGCGGCTTTCAAAAGCTCGGCTTTGGTTCCGCCACGATCGCCGGGATCTTGTAAAGGAACTAAACCGGCCTTCGCCATGGAGGGATTTCCTAGACCGCTTGGCTCAGATGACAGATCTGGCCTTGAACAGAATTACCGCAGCTGCCGAATTCGATGCTCTTCGTCAAGAGGCCGAGAGATACCAAGGACTGGCCGCAGCTGCCGTGACGACAGGAACGCTATTGCATCAAATCACAAACCTAGCCCGCGACGTCACTGGCCCCGCAACAACACTGGTGGATGCTTACCACCAAGGACAGATTGAATGGCCGGCCGAGTATGGGAGGCTGCTTGAGTTAGTCAGCCAATCTGCGGCGCGGTTGCTGGGACTTGTGAGAAGTCTTTCTGGTGTCACGGCGAGTGATGCGCGCAGACCGTGCTCACTTCTGGATGCAGTCAATCAGTGCAGGAGTCTTTTCGAGATTTCGCTCACTCAAATGGATATCCAGATGGAAATTGACATCGCGCCAGAATTAATCGTTGACGTTCCAATTTATGTCGCTGTCTTTGCATTGGCTAATTTGATCAGTAACGCAAGAGACGCCATTAAAGTAGGCGGCAGGAGAGGACTGATCCGAGTGTTTGCGGAGAAGTCCAATGGGCTGGTTGACTGTTTCGTTGCTGACAACGGACGCGGCGTGCCGAAAGAACTCGGGAACAGATTGTTTGACCTCGGCTCCTCGCACAAACCTCACCACTCGGGATGGGGCCTGTACCTGGTCTCAAGGTCCATGCAGGAAAACGGCGGGGATGTTCAGCTATCGAATTCGGACGAGATAGAGACTAAATTCAGACTGCGTTTTCCAGCAGCCACGCAGGAACATTTTTGATATGGAGCCAGTTAACTCTCCAGTTCGCGAGAAGACGGTCCTAATCGTGGAGGACCGTGAGCCGCAAAGACTTGCCCTCCAACAGGCTCTCAAGCTGCGCGGGTTTTCTGCATATGGCGCCGGAGATGTCGAGAAGGCCCGCGCCTTCGCCCGGGAGCTTGGCGAGGATCTCGACGTCATGGTTCTCGACATGCGCCTCGACGACCCGCAGGAACCAGACACAACGGGAGCCGACTTGGGCATGGAAGTCCTATCCGCGCCAGGCGGCTGGCCTCCAGAGTTCCTCGTTTTTTCAGCATACTCCGAACATGTCTTTTATAATCTCGCTCTCAAACTTGGCGCAGCCGCATATCTGCAGAAGGGCCATGACAACCAAGCTGAAGTAATCCGCCATATCAGAGCGCTGGCACTTCGGCGCGGACTCAATCCAAAAAGGCAGAGCCTGTCGCTCGCTATCCAAAGTATCGCCGAGACAAGCGCTAGCATGTCGGAAGCTGTCAGCATGCTTTGCGAAGGTGTGCTCGGCCCAGAGTTCCAGTCATGCCTCGGAGCCCCGTCTGCCATCTTCGTTAGCGATTCTCAGGGCACATGGTGTTGCGGAGGTGACGCCCCTATTCCACGCTGTAAGGCGAACATTTACGGAATACTAACCAAGTTGGCTGAAAGCAACGTAGGTAGTGTTCACCCTTTTGTGATTAACGAAAAGATACTACGAGGGCATCACGAGGATCTTGACGGCGAGATATTGAGTACGCTTGACGGAGCCGCCCTCCTACCACTTAGCGTCGGTGAAGAGGTGAGGATATGTCTAGGTATTCTCAAAGATGAGAAAACCCGGCTAGCCGAAGATCCAATAGAACTCACTAAAATCCTAGCCACATATTTACGTCCTGCCGTTTTAGAGCACCTGTTCCAAGTGCTCATACGGTGGTCGGCAGAGGTAATACGACGAAAAGCCCTTCTGAGGGCAACGAGCTGGGCATACGTTTCGGTCGGTCAGACTCAAAGGAGTGTACTGCCGGAATTAGCTGACCTGGACGTCGCAAGCGCTAATGCCCCACTAAGTACTCTATATACTCTTTCCTCGGAACTCGTCGAAACGGGAGAAATCCTAGCGCTGATCGGCAGCTCTGATAACAGCGATTTGCCGGCGGAGGAGAAAACCGAGTTCAGCAGGTCGACCCAAGTGGCAGAAATTGTTCGAATGGCAATGGAGGATCTCACTGATGAGTTGCCTCTGGATGCAATTAGTGTTGAAGGTGATTGCACCATGCCCGCATTACGAGAGGATCTGTACGTAGCTACCCTGCGCGTGCTGCAGTTTTTTGTACACAGAGCAAAAGAAGAGCCTCAAGGGACGTTGCCTCTGATTCGAGTTGAATGCATCGTTGACGTCGATCGCTCAATTGTCGTGTTCGAAGATCGCAGTCGAAGGATAAGCGCGGATGTTCGCCGTCGTCTGTTTTCTCCATTTGGGAGCGTGCTCCTTCTCGAGGACGCAAGGCTGTCAAATCTACACTTTCCGCTATTTATTGCGAAAGCGCTGGTCGAAGTAAAGAACGGTGGAAAGTTTGAAGATCGGTCCGATGAAATCGGTGGCGAGCTTGGCCATAGATTTGTTATTTCCTTCACGTCTGCGTAAACACACTGGGTTTTTCCCGCAATCGTTGCCTTCAGCATTGAAACTATTGGGCCAACGTATTGCGTCGCGCCGGTTCGGTTGTGCTCGAAAAAATAGATCCTCGCCGCGAGTCTTGCGGCAGACATCGAACTTGGCGAACGCGAGGACGATTAAAAAGCCACCTAGGAGCATCGATTATCAGTGCCATCTAGGGTGTGACTATCTTCTCAAGGTGCTCTCGAGCTGATGCGCAAGTATTCTGAGACTCAACGAAAGATAGCTCTTCGACTGGTCCCAGACTTTTCGATTAATGAACTGTCGCGGGAATTGGATTTACCAGTGCGCACGTTGAAGCGCTGGACAGCTAAATTCGGAAGATCACTCGTATCTAGAAATCTGAATGGGGAGGTTAACTCAGGTGATTTGGAGTTGCTGCCACCTAGAGTAAGAGTCGCCTTTGCCGTCCGTTGTGCTAGAAGAATACTGCCTCTGGTCGCGAGCCTAAATGTGGACTCTCGATTTGAGCGAGGCGGAACACCTAAGAACATAACC
>Ga0207653_10000193_pt1 | contig 41936 bp, 35 predicted proteins | sample KBSK5251metaG_FD_184341 | JGI IMG/M metagenome (GOLD analysis project Ga0207653, IMG submission 184341) | Corn, switchgrass and miscanthus rhizosphere microbial communities from Kellogg Biological Station, Michigan, USA - KBS K5-25-1 metaG... | ecosystem: Host-associated > Plants > Roots >...
CTTGTCCGCCGAAGACCTGCTGAAGCGGCTCGAGGAAGGCAAAGTGTACGTGCCGGAAGAAGCGGCACGCGCCATCGATCGGTTTTTCCGCAAGGGCAATCTCATCGCCCTCCGCGAGCTCGCGCTGCGGCGCGCCGCGGAGCGCGTCGATGCCCAGATGCGTGGCTACATGCGCGAGCACGGCATCCGGGAGACGTGGCCCGCGGGCGAGCGCGTACTTGTGTGCATCGGGCCGAATCCGGCTGGCGCGCGACTCGTCCGCGCGGGGAAGCGCATGGCGACGAGCCTCAAATGCGACTGGACAGTGCTGTACGTCGAGGCGCCGGGGCAACGGATCTCCACCAGCGACCGTGAGGCACTGGTCCAGAATCTCCAGCTCGCCGAGGAGCTGGGTGCGCAGACCGCGACGCTCAGCGGCCTGAATGCCGCCGAGGAGATGCTCGCCTACGCGCGCGCGCACAACGTGACGAAGATCGTCGTGGGCAAGCCGACCCATGGCCGCTGGCGCGACAAGCTGTTCGGCTCCACGCTGGATCAGCTGGTCCGGGGCTCCGGCGAGCTCGATGTGTACGTGATCAGCGGTGATGTCGGTGACACGCAGCGCGCGCGGGCGGTACGTGCCGCCCGCGTGTCGCCGCAGGGCGAGTACGTCCGGGCGGGCCTCGTCGTCGCCGCCTGCGCCGCGATCAGCTTCCCGCTCTTCTCGCTTCTGTCCGTGACGGACGTCGCCATGATCTTCTTGCTCGGCGTCGTGTTTGTCGCCTCACGGTACGGACGCGGGCCGTCGGTGTTTGCCTCGCTCCTGTCCATCGCGTCGTTCGACTTCCTGTTCGTGCCGCCGCGCTTCACGTTCGCCGTGTCGGACGTCCGCTATATCCTGACGTTCGCCGTGATGCTGGCGGCGGCGCTGGTGGCGAGCCACCTGACGCTGCGCATTCGCGCCCAGGCGCAGACTGCGCGCGACCGCGAGCGGCGGACCGGCGCCGTCTACGCTATGAGCCGGGCGCTTGCGGCCGCCCGCACACCGGCCGATCTGATCACAATCGCCACGCACCATCTCACCGACACGTTCGGCGCGGACATGCGCATCCTCATGCCCGATCAGGCGGGACGTCTGGACGGCGGCGATCTCGACGAGAAGGAGCGCAGCGTCGCGCAGTGGGTGTTCGATCATAACCAGCGCGCTGGCGCGGGGACCGACACGCTGCCGAGCGCCGGCGGTCTCTACCTCCCCCTCGTCGCCTCCAGCGGCGTCATCGGCGTGCTCGGCGTGCGGGCGGGCGACCCCGCGCGGTTCGAGGATCCGACGTTGCTGCAGCTGCTCGAGACGTTTGCGGGGCAGGCCGCGCTCGCGCTCGAGCGCGCGCAGCTCGCTGACCGCGCCCAGAAGGAAGAGGTAGAGGTCGAAGCGGAGCGACTGCGCACCTCGCTTCTCAGCTCTCTGTCCCACGACATGCGCACGCCGCTGGGCGCGATTACCGGTGCCGCGAGCAGCCTGCTCGAGGAACCGGGCAAGGGAACGATCGCCGAGCCGGCCCGGCGGGAGCTGCTGCAATCAATCCTCGACGAGGCGAACAGAATGAACCGCCTGATCGGGAATCTGCTCGACATGATTCGGGTGGAGAGCGGGGCGCTCAAGGTCCAAAAGGAATGGCAGCCGCTCGAGGAACCGGTCGGCGTGGCGCTGATCCGGCTCCAGGACCGGTTGCGGGAGCATCCGGTTGAGGTCCATCTGCCCCCCGACCTGCCGCTCGTCCCCATGGACGGCGTGCTGATCGAGCAAGTCTTCGTCAACCTGCTGGAGAACGCGGTGAAGTACACGCCCTCCGGCACGCCGATCGAGATCTCCGGCGCGAAGCTCGACGGGCGAGTGCGCGTCGACGTCGCCGATCGCGGGCCCGGTGTGCCGGCGGGGGAGGAGCGGCGCATCTTCGACAAGTTCTATCGCGTCGCGGGAGAAGGACCCGTGAGCGGTGTCGGATTGGGTCTCACGATTTGTCGCGGCATCATCACAGCGCACGGCGGGCGAATCTGGGTCGAAAACCGGCCCGGTGGCGGCGCGCTGTTTCGGTTTACGCTGCCGCTCGGGGCTGAACCCCCGCCGAGCGTACCCGGAGAGCCCGGCGCCGAGTAACTTGGCCCGATGCCCGCGGCCGCTCCAGTTGCCCTGCTCATTGAAGACGAGATCCAGATGCGGCGCTTCCTGCGCGCCGCGCTGCAAAGCCACGAGTACCAGCTCGTAGAAGCCACGACTGCGCGCGAGGGCCTGGCGCAGGCGGCCGGACGCAATCCCGACGTGATTCTGCTCGACCTCGGACTCCCCGATGGCGACGGCATCGACCTGACGAGGCGCATTCGCGAATGGTCGAAAGTCCCCATCATCGTGTTGTCCGCGCGGGGGCGTGAGGAGGACAAGGTCGCGGCACTCGACGCCGGCGCCGATGACTACCTGACGAAGCCGTTTGGTGTCGGGGAGTTGTTAGCCCGGCTGCGTGTCGCGCTCCGCCACGCCGCGTCAGCCGAGAGCGAGCCCGTGTTCACGCTGGACGGTCTGCGCGTGGACTTCGAGCATCGCCGGGTCTTCGTCAACGACATGGAGGTCCATCTCACGCCGACGGAATACAAGCTGCTCGGCGTCCTCATTCGGCACGCCGGAAAAGTTTTGACGCATCGCCAGCTGTTAAAGGAGGTTTGGGGGCCGAACGCGGTGGAGCATACGCATTATCTGCGGGTGTACATGACGCAGCTGCGGCACAAAATCGAAGCGGATGCGGCGCGACCGCGCTATCTGTTGACGGAGCCCGGCGTCGGATACCGACTCAATGCGGACGAGTAGCTAATCGCCTGCCACCAGCGTCGTGGGGACGAACGGCGCCTCATGCACCGCCGCCGGTTTCCGACGCGATAGCACCAGCCACCATTCCCGCGCCGACGTAATCACCAGCATCGCGACCACGGCCATGAAGAACAGCGTGAGCCCCGCATCGAGGTAGTAGTTGGCGATGCGTTGACCCGCGCTGGGATCGGCGGACCCCGCCAGCGCAGCCGCCCGCGCGAAGAAGCCGAGCTTTGGATCGGACGAGAACACGAGCTGCGTGCCCGCGGTCATCGTCACAGTGATGATCCACGCCAGCGGTGCGAGCGTGACCCACGCGTAACGCTGGCGGCCCATCTTGATCAGGATCGTCGTGGCCACGCACAACGCGACCGCCGCGAGCAGCTGGTTCGCGATGCCGAACAGCGGCCACAGCGCGTTGATCCCACCGTACGGATCGATCACGCCCTGCCACAGGAAGTAGCCCCACGCGGCGCAGACCGCGCCGCTCGAGATCCACACGCTCGGCAGCCACGACGTCTCGCCGAATTTCGGCCAGACGTGGCCGACGATCTCCTGAAGCATGAAACGGCCGACGCGTGTGCCGGTGTCGATCGTCGTGAGGATGAACAGCGCCTCGAACATGATGGCGAAGTGATACCACAGGGCGGACAACGTCTTGCCGCCCCCCCCGAGGACCGAGGTCACGCCGGAGAAGATGTGTGCGATGCCCACGGCCAACGATGGCGCCCCGCCGGTGCGCGCGATCAGCGTCTGCTCGCCCATCTGCGCCGCGAGTGCCTGCATGTATTCGGGTGTGACGACGAAGCCCGCCTGGTTCAGCACGCTCGATGCCCCGGCGAGCGCGGCGGGCGTCGTATTCATTGCGAAATAGACGCCAGGATCGAGTGTGCAGGCGGCGATCATCGCCATGATGCCTACGAACGACTCCATGACCATGCCGCCGTAGCCGATCATCCGGGCATCGGTCTCGCGTGTGATCATCTTCGGCGTCGTGCCCGACGCGACGAGCGAATGGAAGCCGGAGATCGCGCCACACGCGATGGTGATGAAGGCGAACGGGAACAGCTTGCCCGCAAAGACGGGTCCTTCCCCCGCCGTGGCGAACGGCGTGAGGGCCGGCATCCGCAGCGGCGGCAGGATGATCAGGATGGCGACGCCGAGCGCCAGCACGGTCGTGATTTTGAGGAACGTCGACAGATAGTCGCGGGGGCACAGCAGCATCCAGACGGGCAGCACGGAGGCGATGAAACCGTACGCGATCATCATGAGGGTGATCGACGTGCCGCTGTGCGTAAAGGCGGACGCGAGGCTCGGATGGCTCGCAACGCTGCCGCCGGCGACGAGCGCGACCAGGAGCAGCAGCGCGCCGACGATCGACGCCTCGCCCACTTTGCCCGGCCGCCACCGCTTCATCCACCAGCCCATCAAGAGCGCGATCGGGATCGTGCAGGCGATGGTGAAGAGTCCCCAGGGCGACGCGCGCAACGCGTTGACGACGATCAGCGCCAGCACGGCCAGCAGGATGATCATGATCGCGAGCACCGCGATCATCGCCGTCACGCCGGTGACCTTGCTGACTTCTTCCTTGGCCATCTGGCCGAGCGACTCGCCGTCGCGGCGGAGCGAGCAGAACAGGATCGTGAAGTCCTGCACCGCGCCGCCGAGAACCACGCCGATCACGAGCCACAGCGTGCCGGGCAGGAAGCCGAATTGTGCCGCCAGCACAGGGCCGACCAGCGGGCCGGCGCCCGCGATCGCCGCGAAGTGGTGGCCGAACAGCACCCACTTGTTGGTCGGCACAAAGTCGTGGCCGTTGTTGAACCGCTCCGCCGGTGTGGCGCGGCCGGGATCGAGGCCAAAGACTTTGTCAGCGAGGAACTTCGAGTAGAACCGGTACCCGATGACGTAGGTACAGACCGCGGCGGTCAGGAGCCAGGCGGCGCTGATCGTCTCGCCGCGCGCCAGCGCGAGCACGCCGAAGGCTATCGCCCCCAGTACGGAGATGACGATCCAGATCGCCGCGCGCACGGGGCGTAAGTTGCGACGCCGCTTGCCGATGTTCAAGTTCGAACATAGGTTCGAACCCCTTGAGCCCCTCTAGTTCCTATCCTTGGTCGTCGAGCGGGGGGGGGCGCGAAGCGTCCGCGCCCGCCGTACAGGAGCGACCCCAACCCCAGCGCAGCGCCGAATCCTTCCGAGGACGCGTCGTCATCGTCACCGGTGGGGCGACCGGCCTCGGCCGATCCGTAGCCCTCGAGTTCGCGCAGAGCGGCTGCGGCGTCGCGTTCAATTACCTGGAGATGCCGGGACGAGATGTCGGCGCCCAGGCGTTGCTCACCGAGACGGCAATCAAGGCCTGCGGGGTGCCGTGTTACTCCGCGTTGTGCGACGTCCGCAACATGACCTCCGTCGAGCAATTCGTGAGCGATGTGAAGAGCCGCCTGGGCGGCATGCACTACCTCGTGAACAACGCCGGCGTCACACACGACGGCGCGCTCTGGCGACTCACCGCGGAAGCCTGGCAGGAAGTCATGGACACGAACGTGACCGGCGCGTTCAACTGTATTCACGCCGTTGCGCCGCACATGCGTGCCCAGCGCCTCGGCAAGATCGTCAACGTCGCCAGCCATCAGGCGTTCCGCCCGGGATTCGGCATCGCGAACTATGCCTCCAGCAAAGCAGCGCTCATCGGACTCACCAAGGCCGCCGCGGTCGACCTCGGCTCGGCGGGCATCAACGTGAACGCGGTCGCGCCCGGCTTTGTGAAGACGGAGCTGCTGACGCAGCTGCCGCGCGAGGTCCTGGAGCGCGCCGAGCATGAGTCGGTGCTCGGGCGCGTGGCGGAGCCGGAGGATGTGTCGCGCGTTATTCTCTTCCTGTGCAGCGGCGCGGCTCGGCACATCACCGGACAGGTAATAGTGGTGGACGGCGGCCTCACGCTCGCTTAGATTGCGGCACGTGACTAACCCATTACAACACAAGTACTTCGTGCGTCGTGCGTCGTGCGTCGTCGGACTTGTCGCCGTTCTCGGTTGTGGTGGCAAGAAATCCGACCAATCGCCGACGCCCGCACCAACTGCTCCCCTTCCTACCGCAGGTCTCGCCGGTCAGCGCGTCGCGTTGACCCCGCTCGCGCTAGTCGCCGCCGAAGACACCATCCATTTGGATGCGATCGTCGCGGATCGGCGGTCGACGCTCGACAAGTGCGACAGCATCATCGCCGCCTTGCTCACGACGCGGGCGCCCGAAGTCAGCTGGGTCGCTCCTCCCGAGCTCAGGCATGTCGCGCGGCGCGCGCCGGGGATCGCGGCCGACCCCGACCAGATGGGGACGCCGTTCCTGCGTGCGGCAAATGTCATCGACGTACCCGATCCGCTCCGCTACCAGCTGCGCACGCTCATGGGTCTCGTCGGGGGACGCTACGTGTTGGTGCCCGCGGGATTGGTGTTTCGTCGCACGGCCGGACGGCCCGACGGCCGGTCGGTCACCGCCGAAGTCTCATTCGTTCTCCTCGATTCGCGCATCGGCAAGATCGGGTGGCGTACGATCGCGCGGGGCGAGGGCGATGACCCCTGGACGGCGCTGACACGCGCTGTGAAGAGCCTGACGCCGGGCCTGCCGTGACCAGGCGCGAAGCCACGCTGATTGCGGGCGATGGCATCGGTCCGGAGATCACGGCCGCCACCTTGCAGGTTCTCGACGCGCTCGGCGTCCAGTTCGACTGGGACGAGGAGTACGGCGGCATGGCGGCCGTCGAGAAAGCCGGCACGCCACTCCCCAACGCGACACTCGATTCGATACGCCGCACCAAGCTCTGCCTGAAAGGCCCGCTCACGACACCGGTCGGGGGCGGTTACCGGTCGGTCAATGTCGCAATGCGGCAAGAGTTCGATCTCTACGCCAACGTCCGGCCCACGAAGACGATTGTTCCGGGCGGCCGCTACGACCACATCGACCTCGTCATCATCCGCGAGAACACGGAAGGGTTGTACGTCGGGCTCGATCACACCTTCAAGGTCGGCGGCGACCGCCGCGCCATTGCCCAGGCGATGTCGATCATCACACGCGAGGGAAGCGAGCGCATCGCGAAGTACGCGTTCGAATACGCCAAGCTGCACGGCCGCAAGAAGGTGACGATCGTGCACAAAGCCAACATCCTGAAGGCGACCTCCGGGCTGTTTCTCGACGTCTCCAGGCGCGTCGCCGAGCGGTATGCGGGCACGATCGCCTGTGACGACAAGATCGTCGACAACACCGCGATGCAGCTCGTCATCAAGCCGGAGCAGTTCGACGTGATCGTCACGACGAATCTGTTCGGCGACATTCTCTCCGACGAAGCGGCGGGGTTGGTGGGAGGGCTGGGGCTCGCGCCGGGCGCCAACATCGGCACGCACGCCGCGATCTTCGAGCCGGTGCACGGCTCGGCGCCCGACATCGCGGGGAAGGGAATCGCGAATCCGTCGGCACAGATGCTCGCCGCCGCCATGATGCTCGATCACCTGGGAGAGCTCGAGGCCGCGCGCCGCCTGCGTGGGGCGCTCGAGGCGACGATCGTGCAGGACAAGGTTCGCACTGCCGATTTGGAGGGACGTGCTACTACGGCCGAATTCGCCCGCGCCGTGGTTAAGCGGATCGGGGCCTAGTCATCCGTGCGCCAAGTGTGGCACGGATACACCGGGCATCGCGATCGGCGGCCTGTGCCCGAGCTGCAGCAGGCTGCTCGAGCGCCGGGCGGGCAAAATCGCGCGCCTGGTCGCCATGGGCACGACCGTGCCGCTGGCGGTGTACGTGACCCTGTCACTGCCGCGGGACCCGACGTCGCGCATGGTCGGGGTGGGGAGTGTGCTCCTGTGGTACGTGTTAACGTTTCTCATAGCAAAACGCGTAACCCTGGAGTGGCTGAAATGACAATGTCCAATGCTCAATGTTCAATGATCAGTGTGCTGGCCGCGTTGGTGGTGGCGCTCCCAACCACGTCCCCGGCCCAGACCTCCCTTTCCATTTATAGGGATGGGCGCGTCGTGGTCCGGCGCACGCTGCCGCAGGCGCTGCAGCAGGGGCGGAATTCACTGACATTGCGACTAGAGGCGCTCGACCCCGCCACGCTGTTCTCTCCCGATACGGCCGTGTCAGTTTCTTCGGCGACGGTGCGCTATCCCAGTACGTCTGCGGACGCGCTCGCGGGAGCGATCGGGCAGACGCTGTCCTTCGTTCGATCAAAGGGCGATACGATTCGCGCGACAGTCGTCCGCGCGGATCCGCCCCAGTTCAAGCTCTCCGACGGACGCCTGCTGCTTGGCTTGCCGGGCGAGCCCTTGTTTCCAGGTGAGCTCGTCCGAACGAGTCCGGAGGCTCAGGTCGTACTCGACGCATCGCGCGCTCGGCAGCGGACCGAAATCGCGTATGTGACGCAGGGTGTGACGTGGGAAGCGCTCTATCAGGTGATCTTGACTGGTGCGAGAGCGCAGGTGAATGGCACGGCGACCGTGACGTCGCAATCTCTCCGCGCTGACTCTGCAGATGTGCAGTTGGTCGCGGGTGCGATTCAACGAACGCGCACGCCGTCGGTACCGGCTCCGAGGGCTGACATGCTCGCCCGAGCGGGAATGGTGGCGGCTCAAGCGGAGCAAAAAGGGTATGCCGGAGAAGAGGCCGTCGGCGAGACGCACGTCTATCAGCTCCCGGGCCGTCTGACGATCGAGCCCAGCGTCCCGGTAACCACTGCGCTCTTCCCACGGAGCTCTGCTCCGGTGGTGCAAGAGCTCATCGTCCCGGGCGTGCTCCCGTGGCGCGGGTGGATGGGTCAAAACCCAGAACCCGACCGCGTGCCGGTGCAGGTCTGGTACACGATCAAGCGCGCCGCCAAAACGCCGTTCGGCGATCGCCCGTTGCCCGCAGGCACGGTACAGCTTTATCAAGCCGATTCGAGCGGCCGCGTCCAACTCATTGGCGAAGCGTCGAACGACCACACGGCGCCGGGACGAGATCTGCGTCTCCAGTCGGGCGACGCGTTCGATATCACCGCCGAGCGCGTGCAAACGGACTTCAATCAGGAGCAGATCCCGCCCGCCCGAAAAGGTCTGCCCGTTCGCCAGCGCGTGACGGCGGCGTATCGCGTTACGATTACGAACGCGAAGTCCGAAGCGGTCACGGTGGACGTGCGCGAGGCGCATTTTGGCAGCTGGAAAATCATCGAAAGCAGCGTTCCGGCAGAAAAGCTGTCGTCCACTGAGTCTCGGTTCCGCGCGCAGGTGCCCGCGGGGGGAGAAGCGACGTTGACCTACACGGTGCAAGTCGAGCAATGACGGTTCAGATCGCGCACATCGGAGACATGCACTTCGGCGGGCTGGCCAACGTGCCGGTCGTCGAGGCGTTGGAGCGGATGCTGCCCGATCTGCGGCCCGACGCGATCGTGATCGGCGGCGATCTGTCCCAGCGCGCTCGCCATGGTGAGTTCCAGCGCGGCCGGGCATTCGCCAATCTGTGCCGCGAGACCGCGCCGGTCCTCGTCATTCCCGGCAATCACGACGTCCAGTGGTGGCGTAGGCCGTTCATCCCGTTCAGCAAGGACGCGGTCTACGAGAAGTACCGCAGCTACTTCGGCGCCGACCTCACGCCCACGCTCACCATTCCGGGCGGCGCGATCATCGGGTCAGCGCTGACCGCGCACGGCGTCGCGTGGGGCTCCCTGACCCTGCGCCTCCGCGACATCGCCGTGAAGGGCCATCTCCCGAAACGCGAGATGCAGCGCGTCCAGGCGGTCTTTGCGAGGGCGGAGGCCGGCCTGCCGCGCGTGCTCGTGATCCATCACAACCTGCTCCGCGGCGGGATGTCGCAGCGCATGGGGCTCTCGCGGTGGCGTCGCGCGCAGCGTCGTATTCTCGAGGCGGGCACCGACGTGGTGCTCTGCGGCCACGACCACGAGGAAGGCGCCGAGATGCTGGACGGCAAGGTGGTCGTGTCGACCGCAGGGACGCTGTCCACGCGCGCGCGGGGCGGCCGGCCGGTCAGCTTCAATTTCGTCACCATCGATCCCGCGGCGGTGCAGGTGACGTTCTTCCGGTGGGATTCGGCGAAGCAGCGTTTCCAGCCCTCCGATACGGCGGCGTTTGCCCGGTCACAAGCGAAGACTGTCCTCGTAGCCCAATCATAGAGGCCTGAGATGCCCCCGAAGTTTTCCGGCGTGGATTTCTACGATGTAGACGCGTTGTTGAGCGAAGAAGAGCGCGCCGTCCGCGACACGGTGCGATCGTGGGTCGACGACAACTTGATGCCGGTGATCGGCGAAGCCTACGTCGCCGGCAAATTCCCCAAGCAACTGATCCCCGGCATGGCCGAGCTCGGCCTGTTCGGTGCGAACCTGCCCGAAGAGTACGGCTGCGCCGGGCTGAACAATGTCGCGTACGGGCTCATCATGCAGGAGCTCGAGCGCGGTGACTCGGGTGTGCGCTCGTTCGCGTCGGTCCAGGGCGCGCTCGTCATGTACCCGATCTACACGTTTGGATCCGAAGACCACCGCAAGCAATGGCTGCCCGAGATGGCGAGCGGCAAGGTGATCGGCTGCTTCGGCCTCACCGAGCCCGACTACGGGTCGAATCCGGCGGGCATGATCACGGTCGCAAAAGAGACGAAGGACGGCTGGGTCCTGAACGGCGCCAAGATGTGGATCACGAATGGATCGACGGCGCAGGTCGCGGTCGTGTGGGCCAAGACCGGTGCGCTCGACGACGCGAATTCGATTCGCGGCTTCATCGTTCCGACCGACACCAAGGGCTTCTCGGCCAAGGATCAAAAGGGCAAGCTGTCGCTGCGCGCGAGCGACACGAGCGAGCTGGTGTTGCAGGACGTGCATCTGCCGAAGTCCGCACTGCTGCCGAAGACCGGCGGCCTCAAGTCGCCCCTCATGTGTCTCACCGCGGCGCGCTACGGCATCGCGTGGGGCGCGGTCGGCGCGGCGATGGCCTGCTACGACGAAGCGGTGAGCTATGCGAAACAGCGCGTGATGTTCGGCAAGCCGATCGGAGGATTCCAGCTCCAGCAGGCGCGGCTCGCGGACATGCTCACGGAAATCACCAAGGCCCAGCTGCTCTGTGTCCAGTTAGGTCGCTTGAAGGACAGCGGTAAGTCCACGCCGCAACAGGTGAGCTTGGCCAAGCGCAACAACGTGAACATGGCGACCGACGTCGCCCGGGAGACGCGACGCCTCCTCGGGGCGAACGGGATTCTGGCGGAGTATCAAGCGATGCGGCACCTCGCGAATCTCGAATCGGTCTACACGTATGAAGGGACGCACGATGTCCACACGCTGATCCTCGGTCAGGAAATCACGGGGATTAGTTCCTTCGGGTGAGCCTGCCGGTTGGGATGGAGCCCCGGACCCCACGGGGTGTAGACGGTTTCGTTGCCTTTTAGGGGGTTGACCATGCAGACGTACATGATCCGAGGTCTCGCGCTGCTCGTCGCGGGCGCGCAGGCCGTCGTGTTAATTGCCGCACACGGGAGTGCCCCGACGCCGGCGGCCGCCGAGCCGACGCCAGCGGGAGCCGCGGTGGTGCGCGAGGTGCTTGCCGCCGTGGGGACGCCGTATCGCTGGGGCGCCACGGGCGCCGATGCGGGCGGCGGATATGACTGCTCCGGCTTGATCTGGAGGTCGTACGCGGTCCAGGGGATCTGGCTGCCGCGGGTGAGCTACGAACAGGCGCGCGCGGGTGTTGCGATCCCGCGCAAACCCATCGCGCTCGAGCCGGGCGATCTGCTGACCTTTTCGCGTGTGCCGGGCGGGCCTGTGCAGCACGTCGGGCTGTACATCGGCGGCGGGAATTTCGTGCACAGCTCCGGCTGGGATCGCGCCGTCGTGGTCAGCTCACTGGCGCCGGGGGACCCTAAGGGACGGTGGTGGTGGCGGCGGTGGGTCGGGGTGCGGCGCGTGACTTGAGCGCCGCCGCCCGCGCCCGCTCGCTGTAGGGCGGGTCGGCGTCGCGCCAGGCCGCGGCGACCCAGCGATAGTGGATCGCCGCGCTATCAGGCAGACCCGCGGCGTCGAACGCACGCGCCAGCAGCTCATGCAGCTCCGTGTGCGTGATGTAGAGGTTGGTCGACTCGAGGCCGCCGTGTAACGCCGCCGAAACCAGGGGGATCGCCTCGCGCGCCCGGCCGCTCGCGACCAGGTCCTCGCCCAATCGATAGTTGATGCGCGTGTAGCCGAACGTCGGAGACGTGAGCGCCTGCCGGTATTCGCTGATCGCTTCGCTCGGCCGCCGCCGCGCGTCCCAGAGGAGCCCGCGGGCGTAATGATGCATACGCTGATCGCGCGCGTAGCCGCTCCGCGCCCCCACGCGTTGCAGCGTGTCCACCATGAGGGCGAGCCGCGTCGTATCGCCCGCCGCATCCAGCGCGGTGATCTCGTGGGTCAGCATCCAGGTGTGCTGGCGCGCCACCTGCCCGGTGCTCGTATCGGACAGCACCCACCGCAGGCGCATGGTATCGAACAGCGCGGCCGCGGCCCGCGCCTCGTTGCCGCCGCGCTCGCTGAGCACGATGCCGCGCAGCAACGGTGCGGTGCCGAACGTCCGGATGTCGGGATCGTGAATCGATTCCCTCTCGTAGGAGCGCGCCATGCCGGCCGCCGCTGCCTGCTGTCCCTGCATGCGATCGCGTATGACCTCGAGCCAATAGCCGCCGTGTCGTTGCATGCCGGAGAGTGAGATGAGCAGGGCGATCTGCCGGCGGGCTTCCTGGAAATCGCCGGAGACCAGGGCCAAGCGCGCGGCCTGATTGGCCACATCGATCGGCGCGGCGCCCGCGCTGTCGACCCACTGCCCGAACAGCCGGCGCGCGTCGTCGTAGCGGCCGACCCCCGCGAGCAGGAAGAATTCGCTGGGAAGCGCCGACGGGTTGGTGGGTTGGACCCGCTTGAGCCAGCGCAACACTTCGAACTCACGGTCGACCGAATCCATGGCACTGTACGCGAGGAGCATGCCGTTGAGCCCGATGCACGCGCGGCAGTCTGGCCCGCCGGCCGCAATGGCCGCCGAGTCGAGCTCGACCAGCCGCCGCGCGAGGCGCAACTCACCGGGGTAATCGGCCCCGAGCCAGTGCGCCTCGCCGGCGATCGAGTAGCCCTCGACCTCTAGTGGATACAGCGTGACGAGCGAGTCGGCGACGGCGTCAGCGCCGGGCGATTGATCCGCGATCGCCCAGAACGCCCGCAGCAACAGGCGGTCATAGCTCGTTCGGCTGCCGGGCAACCGCTCGGACGCCCGCAGGGCCCGTCGCGCGAGCGGCAGAACATCGACGATCGGCACACCCAGGTGGTTCCGGGTCTGCACGGCGTAATACAGGGCGAGCACGAACATCGAGTCTTCGTTGACCGCGAGGCCGAACAGCGCGTCCGCCGTCGAGAAATCGCGGCGGTAATACGCGCGCAGCCCATCGTCGAAGTAGCGGCGCGCCACGAGCGAGGTGGGCGACAGCTCGGCAACGCCCGTCACGGGGGCCGGGCGCCGCAGCTCGGCCGCGAGACGCGCCGTCGCACTGTCCGCGACCGCGAAGGGATCGCGGCCTCTCACGACCCATGAGCGCTTCACCGCGCCAGTGCCGAGCTCGAGCAGCCGGAGATCGAGACGCCAGCCGTCGGGCTGCGCGTAGACCTCGCCTTCGACGAGCCGGTCGGCACCCGCCAACTTTGCGGCGCGCAAGAGCGCGGCGGGCGTGAGCGCGTTGCCCTCGCCGAGCTCGCCCGAGACCTCGTAGAGCCGCGCGCGGCTGATCACCTGCACGTCGCGCAGATTTCCGAGGCCGGTCGCGAGCAGTCCTGGAAGCGTCACCCCGATGGTTGCGGAGTCCGAGGCGCTTTGGGCCGTTACGGCGCCGACCGCGAGGACGGGGGTTGGCGCAGACCGGAGCGAAGCCAGGCCCCACGCCGCGAGGGCGATGACCGCCACGGCTACAGCGGGCCACCAACCGACCTGTCGTCTGCGCGTTGTCGGCGGAATCCAGCTTGCTGAATCGGCCCGCGGAGTCTCGACGGCCGGCGTGGGCCGTCGCTCTCGGAGGCTGCGCTCGATGCGGCGGAGCTCAGGGCCCGGCTCGACGCCGAGCTCAGTCTTGAGCCGCTTTTCGAAGCTTTCGTAGCGACGCAGCGCCTCCACGCGCTCACCCTGGGCATCGAGCAGGTGGAGCAGGCGGGCCAGCGCCGCTTCGCTGAGCGGCTGGAGGTCCACCGCGCGCACCGCCCAAAAGCGCGCTGTCGACTGCCGTCCCGCGGCCTGCTCGCGGTCGCCGAGTCGCTCGGCAGCCTTGAACGCGATATCGCGATAGCGGCGGCGCGTCCCATCGATCCACTCGTCGAGCTCTGGTGCGGCGTCCGAGACGAAAAAGCCGGCCAGCAGATCCCCGTGATACAGCGCCAACGCGTCGGCGTCACGGCCGGCTTTGATGTGGTCTTCGAACGTGCGCGCGTCGCAGGCCAGGCGATCGGCGGCGATGTCCACTTCTTCTTCACCGCGGGTGACGATCACGCCGTCCCCGAGATGCGACCGCAGGAAATGCAGGGTGCGCCGGAGCGAGGCGCGCGCAGGCTCTCCGGCGGACTCGGGCCAGAACAGTGGCAGGATGGCATCCCGGCGGCGGAAGCCCCGGGGCTCGGCGAGCGCGAGGTAGGTGAGCAGGGCCAGCCGCTTCGGCTGGGCCAGGATGGGGCGGATTTCCCGGCCGTCGTCGCCGGTAAGTCCCAGCGATCCGAGGAGTTGGAGGTGCAGCATACGAGCTTGCCAATGTTGGGATTAAGCCGTGACCTGGCAAGGGACGGCTGGGATTTGTGGGGGACGGGTAAGGGACCGGCGAGAGACGGATGCCGCGTAGACTCGGCGTGCACCGTCCCTTCGGAGGCAGTCATGTGGAGTGCGCGCTTCATTTTCAGTGCGGCCGTGCTGGGCGCAACAGCGTGCCGACGCGATACTCGGCCGTCGGCCGCTCCCGGCGATGCCCCCCCCGCATCCACCGCGACGGCGGCAGCTTCGAACGCCAAACTCTTCCCGCCCGGCACCGTTCTCCGCGGCGATGGCCCGATGCTACGCCACTACCTGGAGACGGTCGACACGGTGGAGGGCGCCCAGGTCGACGTGAAGTACGCGCCGCAAACGGTATTCATCCCTCGCGATGCGGCGATTCGGTCGCTCCGGGGAGCGACGTGGGACGGCGCCGTGTGGCGCTTCGCTGCAGCGGAGCCCGTGATCGCGCGCCTACAGCCCGGTGCGGTGATGGTGGTGTGGGGGCTCGCGTTCCGACGCGTCACCGCCGTAGAACACGTCGGCGACGAGTTGGTAGTGCGCACCGAGCCGGCGGCGTTCAGCGACGCCGTCGTGGACGCGCACATCTCGTGGAACGCGCCAATGAACATGGCCCAGGGCGTCGTTTCGGTGCAGACGTCCAGCCCCGAAGACTCGGTGTCTTTTCATACTGCTCTTCTTGCACCGGACCCTGCGCCGCTCATCCATTTCGCGTCGTTCACGCGGGTGTCGCCGGAGCCCACCGCAGCGGACAGCGAGAGCCAGGATCCGGCGGAGCTGTACCAGCACAGCTTCAAGCTCGAGGTGAAAGACTACAAGGTCGCCCTCGCGTACGGTGACGCCGGCGGCGAGGCGCTCAACTTCTACGTGCAGGTGGCCAAGGGTGAGACCGGCGAAGAAGACGTGGAGCTCCCCGACGCGCTGGCCGGGCAATATGCCTCGAAGGCTGCCGATGCCCTCGCCGAACGACATGGGGAGAACGCGAAGGAGGCGAAAGAAGGAAGGCGCAGGGCCAACGAGATCAAGGAGCAGAGCCGGTTTGGGAGGAGTCCCGGCAACCTTGGCATTCGCGGGGCGCCCTCGGCCGTGCCGGGCAGGACAGAGGAGCAACAGCGGCAGGCGGATGAGGAAGAGCGGAACGATGAGATCGACAAGCGATATGGGCAGCACGCGCAGGGGAGCGGCGCTCCAAACGTCCCGAAGCTCCCGGACGTCTCGCTGGACTGGCGCGAGCTGCTGTCCGGGGTTTGGGACAAGGTGGTCGAGCAAACCGCGATCAAAGTCACGGCCGTCGGGCACGTCACCGGGCTGCGGTCGCGGGGTGAGCTGGTCTACAGCGGCGGCAAGTTTCAGTCCGCCAACTTCGACTACCCGGATCTTCGCAATGTCGTGGACATCCGCGCCGTCGCCCGGACGGACAAGGGTGTGTTCGCGAGCAACACGATGCTCAAGATCCCGATCACCTTCCGCGCCCCGTTCATCATGGGGGGCCTGCCGTTCGTGTTCGAAGTCGGCACCGCGCTGATCGCGGCACCGGGGCTCACCAGCAAGCACGCCAGCGCGAAGCTCGCGCTGCATTTCGAGATGGGCGAGCACCTCACCATGAAAGTGAGTGGCGCAAGCGTCGACGCGAACGCCGAGCCGGACGTCAACGCCGAGAAGCTCCCCGAGCAGGGCACCATGAGTCTGGGACCCTCGGCCGTGATGGTGGCGTTGCAGGGACCGCGCGTCGGGCTCGGCATGGGCGTCATCGGCACGAACGTCATGGCGTACTTCGATTTCGTGATGTCGTCGTCCACGGTCTCCACAGGGGAAATGGGGCTGATCCGCTGCACGCGATCGCTGACGTTCATTAACTCGGCGGTGGGTGTGGAGGCATCGGTGCTTGGCATCAAGGTCAACGACCTGCTCCCGAAACAGGTTCAAGACCTGGCGCGCCACTCACTGTTCGAGCAGAAGCGATGGGAGTGGACGGACCCCGAGGGAGTGCGCTGCCAGTGAGGGCGCGGCTTATCGGTGCCGCGCTCGGCCTGCTCGCCGCGCCGCTCGCCTCACAGCAGATCCCGCTGGAGGCCGGGCTGACGCTCACGTACGTGCACCGCAACTTCGACCGCCGCCGCGACGACGAGCTCCGCACCTGGATCGTCCGCATGACGGATGAGGAGTCGGTCTGGAACGCCGAGTGGGTCGCCAACCCATGTCCCGGCCCCGAGGACCACATGTCGCGTCGCGAGCGGCTGGGCGCGCGCAACATGGACTTCGCCCGAGGTGGCACCGCCGACCAGACCGTGGCCGAGCGGCGGCCGCACACGCTGTACATGCTGTCGCAGCGGCTCGTGCGCGGTCTGAACGCGGGCGAGACGATGGACATGATCGTCCCCGTCGTCTCCGACGCAGAGATCGTCGTTGGCGACACCGACACGACCAAGGGCCGGTGCCACATGCACCAGCTCGTGTCCCAGCTCGTGCGCGGCCAGGTGCGGCGGGTCGGGCAGGATACGGTCGAGACTGTGATCGTAGACGGGCACGGCGTCACCGTCCCGGTCATGCACGTGCAGGCCGAGTTTCTCAGCATGCTCGACAACTTTCACACCAAGGGCGACATGTGGTTCGTCGATGACAGCCTGGCGGCCTGGGTCACGCGCATCGAAATGATGCGGCAGGACAGCACCACGTTCCACATGGCCCTGGGCACGATCACGACGCCAGCTCCCGGTGCGGCGATCGAGCGCCAGCTCGCCGATTCGTGTCGCGCCCCGGTCTACGGTTTCTACTTCGCGTTCAACAGCGCTGAGCTCGAGCCCGCGTCGCAGCCCACGTTTCAGGCCGTCGCCGGCATGCTCGGACACCATCCCGACTGGACGCTCGCGATCGAGGGACACACCGACTCGATCGGCGATCCCGCGGCGAACATCAAGCTCTCGGACCGCCGAGCGAACGCGGTTCGACAGGAGCTGATCTCCCACTACGGCATCGCTGCGCCCCGGCTGACCGCCGCGGGACGCGGCAAGGCCGGCTTCGTCGCCCCAAACAACACGCTCGAGGGTCGCGCGCGGAATCGCCGCGTCGACCTCGTGCGCCGCTGCGGAGGCTCACCGTCATGAAAAACGCGCTCATCATGAGTCTGGTGCTTGTCGGATGTTCGAGTGGACAACAGGCAAGAGCTGGAGGAAAAGGAAACGATCCGTGTTCGCTCGTCAGCCGCGCGGAGGCCGAGCAGATCCTCGGCCCGCTGCGGCACGATCCGTATCGCGTATCCGGTCCGAACCGCGATCCGGCGCCCGCGGGATCGTACTGCTTCTACGAGACCAAGAACGGCCGGCGCCTGGTTATGGATGTCGATTGGACCGACGGCAAAATGGGCATGAAGGTGCTGGGGATGATGGGCAGCCTGGTCGAGCAGGTGATCTCGACCGACTCCGGCCAGGCCGACACACTCGATGGCCGGTGGGACGAGCTGCGCATGCTGCCGGGCGACAATCTCTACGCCCGCAAAGACGACCAGATGGTCTCCGTGGATTACGTCGGCACCGGCATCGGCCTCATCGGTGCCGCCAAGTTCGTGAACATCGCCCTCGGTCGGTTTGCGTCGCCGCTCGCGTATGACGGCGCCGCCGCCGGCAAGACCGCCCTAGGCCCCATCGTCCCCCCCGGCGACCCCTGCGGTCTGATCGCGCAGGCGGACTTCGAGCGCATCGTCGGGGCGCTGTCGGGGCCGCCCACGCCCGGCCCGCACCGCGACCAATGCATCTACAAACTCGCGCAGTCCCGCGGCCTGCTCGGCGGGAACACGGTCGCGCTGCAGGTCTCCTGGAAAGACGGCTGGGCGGCAATCGAGAACTCGAGGCACACAGTCGACATGGTGGCCGGCAAGGTGGCGCCGCCCGTCGCGCACGGAACGAACACGGCCGCGCCGTCGGCTGCCGCAGCACCGGCGCCGGCGAGCGATCAGAGCTTCGGCGGATTCATGAACAAGGTGATGGACGTCGCCCGCTCGCAGGGCGTCGGCGTGCAGACGGATCAGTCCGGCGGTCTCAAGACCGATACGACGGTCGCCGGCCCATGGGATGCGGGCGAGCTGCACTCGGGGTTGGCATTCATGGTCGTCAAACACGACGCGCTCTTATCGTTCGATCTGCGGGGTATCACGTACGAGCAGGCCAAAGCGTTGCTCACCAAAGCCGTCGAGCGTATCCCGTGATTCGGGTCGCGATAGCGCTGCTTGCGGCGATGCACTCGGGCAAACCGGCGTGCCAGGTCCTCACGAACGCAGAGGTGGGAAGGGTGGTCGGAGCCGCCGTGACCATCGACGCCAGCCAGTCGGGTCCGGGCGACGACACTGGGAGTGACTTCTGCGCCTGGAAGACCCCGAACGGTCGTTTCGTCATTCTGGGCCTCCATCCGAAAGCGTCGGCAGCTGCCGCACGCGCCGAATACGCGGCGAGACTGGTCGAAGCCTTCGGCGGAGGGCCCGCCGCGAAAACGATCGCTGGCGTCGGAGACGAGGCGCAGTATCGAGACTACGTCGGAGGACTAAAGGGTGGCGTTGTCGTGGTCCGCGCCGGGCTCGTGGTGTTCACGCTGGAAGGGCCCATGCCGCAGGCCGCGGTCCTGGGATTGTCGAATCTCGTGCTGGCGCGCGTCGGTTCACACTAAGGGGGGTCGCATGAAGAGGATCATGATGGTGCCGGTGCTCGTGGCGATGCTGGCGACCCCAGCCGCTGCGCAGGGCACGTTCGAAGGCCTGATCGTCGGGAAAATGAGCACGCCGGACGGGAAGGTCATGCCGTTCCGGTACTATCAGCTGGGAAGCCGGATCCGCCAGGAATACACGATTGAGAACCACACCATGTCGACGATTTACGACGGCACGACAGGCGACATGATCACGATCATGAACGAGCAGAAGAAGTACATGGTGATGAACATGCGCCAGATGAGCGGTGCGGCGCGGCAGATGGCGAACGCGATGGGGAAAGGGAAGGGGAGCGGCGCAGCCCCCGACTTCACGAAGATGAAGGTCACGCCGACGGGGCAACATGAAACGATCGCCGGCATCCCGTGCGACCATTACCTGTTTCAGAACACGGAAAAACCGGATGCGAAACCGATCGACATGTGCGGCGCCAAAGGCCTGGGCTTCATGGGCATGGCGGGCGAGGCGACCTCGTCGATGCCATCGACGATCGCACTGCTCCGCTCCCAGAATCCCGAGCTTGCCCGGATCGCGCGCGGGGGATTCTTCCCGCTCAAGATGACGTTCTCAACCGAGCACGGCCCCGGGGTTTGGGAGGCCACCCAGGTGGACCGGCGCCGTCCCGACGCGTCCTTGTTTCAGCCCCCGGCCGGCTACAGCGAGCTCAAAGTGCCGGGCATGGGAGGCCACTAGCGGAAACAAGGGGGGCTGGCGTCCGTTATATCAGCCATGGTCCCAGCCCTCCTTCTGCTGCTCGTCCAGACACAGGTTCCAACGCCGCTAGTCGACATCCAAAACCTCACCCCGCGCGAGCACCGGGTGAGCGTGTTCGTCTTGCCGGGACCGCAGGACGTGACGATCTCCGCCGTCGGCGCCGAGCCGTGGCCTGACCGGCTGCGCACACGCGACGACGCGCACTGGCAGGACGACGAACAGACGACGTGGCCGGCCGCGGCCTGGATTCTCGACGCGCGCACGCGCGCCGTGGTGTGGGACATCCGGTCGGTCGACACGCGCCGCGAGTCGAACGGGCTGCGCCGGTTCTCGGGCACGGTGCATCTGCCGGCCGGGACCTACGAAGCGCATTACGCCTCCTACGCCTCGTCCACCATCGCGTTCAACGGCGACCTCAACCTCAATATCAGAGACATCATCCGGATGGGCCGACGCGCGAAGTACGGCGGCCCTTACGTCGAGAGCGGTATCTACCACCAGTTCGCTCTCACCATCACCGGCGCAGGCCGCAGCGCGTCCCCGGAGGACATCGCCGCCGGAAGTGGCGCGTTCACCGCGTCGGCCATCGCGCGGGTGGTCCCGGACCGCAACAGCTCGGCGCGCAAGGGCTTCGAGATCACGCGGCCCACCGCGGTCGAGGTCTACGCGATCGGTGAGCTGTCATTGGAAGAGGAATTCGACTACGGCTGGATCATCAACGTGGACTCGAACAAGCGCGTCTGGTCGATGGATTACGCCGATACCGATCCTGCGGGCGGTGCGGCCAAGAATCGTATGGCGCACGAGACGCTGCAGCTCAAGCCGGGACATTACGTCGCCTACTTTGCATGCGACGATTCGCACACCCCGGATGATTGGAACAACGTGCCGGCGACCGACCCCGCGTTCTGGGGTCTCACGTTGCGGGTGGCCGACCCGGCGGCCCGCGCGTCGGTCCGTCCGTACGAGTACGAGCCGGTGCCGCAGGGCCAGACCATCGTTTCCCTGATCGGCCTTGGGAACGACGAGATGCGGTCGGCGGGGTTCGCGCTGCGGCGTCCGATGGACGTGCACATCTACGCGATCGGCGAGGGGTTCAGCGACCGCATGGCGGACTATGCGTGGATCGTGGATGAGGAACAGCACAAGCGGGTCTGGTCGATGAACTACGAGAACACCGAGCATGCCGGCGGTGCCGCGAAGAACCGGGTGTTCGATGGGACCGTGCATCTCGCGCCAGGCAATTATCTCGTCTACTACAAGAGCGACGGCTCGCACTCCTACAACGACTGGAACGGCGCGCCGCCCGCCGAGCCGCGCTACTGGGGCGTGAGCCTCTTTCCCGCCAGCCGGCGGCTGAACCCCGCCGACATCGGCCCGTTCTTGCACACGCGCGGCGCCGGCAACGACGCGACCGTCGCGGAGCTCACGCACATGGGCAACGAGGAGGATGCGAGCACGAGCTTCCGCCTCACGGCCCAGGCGCGCGTGCGCGTCCTGGCCCTCGGCGAAGGTCGTGATGATGAAATGGACGACTACGGCTGGATCGAAGACGGTGACGGCCGCACCGTGTGGAAAATGAAGTACGCCGACACCGAGGCCGCCGGCGGCTCGGACAAGAACCGTGTCTTCGACGGCGTCATCACATTGCCTGCCGGCAGCTACGTGCTGCGCTACCGCTCCGACGGCTCGCACTCCTACAACGACTGGAACACAAACCCTCCCGACGACCCCGAAAGTTGGGGCATCGCCGTGTTCCGAACGGCGCGGCGCTAGCGTAGCTTTCCGTCCTCATGAAAATCGCGGTCTGCATCAAGCGCGTCCCCGACTCGGAGACGCGCGTCAAAATCTCGGCTGACGGCAAATCCATCGACGAAGCGGGCGTGAAGTTCATCATGAATCCCTATGATGAATTCGCCGTCGAAGAGGCGCTGCGCCGCAAAGAGAAGGCGGGCACTGGAGAAGTCACGGTCTTTTGCCTCGGACCCGCGGCCGCGCAGGAGACGATCCGCACCGCGCTGGCAACAGGCGCCGACCGCGGCGTGCTGCTTCAGGTCGACAAGCCTCCCACCGATCCGTTCGAGGCGGCAAAGCTCATCGCGGCCGAGCTGAAGGCCGGGGGTACCTGGGATCTGATTCTGTTTGGCCGCATGGCGATCGACGACTACAATACCCAAGTCGGCACGCTGGTCGCCGAGCTGCTCGGGCTGCCGTGCGTGACGGCGGTGTCCCATCTCGATATCGACGGTACGAAGGGTGTGGCCGAGCGAGAGATCGAAGGCGGCATTGAAGTCGTGGACTTTTCCCTTCCCGCTGTTCTCACGACCGACAAGGGCCTCAACGAGCCGCGCTATCCCGCCCTCAAAGGCATCATGGCAGCAAAGAAAAAGCCGTTGGAGGTGAAGCCGGTGCAGCCGGGAGGCGGCGCCTTCGAAGTGGTTGCGCTCACGCCGCCACCCGAGCGTAAAGAAGGAAGGATCGTGGGAGAGGGCGCCGGGGCGGTCGGCGAGCTCGTCCGGCTGCTGCGCGAAGAGGCCAAAGTCCTGTGAAGACGCTCGCGGTGCTCGAGCAGCGCGATGGCGCGCTGCGCAAGGTTTCGTTCGAAGTCGTCACGGCGGCGGGCCGCCTCGGGGGGGGCGGGGGGGGCGGCGCGGTCGACGCAGTTGTGTGTAGCTCGGCCGGCATCGAGGGATGCGCCACCGCCATCGCGGAGCGCGCGAAGTCGGGCGGCTACGGCGCGGTGGTGTTCGCCGCAACGGCCACCGGGAAGGACCTCGCGCCACGCGTTGCTGCCAAGCTCGGCGTCGGCGTCGCCACGGATGTCACCGACCTCTCGGTTGATGGTGACACGGTCATCGCCACGCGGCCCGTTTACGCAGGCAAGGCAATGCTAAAGGTCCGCGTCCTCGGCAAGCCTGCGGTGATATCGGTGCGCCCCAGCGTGTTCATGCCCCCCCCCGATGCCAAAGCGTCGCAGGTAAAGCCTGAGTCGCTCTCCGTCGCATCTCCCGGACGCGTGGTCGTGCGCGAGATCAAGGCCGCGCCTGCCGGCACGCTCGACGTCGCCGAGGCGCAAGTGATTATCTCGGGCGGCCGCGGGCTGAAGGACCCCGCGAACTTCAAGGTGCTGGAAGAGCTGGCGCGGGCGTTTGGGGGTAAAGCGGCGGTCGGTGCATCGCGCGCGGTGGTCGATGCCGGCTGGCGGGCGCATGCGGATCAAGTCGGACAGACGGGCAAGACGGTGAGCCCGTCGTTGTACATCGCCGTCGGAATCTCCGGGGCGATCCAGCATCTCGCCGGCATGCGGACGTCGAAAGTCATCGTCGCGATCAACAAGGACAAAGACGCCCCGATCTTCAAGGTCGCCGATTACGGCGTGGTGGGTGACCTGTTCGAAATCGTTCCGAAACTGACTGAAGAAATCCGCAAGCTGCATGGCTAAGATCGTTCCCGCCCGGTATCAGCCACCGCTTCCACTCGACAAGCTCATCCTCCAGGACGGCGCCGCAGGCGCCGGCGACCGCATGGAGCTCGATGTCCTCATCGTCGGTGCGGGACCGGCGGGTCTCGCCTGCGCGATCGAGCTGGCGAAGCTCGCGAAAGCAGATGGCGGAGAGTTGAACATCGCGGTCCTCGAGAAGGCAGAGGCGTTAGGAGAACACTCCCTGTCGGGTGCCGTCGTCAATCCGAGCGCATTTCGAGAGTTGTTCCCGGACCTGAAGGACGCGGACTTACCGTTCCGCGCGCCCGTGACGAAGGAAGCCGTGTATCTGCTGACGGCTGGGGGCAGATGGCGTCTCCCCACACCGCCATCGATGCGGAACCACGGCAACTACATCGCGTCACTCTGCGAAATCGTACGCTGGCTCGGCGCAAAAGCCGAAGCGCTCGGCGTCAACGTGTTCACAGGTTTTCCGGCGGCGCAGCTCCTCGTGCAAGGCTCGGCTGTGGCAGGCGTCAGAACCGCTCCGGCCGGACTCGATAGAGATGGGAATGCTACGCCGGGCGGCCAAGCCCCCAACGACCTCGTCGCCAAGGTCACGGCGCTCGCCGAGGGAACGCGGGGCCTGCTGTCGCAGGCGTGGTGCCAGTGGCAGGGTGTTGGGTCGGAGAATCCGCAGATCTTCGCGCTCGGGGTGAAGGAGCTATGGGAAACGAGGCAGCCGCTCGATCGCGTGATCCACACGCTGGGCTGGCCGCTGCCCCGGGACGCGTTTGGCGGAAGCTTCGTCTATCCCCTCGAGCCGCGCCTGGTCGCCCTCGGTCTCGTCGTGGGGCTCGATTACACGGACGCCGCGCTCGACGTGCATCTGTTACTGCAGCGCTTCAAGCAGCACCCGCTGGTGCGATCACTGCTCGCGGGCGGAGAGATGGTCGAGTGGGGTGCGAAGACGATCCCCGAGGGCGGGTTCTACTCGCTGCCCGCGCGCCGCGCCGGCGAGCGCGTCGTGCTGCTCGGCGATGCGGCCGGATTCGTGGATGTGCCGTCGCTCAAGGGGATTCACTACGCGATCCAGTCGGGCGTCTATGCGGCGCGCGCGATCTTCCAGAATCTCAAGGCCGGGACCGCGCTCACGGAGTACGATCGGCTGGTGAACGCGTCGTTTATCGCGGCCGATCTCTACCGCACGCGCAACATGCGGCTCGCATTCCGCGACGGATTCTATCTGGGCGGCCTGCAGGCCGGCTTGATGTCGCTGACGGGGGGGCGGTTTCCTGGCGGGAAGTATTGGATGCACGCAGATGCGGACGTGCCCCGGTTATCCCCGGGCTTGCGCCCGGGGTCAGCCGAGACTCCCGGTGGGGTCAGCAAGGTGGACGCGGTATTCAAGTCCGGAAACTCGACACGAGATACGATCCCAAGCCATCTGGTCGCGCGGCACGACGTCCCAAGCGATGTCGCCCGGTTCTATTCGCATATGTGTCCGGCCGGTGTTTACGAGGCGGGCGACGGCGGTCTGCGGATCAATGCTCCGAACTGTGTGGATTGTAAGGCAACAGATGTCTTGGGACCCCGCTGGACGCCCCGCGAAGGAGGGAGCGGACCCAAGTACAAGCGGATGTAGCGCTACGTGGTGGTGTGCCCGTCCTGAAAATACTGCCGCGCCTTCTGCACGAGCTGCGCCGAGGTGAGCGGCAGGTTTCGTTTTACCCAGAGCATGGTGCGCTGGCCACTGGGGAAGCGGCGGGCGCTGCTGGTCCGCGACATCCCCGCCATCTGGGTCAGCGAGACCCCGAAGATCTCCTTACTGGCTTTATCGAGGGCGATCCCGAAGCGCTCGTCTTCTGGCGTGCCGAGGATGTCGGAGTGAGTGCGGCCGAGCTCCTCCAATGGGCCCGCATAGGCATGCTCCGAGTGCGTGTCCATCGTATAGCCGCAATAGAGTGAAAATGAGTAGGCGCTCGCCAGCGCGTTCCAGAAGTCCTCGAGCCGGATCGCGGCCTCGGTGTTTCCGGCTCGCCACAGCGTGTCCGCCAGCTCGGAATAGATCCGGACGCCGCGGCCGCAGGGCAGGAGGCGCGACAGCGCCGGTGCCAGTAGCCTGCGAAACTCCGCCCACTCGGGGACGCCGTCCTTGAGGAGCTGCACCAGGACCTCGTCTGAGTACAGCACGGCCATCTGTCCGGAGCTGCACAACGACTTGGGATGAATTTTCACGGCGGCGAGCCGGTCGAACAACCGCTGCTCCTGCTCGGCGGTCGCGACCAGGAGCACGCTATGGTCGCTCCGCACGCCCGCTTCAAGGAAAGCGAACGCCGACTCCACCAGCGTGTCGCTATCGCGGTGAATCTGCGCGAAGTGGCGCCCCGGTGGTGCTTCCGCGAGGAGGGACACTACGACGGCAACAACAACTCATCGTAGTACCGTCGCGCGCGCTCGAGCACGGCACCGCTCGCGGACGGAAGATTGCGCTTTACCCAGAGCATGGTGCGTTGCCCGCTGGGGAAGCGCTGCTCGCCACTATCCCGCGGGCGGGCGAATCCGACCATCTCCGAGAGCGGCACTCCGAACACGTCGCGGCTCGCGGCATCGAGGGCCGCGCGGAAGCGTTCGTCCTCCGGCGTGCCGATGATGTCGGAGTGGGTCCGTCCGATCTCTTCGAGCGGGCCGGTGTAGGCGTGCTCGTTGTGCACGTCGAGCATGTAGCCACAGAACAATGAGAACGAATACGACTGCGCGAGCTCGTTCCAGAACTCCTCGAGACGGATCGCGGCTTCCTGTTTGCCTTCCTGCCAGAGCAGGTTCACCGTCTCGCCGTACGCCCGGGTCGTCCCCCGACCAAACGCGCGGACCCGCTCGAAGATCGACGCCATCGCGTGGCGAAAGTCCTCCCAATCCGGCATGTCGTTCCGCATGAACTTGCGCAACGTCAGCTCGGCATCGTGCAGCTCGAGCTGACCGGATTTGAGGAACGCGCCCGGATCCAACTCATCCGTGCGGAGCCGGTCGAGAAAGAGATCGGTGTGCTCGGGTGACGCAATCACGACGACGCCGTTCCCCCGTCTGAGCCCGATCTCCAGGTACAGCGTGACGGCGTCGGTGAGGGCTGCCGGGTCCCGGTGCAGCTGCGCGAAGTGACGGTTGGCTGGAGCTTCGATGAGTAGTTCGCTGACGGGCGGCGATTGCATCAACGGACCTGCGGGGGATTGCCGGGCGCTCATGGGCGAGAACGTACAAAAGCCTGCGGCTCGGACAATCAATCCGATGGACTAGTCCCTCAGGGGGAAACCGACCGAAAGCTCAGTTTGATGCCGTCGATAATGAATTGCACGGCGATCGCTGACAACACGAGCCCCATCAGGCGGGTCAAAATGCGCATGCCCGTCTGGCCCAGCCGCCGCTCGACCATCGAGGCGGCCGATAGCACGACGTAAGTGATCAGCGCCGTCAGGAGGATCGACAGGTACACCGTTACCGTGGCTGCGGTGGACTTTGCCCCAAGGGCCAGCACCATGACGGTCGAGATCGCCCCCGGTCCCGCCAGCATCGGCACGCCGAGCGGCATGATGCCGATGTCGTCCTTCTGAATGCCCTCGGCCGTCTCGACCGCCGTCTCGCGCTGCGAGCTGCGCCGGGCCTGGACCATGTCGAGCGCGTTCAGCCCGATGAGGACGCCGCCCGCGATCTTGAACGCGCCGATGGTGATTCCGAAAATCTTGAAGATCAGGCTGCCGCCCAGCGCGAAGGCGATGAGCGTGATCGCGCACATCCACGCGCCGCGCCGCGCGAGCACGCGCCGCTGCTCGGGCGAGTCGCGCACGGTCATCGCGAGGAATGTGGGGATGACCGCGAACGGATCCACGATGAAGAGGACCGACGTGAAAATCAGGACCAGCTCGATCGCCCGCTCGGTCATCGTGGTGCGCGCAGGAGTCCGGCGCGGATGCGGCGCATCTTGTCGGTCGGCGCCGGCAGATCGCGCAGCCGAGCGCGGACACGCGTGTACGTCCCGGACAGGAACCGGATCGTGACGGGCTGACTGTCGCGGACGACGTCGATCACCACCGGCACGCGCGGGCCGATCATGCGCACGGCCGCCGTCACGTCGGTGCCGTCGATGATCGCGCGGCCGTTGATGCGCACCAGCTCGTCTCCGGTCCTGAGGCCCGCCGCCTCCGCCACGCTGCCGGGCGACGCGACGGCGCGCCAGCGGCCGCCCTGGATGGCCGGCGGGATCGAGCCGATGCGTGCATCCACGGCGGGCGTATTGGTGAAGACGACCTGCCAGCCCGCGGCCCGCACGTAGTCGTCCCAGGGGATTTCGTTCGCGCCGCTCACGTAGAGCCGCCAGAACTCGGTGAAATCGTGTCCTGTCGCGCTGTCGACCGCGGCCATGAGCTCGTCACGCGTGAAGCCGCGCTCGCCGGCGTAGTGCGCCAGCAGGTAGCGGAAGACGTCATCGAGCGACTTCTGATTGTCGGTCGAGTCGCGGATCGCGAGGTCGAGCAGGAATCCCAGCAGCTCGCCCTGCAGGTAGTACGAAATGACGTAGCTGTTGTTGACCGCGGGCGAGTCCCAGGCGGTCCACGACGAGCGCTCGGGGGAAACGAGCAGCCGGGCAGGGTTGCCGCGATAGTTGCCGATCGACGTCGCGAGTCCCTGCGCGAAGTCCTCGGGACTGTCGAGCCCCGCGCGCGCCAGAATGACGTCGGCGTAGTAGTCCGTGACGCCCTCGCTCCACCACAGATTGACCGTCCGCACCTGGTGCTCGTAGTCGAACGGGCCAAGCTCGACGGGGCGGATCCGCTTCACATTCCAGGCGTGGAAGAACTCATGCGCGCTGACCGCCTCGGCGCCGCGCGGGTAGCGCGCCAGCGTTTCGGTCGTGACGCCGATCGTGGTCGAGTTGAGGTGCTCGAGGCCGCCGCCTCGGCCACCCACGAAGATGTAGGTGTAGTCCTTGTACGGCGCGCGTCCAAAGATCCCGATGGCCGTCGTGGAGATGCGCCGCAGCATGTCCACGAACACGGCGGGCGCGTAGGCGCGCGTTTCGCCGAGATCGACGACGGCGCGATGCGGCGTCCCCGCCGCGCTGAAGTGATAGGTCAGAAAGTGGCCGAGCAGGGTCGGGGAGTCGATCAGCACGTCGTAGTTCGGCGCCGAAAAGATGGTGCTGTCCTTTGTGGCCGGCTCGAGCCCCGTGGCGACGTGCCAGCCCGTGGGGACCTGGAACGTCACGCGTGCCGGTGCCTGCTTCCAGCCGTCCAGATACATGAAGGTGCGGGGGCCGTCGACTACGCCCGATGAGGCGCGCAGGAACCAGCGGTTGTTGGGACGCCGCCACTGCACTGTATCCCGTAGCCCCGCCGTGTAGCGCACGGTGATCCGCGAGTTGCCCTTGGGGTCGATGACCCACGAGATCGGCGAATCCTGCTGGAAGGGAAGCGGGTCGCCCGCTCCGCTGACCGCGGCGAAGTCACGAATGTTCTGCCACGAATCCATGAGGCGATAGGCGCCCGGCGCCCAGTCGGGAATGACGAGGCGGCTCGGGCTCGGAGGATTGGTGATCTGGACCTCGACCAGATAGGCGGAGCGGTCCGTGGGGACGGTCACGCTGTAGTAGAGCTCGGGACCGGGGGTTTGGAGCGCGAGGAGAAGTACGAGCAGCATGGCGAGGCTAGAGAGCGACCTGTACGACTCGATCCTTCCCGGACTTCTTCGCGTCGTACATGGCCTGATCTGCGCGTCTGAGCAAATCGTCCGTGCTCGCATCCGTTACGGTGCAAGAGACCACCCCGATGCTGGCAGTCACCGTCGGCGTTCCCTTGAACACGGTCCGCAGTCCGACGACGAGCCGCTTGGCCGCCGCATCGGCCAGCGGCGCGTCGGTCTCCGGCATTAACACCGCAAACTCGTCGCCGCCCAGCCGCCCGACGACGTCGGCTTGCCGCACCGACGAGCGCATCGCGTCGGCGACGAGCCGGAGCACCGCGTCGCCGGTCTGGTGCCCATGCGTGTCGTTGATGACCTTGAAATTGTCGAGATCCATGTACATCAGCGCGAGCGGCCGCGGATAGCGGCGATTGCGGTCCAGCTCCTGGCCTAGCCGGTCGGCGAAGGCGCGGGCATTGAGCACGTGGGTCAGCGAATCCTGCGTGACGAGGCGCGCGAGCTGCGCCTGGCTCCGCCGCAGCGTCTGCAAGCCCGCCATCGCGACGCCCAGCACGGCCAGGTAGGCGAGTCCGTTCATGACCCGCCACAACATCGGCGTGTCGGCCGGCATCTGGACCCAGGCGATGGCCTCGCGGAATACCGTGGTCGCCACCGCGAACACGATTCCCCAGGCTAGACCTTCCGTCCAGGTGACCAGCAGCACCGGAATGGTATACAGGATGCCGAAACGGCCCGCCGGCGGCGTAACGGCGTTGACCCAGTACACGACCAGCGTGAGGATCACATAGCCGACCAGCCGCAGCGCGCGGCGCAGCGTAGGTGAGTTAAGCGCGGGCATCAATAGGGTGGTTCGGCCACGTGTTGCGTATCGTCCAGCATTAATGCCTGCAGCTCCGTGCCCCGTGGAACCGACGGCATGTCGGCGGGGACGATGAGCAGCGCGTTCGCGAGAGCCATACTGGTGAGAATGCCAGAGCCCTGCGGCCCTGTCAAACGCGCTTCCCCTTCCTCTACTATTGCGCGCAGGTAGTGTCGCAGTTTTGGACCGAGCGTGATTTGCTCCCGCACCCTCACCGGGACCGTCCTGCGAAACGGCAGCGCGTGTCCCTGCAGGCGCCGGATCGCCGGACGTGCGAACAGCTCGAACGTCACCATCGTGCTCACCGGGTTGCCGGGCAGGCCGATCCAGGGCTTGCCGGCCAGCAGACCGAACCCCACCGGCGCGCCCGGTCGCATCGCGATGCGCCAGAGCTTCAGCGCACCGCCCAATTCCTGGAGCACGTCCCGCATCAGGTCGTGCTCGCCCACACTCACCCCGGCCGTGGTGACGAGCAGATCGGCGCCGGCGGCGCCGCGCAGGTGCTCGCGCAGGCTTTCCTTACTATCGCGCGCAATGCCGAGGTTCCGGGGCTCGGCGCCCGAGCGGCGAATCGAGGCATCGAGCGTGTAGGTGTTCGAGCTCGCGACCTTTTTTCCGGCCAGAATCTCCTGCTTCTGGTCGAGGTCGGCGATCTCGTCGCCGGAACCCATGAACGCCACGACGGGCCGGCGGTGCACGAGCGGAGCGTCACACGCAATCGACGCGAGCACACCGAGCTGCGCCGGACCGAGCGCGGTACCGGCGCTGAGCACCACGGCGCCTTTGCGAATGTCCTCGCCGCGGCGCCGAATGTTGGCGCCGCCGGCCGGCGCGACCTGGATCGTGACCTTGCCGTTCGATTTCCCCCCCCCCTCCCCGGGCGCGGTGTCCTCCTGGCGAACCACCGTATCGGCGCCCTCGGGCAACGGCGCACCGGTGAAGATGCGCGCCGCCTGCCCCTGTCCCAGCGCCCGCTGCGGAAACTGGCCGGCCGGGATGGTCTCGATCACGTCCAGCTCGGTTGCGGCGTGCTCGAGATCCGCGCTCCGCACGGCATAGCCGTCCATTGCGGAGTTGTCCCACGCCGGGAGATCGATCGGACTCGTGACGGTTTCGGCGAGCACGGCGTCGAGCGCGTCGCGCAACGGCCGCCGCTCCGGCGGGATCGGCCGGCAGTGTTCGAGGATGATCTTGGCGGCCTCGGCGGGCGTCATGGGGCGCGTCGTTGCCACAGCACCTCCGCCCGCTCGAGATCCTCGGGTGCGTTCACGTTCAGAAACAGCTCGTTCGGATCGCCAAAGGCCTTCACCTGCGCGAGGGAGAGGATACCAACCCGCACGTCGGCGTGGAAGGAGATCGCCGCGAGATCGCCCTCCCTCTGGTCCAGCCGCGCTGCGATCGCGGGACCACACGCCGGGCCATACACCGCGCAGAGCGGCTCGAGGCCGCGCGGGCCGGTGCTCTTCGGAAGAAAGGCGTCGTACTCGCCGGCCGTTGCGCCGGCGATCAGCGCCCGCAGTAACGCCGCAGGAACGAACGGCATGTCCCAGGCGACGCACAGCACCGGCCCGGCGCCGGCGGTGACGGCCGTGTAGAGCCCGCCAAGCGTGCCGAAGCCCGTTCGCACATCCGGAATCGTTTTCAAGTCGGGTCGCCAGGAGGGTGCGTCAGGGTCGTTGGCGATCAGCAGAGGAGGCGTTTCGGTCGCCGCCTGCAGAGCTCGCACCACGCGATCGAGGATCCGTTCCTCGCCGACGGCAAGCAGGCCTTTGGGGACTCCAGCGTAGCGGGTTGCGGCACCTCCCGCGAGGACCGCGCCGCGCACCCTAGACCCCGAGATGACCGTGTTCGATGGCGATGCAATGATCCTGGATGAAGGCGATGCCGGCCGCCTCGGCGCGTTGCCCCGCTGCATCGTCTACCACGCCCAGCTGCAGCCAAATCAGTTTCGGATGCAGGGCGATCGCTTCATCCACAATGTCGCCCACGTGCTCACTGCGACGAAATACGTCCACGATGTCGATCGTGTGCTCGCGCCCGGCGTCAGTGAGCGTGCGATAACTCTTCTCCCCCAGGATTTCGGGGTGACCTGGATTGACCGGGATGATTGTGTAGCCGGATCGCTGCAGGAAGCGGGAGACGGAGTTGCTGGGCCGCATCGGGTTGGGCGAGAGTCCCACGACGGCGATGGTGCGCGCCTCACGAAGCAGGTCGCGGAGCGCTTCAGGCTTCGCCACGGTATTCGGAGTAGAGATGTGCGCTTTCCTCGATCCGCACGCAGTGCAGCGCCACACCCGCCGGCAGCTGACCGGCAAGGCGCTCCCAGACGTACACCGCCAATGCCTCGCCCGTCGCGAGTGACTTCCCGGTGGCGAACGCCGGTATGTCCGTGTTGAGATGGCGTCCGTCAAAGGGGGCGACGATTTCGCGCTGCAGCAGGCTCTTGAGTGTCTGGAGACTCATCACGCCGCTTTTCGACGGATCGAACGCACCCCTCACCGTCACCGCGCATTTGTACCGATGACTATGATCGTCCGTCGCGCCGCTGAATTCCGGCGTGTCGGGGAAACGATGCGTGGCGGTAAACTCGACGATGCGCGTGAGATACGCGGTGGGGGGGGGCATGCCCTAGAATACCTGCACCGCGCTGGCCTTGAAAGAGAAGACAACCGAACCGCCCGGGGTCAGCGCCAGGTCGCGAACGGCTTCCGCGGTCACAGCGGCGATCAACTCGACCCCACCCATGTCGGCGCGTACGTGCACGCCCGCGCCGCGGTGCTCGATCGCGAGGCCGGTGACCCGTCCCGTAAGCACGTTGCGCGCGGATGACGGCAGCGGCTCGCGACTGACGAAGATGTCGGTCGGTGAGACCGCGAGGACCGCCGGTCCCGAGCGATCGGTCATCACGACGATCGTGATGGTGCCGACGGGAATGTGCTTTACGCCGTCGCCGGCGGGCAGATCGACCCGAAACAGATTCTCCGGTGTCACGGGCGACAGGCGGCCGTCGGCGAGGGAGCGGATATCGTCGGCCCAGCGGTAGGCCTCTTCCAGCTGGTGCGAGGCGATGCACACGGCGAAGGGACGCGCGGCTCGCTCCGCGGCCAGCGCACGATACAGAGCGCCGGCGGCGGCGCGGTCGGCGGAGCTGGCCGGCTCATCGAGCAGCAGCACGTCGGTGCGCAGCGCCAACGCCCGCGCGACGGCGACACGCTGCACCTCACCGTCGGAGAGCTCGTGACGCCGGCGGTTCTGCAGCGGCCCGAGCCCGAGTCGCTCCACCACATCGCCGATGAGCCCGTCCACAGCCGCGCGCCCCACGTCTCTGAGCCGCAGCCCGTATTCGAGATTCTCCCGCACCGTGCCGCGAAACAGGATGGGCCGCTGCTCGACGAGCGTGACGCGCCGGCGCAGCGACGCGGGCGCGCGGCGGGGCACTGCGGTGCCGTCGAAAACGACCCGTCCCTCCGTGGGCGCCTCGAGCAGCGCGAGCAGGCGCAGCAACGTGCTCTTCCCGGCGCCATTGTGTCCCACTACCGCCACCGAGCCCGTGCGCGGCAGCGTGAACTGCTCGAGGTCGAGCACCACGCGTCCTTCATAGCGGTGCCGAACCGCGCGGAGCTCAAGCATTGCCGCGCCCCTGCAGGACCTGCAATGCGATGTTGACGACGAGCGCCAGTAGCACGAGCACGAGGCCGAGGGCGAGCGCCAGCCCAAAGTCGCCTTGCGCCGTGTAGAGTGCGACGGCCGTCGTCAGCGTGCGCGTCTCCCCGCGGATGTTGCCGCCGACGATCATCGCCGCGCCGATCTCCGCGACCACCTGGCCGAACGCGGCCGTGATCACCGCCGCGAGCGCGAACCGCGCTTCGCGGGCCACCGTCCACGCAGCGCGCCACGGACCTGCGCCGAGCGTCTCGGCGGTGCGGCGGACCCGCGGATCGACGCCCTGTACGGCGGCTGCCGACAGCGCCGCGGCGATCGGCAACGCAAGCAGCACGTCGCCGACGACGATCGCTTGCCACGTGTACAACCAGCCGAGGCCACCGAGTGGTCCGCGGCGCGAGAGGAGACCGTAGAGGAGCAGGCCCACGACCACCGTAGGAAAGGCGAGCGCGGTATTCACCGCGGTCAGCGCCGCGCGCCGTCCCCAAAACGTCCGGGTCGCGAGGAAGTAGCCGAGCGGCAGCCCGGCGGTGCAGGAGATCGCGGTCGCTACAGCTGCGACTTTAAGAGTGAGAAGGGCGATCCCGTAGACTTCGGAATCCCCCGCAACGAGTAGCGCCCACGCCCGCCGCAAGCCTTCGGCTAGAAAATCCATCCAATGCCGAGGCTAATCCAGGGATGCAGCGTCCAGTCGTTGAGGGGCTCGTTGAGTGGGATCACCCGTGACCCGTCTGGAGACAACGTGGAGTGGAATGAAACGGGATACTTGAGCTTCCACATGTGTGCGCGCACGTCGGCGTTGATGAGCACGCGGCGCGCGGGATACCAGCGGACCCCGGTGGCGAATGCGACGGTGAGCTTGGTCCCGAACCGATAGCCGCTTTGCGTCGTGTCGCCAGGCGAATCCACGTCGAACATCAGTCCCAGCCCGGTTCCCGCGTACGGCGCGAATCCGCGCCAGGTCTTTCCGCCCGAGAGCCGGAGCTGCATCCCGATCTCGACCAGGCCAAGGTCGGATTTGTACGGGCCGGTTCGCCGCTCCGGGGCTGTCGAGTCGGCGCGTGGATCGATGATGAACCGGTCACCCAGGAGGTAGGCGCCGGTGAATTGAAACTGCACCGCGCGGCCGGCGGGAAGCTCGTAGCGCACGCCGAAGGTGCGGGCGTTGCTCGTTCCCGCACTGGCGTTGCCACGGTCCCCGCTCAGGTGGCCAAAGAAAAACACCGGCCCGGGGTGCAGCAGGATGTCATGATATGGAGAGGTGCCGGGGTCGTGGCCGACCTGGGCGGAAAGATGGAACGATGGAATGATGGAAAGTAGAACGAGCGCTCGCGCGACCCTCGTTCTCCACCGTCCTTCACTCCCGTTCTTGATCATTCCATCACTCCATCGTTCCATCAGTCCACCTCTCGGAGGTCCCGCCCCGTCATTTCTTTCGGAGGCTCGATGCCAAGCAGGTTTAAGATCGTAGGCCCGACATCGCGAAGCGAGCCGCCGCCACGCAAATGCTTCGTTCCGGCACTGTCCCTACCCCCGACGATCACGAACGGCACGGGGTTCGTGGTGTGGGCGGTGTGCGGTCCGCCGGTGGCGGGATCGATCATCAGCTCACAGTTGCCGTGATCGGCCGTCACCAACACCGTTGCCCCGGCCGTCTCCGCGGTGGCGAGAACACGCGCCAGGCAGATATCGACCGTCTCGACTGCCTTCACAGCCGCCGCCAGAACCCCGGAGTGCCCCACCATATCGCCGTTGGCGTAGTTGCACAGAATGAAATCGTGCTGCCGGTCCGCGATTGCCTTGCACAACACGTCCGTCACGCCCGGCGCGCTCATCTCCGGCATCAAGTCGTACGTCGCGACTTTCTGCGACGGCACTAGCAGGCGCTCTTCGCCTTTGTACGGAGGTTCGTAGCCGCCGTTAAAAAAGTACGTGACGTGCGCGTACTTCTCGGTCTCCGCGGTGCGAAACATCGTCATGCCATGGTCCGACACCACTTCCGCGACGATCCGCGACAGCACCATCGGCTCGAACGCGGCGGGGAAGGGCAGCGATTCCTCGTAGCGCGTCATCGTGACAAGCGTGACCTTGGGCCGGCCCTTCACATCGAACCCGTCGAACCCCGGGAGCGCGAGGGCGCGCACGATCTGGCGCATCCGGTCGGCCCGATAGTTGAAGCAGAAGATGCCGTCGCCTTCCCTAATCAGCGGCGCGCCCGCGATGACAAACGGCTTGACGAACTCATCCGTCACACCGGCTTCGTACGCTCGTTGGATCGCGGTGATGGGATCGGGCACTTGGACACCGATACCGTTGACCATCGCGTCGTACGCCAGCTTTGTGCGATCCCACCGCTTGTCGCGGTCCATCGCGTAGTAGCGGCCGACAACTGTGCTGACGGTCGGACGACCTGACGGCCCGACGGCCTGCAATAGGTCTTGCATGAAACCGAGCCCGGACTTCGGCGGCGTGTCGCGGCCGTCGAGCCATGCATGAATCGCGACGGGCACCCCGGCGTTCTGGGCGAGCTTTACCGCCGCGAGCAGATGCTTATCCAGAGCATGCACGCCGCCTGTGCCGATCAGCCCCATCACGTGCAGCGTGCCGTCGTGCCGACGTGTATCCTCGACCAGCTTCACCAACTCAGGGATGCGAAAGAACTCTCCGGACTCGATGGACTGTGAGATTCGGACCAGGTCCTGCGGCACGACGCGGCCTGCGCCGAGATTGAGGTGACCGACTTCGCTGTTGCCGATTTGCCCATCGGGGAGACCAACCGGGAGACCGGACGCTTCGAGCAGGGTGCGCGGCGCGCGCTCCCACAGCTTGTGCCACACCGGCGTCCGGCCGAGCTCGATAGCGTTGCCCTCGCGGCCAGGCCGAAAGCCCCACCCGTCGAGCACGACGAGGACGACCGGGGTGCGCGTACTCCGGGTGATTGTCATATTGAAGGCGATGCAAGTTACCCAGATCATTCCCGGCCTACTAGCGGCTCTGGGGCTTCTCGTCCCGAGTCCCGAATCCCAAGCGCCGAGCCGTTACCGCGTCAACGTCGACAACGCGTGGTTCTATCAGGACGTCGCGGGCCGTCGCGTCGCGCGCCTCGCGCGTGGCGCTGTGCTCTCGGCTGGCGCAACTCGCAACGACTGGGTTCAGGTCACGCTCGAGGGCTGGATCTTCGCTACCTCGATTGGGCCGAGCGATCGTCCCGATTTCGACCTGCTGGTGACGAAGTCGCCCAACGAAAACCTCCGTGGCGCGCCGGCCGGGCCGCTCGTCGCCGAGCTCGCGCAGGGCTTTGGGCTGAAGCGCGCAACCGCGCCCGATAGCAGCGGCCGCTGGGTACACGTGCAGCGGCAGGGCTGGGTTCAACGCAGTGCGTTGGCGCCGATCGCCGACGTCGTCGCGACGCGCACTGCCGACACGTCCCAGGCCTCCGACAGCCAGGCTGCGCCACCCGCACCCCCGGCCCCAACCCCCCAGTCCCCAACCCCGATCGACAGCACTCGCGCCCAACCCACGCGCGTGACGACGTTATACCGCGCCCCGGACGGACCGGAGGCCGGCACCGTCGCCACCGACACGCCGCTCCGTGTGTTGAGCCGCAATGGCGAGTGGACGCGCGTGCAGTTCGAGGGTTGGGTGAAGGGGGGCGATCTGCAGGCCGCCCCCGCGGGCGTACAGGTGGGCGTGACCGCGGCCGAGCTGCGCGCCGAGCCGCAGCGCTACGTCGGCCAGGTCCTCCGCTGGAATCTCGAGTTCATCGCGATCCAGAAAGCGGACGACCTGCGGCCTGACATCCCGAGCGGTTCTTCCTACGTATTGGCGCGAGGGCCGCTGCCCGAACGGGGCTTCGTCTATATCATCGTTCCGGACGCCAGACTGCCGGCCTTCCGCGCGCTCACGCCGCTTGCCACCATGACGATCACGGCCCGGGTCCGAAATGGCCGCAGCCGCTATCTCGGCAACCCGATCGTCGATCTGATTTCGCTGGAAGGAGGAGCCACACCGTGAACGACGTCCTCAACGAGCGGATCCGCCGCAAGCTCGACGTCATGCCCGACGAACAGGCCTACCAGGTGCTCGACTACATCGAGTTCCTCGAGTCGAAGTACTCGCAACGTGCCGCCGGCGCCCCGGCGTTCCAGAAGGTCGCCGAAACGCTGGAAGACACCATGCGGGCTGGACGCGTGCCCGTCACGATCATCAAGGGTACGATGGACGCGGTTGGAAAGGCCGGCAGGTTCTTCGAGGGCGTCGTGGCTGCCGGAAAAGCCGCCGTCGAAGAGGCAACGAAGAAACAGGTTGAGGAAACGAAGCCCCCCCAGTAACTTCCGCCATGGGAACCTTCCGACCCGACGTCGCCCTCACTTTTGACGACGTCCTGCTCGTGCCCCGTCACTCGACGGTGCATCCCCGTAACGTCTCCGTCGCCAGCCGCTTCACGCGCAAGATTCCGCTCAACATTCCGATCGTTTCGGCGGCCATGGATACCGTCACCGAAACCGAGATGGCGATCGGCATGGCGCGGCTCGGCGGGATCGGCGTGATCCACAAGAACATGCCGATCGACCGCCAGGCGGCCGAAGTCGACCGCGTCAAGCGCAGCGAATCGGGGATGATCATGAACCCGATCACGCTCGGACCGGACCGCCCGCTGCGCGAAGCGCAGCAGTTGATGGTGCGCTTCAAGATTTCGGGGGTGCCGATCGTCGACGGCGCCGGCAAGCTGGTCGGCATCATCACCAATCGCGATCTCCAATTCGAGCGCGAGCTGGACCGGCCGATTCGGGACGTCATGACCAAGGACAAGCTGGTCACGGCGCCCGTCGGCACGACGCTCGACGAAGCCGAGCGCATCCTCGCCAGGCACCGGATCGAAAAGCTGCCCGTCGTCGACAAGCAGGGCCTCCTCAAGGGTCTGATCACCATCAGGGACATCTTCAAGCGCCGCCAGTTCCCCGACGCCAACAAGGACCAGCACGGCCGGTTGCGTGTCGCCGCGGCGGTCGGCGGCACGCCGGAAGCGCGGGCGCGCGCCCAGGCGCTGCTCGACGCCGGCTGTGACGTGATCGTGGTGGACTCGGCGCATGGGCACAGCCAGGGCGTGCTCGACACCGTCGCCTGCCTGCGCGACGCCTTTCCGGACTCCCAGCTCGTCGCGGGCAACGTCGCCACCGAAGCGGGCGCGCGCGCCCTCGTCGAGCGCGGCGTCGATGCGGTGAAGGTGGGTGTCGGTCCGGGCTCGATCTGTACGACGCGCGTCGTGACGGGCATCGGCGTCCCCCAGATCACCGCGATCGTGGATGCGGTACGCGGCGCCGGGGATGTCCCCGTGATCGCGGACGGCGGCATCAAGTACTCTGGCGACGCGGTCAAGGCGCTGGCTGCGGGTGCCGAGTCGGTGATGATGGGCTCGATGCTGGCGGGGACCGAAGAAAGTCCGGGGGAGTCGTTCCTGCTCGAGGGGCGGCGGTTCAAGGTCATCCGGGGAATGGGCAGCCTGTCCGCGATGGAGGAAGGCTCGGCCGACCGCTACTTCCAGGAGGGCGAGGTCTCGCTGCAGAAGCTCGTCCCGGAGGGGATCGAAGGTCGGGTACCCTATCGTGGCCCCGTGGCCGACGTGGTCTATCAGATGGTCGGGGGGTTGCGGAGCGGAATGGGGTATTGCGGGGTATGTGATATCGCTGCGCTGCGGACGGAAACCGAGTTCATCCGGATCACGACGGCGGGGCTGCGTGAATCTCATCCACACGATGTCGTCATCACGCGAGAAGCGCCGAACTACAGTTTGTAGTTTGGTGGCGCTGCTTATCGCGCCGGCGCTGCTGCACGGTCAGCAACACGCCGACAGTGCCGTGACCGCGGCCCGCCCTGTCTTCGATCGCTACACCATCGACGTCGCTGCAATCGTGCGCGACGGTGTGCCTCGGACCCTGAGCGACCTGCTGGTCGGTCGGGTGCCGGGGCTGCTCGTGACGCCTGGATCGGGTCTGCACGGGAGCGGCACTCGCATTAGGTTCGCCGGCCTCCAGTCACTGCTCGCCGACGCGCCGCCCCTGGTGCTTGTCGACGACATGTATATCGACGGGCGTGAGGATGACTCGCAAATCGGACCGGGTCCTTCGCGGCTCGACGACATCTCCGTGGAAGACGTCGAAACAATCGATGTGGTGCGCGGACCGGCGAGCACCGCGATCTATGGTCAGGGCGCGGCTGCGGGTGTGATTCTCATTCACACAAAGGCGGGCCACTCCGGTCGTATCCGCATGGCAGGCTTTGCGCAGAGCGCGATGCAGTCCATTCCCGCCCGCTGGCCGGCGAACTATGGCGGCGTTGATCTCGATAACGCCGATCCGTACATGCGAATCGGCGCCTGCAACCTGCAGGCGCAAGCGTCCGGGAGCTGCGTCCAGGATTATGTCCAGCGCTTCAACCCGCTCGTGCAGCGTAGTCCGTTCTCCGACACACCGGACCGGCTGGTCGGATTGAGCGCGACGGGAGGCCCCAGCTGGGGCACCGTCCGGTTGGCGGGGACGTTTGACGGTGAGCCCGCAGCGTACAACATCCCTTCAGTGACATGGTCGGATGACATCCGGCAATGGAATCTCCGCGCGAGTGGCGAGTTCCACCCCAGGTCAAACATCGGTCTGGGTTTGAGCATCGCCCGCACGGCAAGCAGCCTACACCTGGCGAATTACGCACCGATCTCGCAGGGACTCCTTGGACCAAGTGACAGTACGGGGTTCAGCTGGGATCAGGGACTGCCGCCTCCCGGCCTCCAGACCATCGGCCGCACGGTTGTGAATCTGAATGGACACGCGAGCGTGACCTCCTGGCTGACACTACAGGGGACGCTCGGTTTCGATGACCTCCTCCAGCGCGAGCAGCAGCTCACCTCGCCACTGGTGAGTAGCACGGGCAGACGGCGCGGCGGAGAGCACACGCTGCGGTTTATGGCGACGGTGCCCGATCGGAAGTGGCGAGGCATACGATTCAGCTCGACCCTGGGGTTCGAACGCCGAAACAGTCACGGCGAGGAGATCCGCTCGATTGTTCAGCAGAACTCGTCGTTCTTCGGCCAGAGCATTGACCAACTGCGATGGATTGGCCTATACGGTGTGGAGCAAATCACGTTGCGCGATCGCGTGGTCCTCACCGGAACGCTTCGTCACGACTGGTTCCACGGACAGGCGCTAGGTCAGCTGGCCACCGGCGGGACGCATCCGAGTGTCGCGCTGGACTGGATCGCTCGCCCCGAGCGCAACGGCACGCTGGGACGCCTCGCCGTGCGGGCGTCGTACGGGACGTCTGCCGCAGCGCCAGCCAGAGTCATCGAAACGTTTTCGCTCGTGCCGCCGCCCCTCGGTCAGGCCTCACCGCCCCCGCCCCCGCTTGAGCCCGAGAAAACACGTGCCTTCGAGGTCGGCGCAGAGGCGACGGGGTTCGCGGCGCGGGTACATGCACAGCTGTCGTTCTACGATTCGCGTTCGCAGGCAATCGAGCCGTTGCCTCCATCGATCCCGAGTGGCGGTCCCAGCCCACTGTACGTGTCCGGCGCGGTCATTGGAAACCGGGGCGTTGTCGCCTCAGTAATGGCGACTCTCATCGATCGCACCGATCTCGGCTGGGATCTCCATGTGTCTCTGTGGGGCAACCGCAACCGCCTACTCGAGTGGCCAGGCCCACCGACCTTTTTCGCCGCGAGTGGAATCCGGACGACTGGTCAACTCGCGACGGTGGGCTACCCGACCGGAGGGTATTGGGCCCGCCCCGTGACGGGGTTCAGCGACGCGAACGGCGATGGCATCATCACGTCTAATGAAGTCACCTACAGCCAGACGTTCCAATGGATGGGGACACCGTATCCCACCCAAGGGGCTACGCTGAACACGTCGTGGCGGCTGGGCAAGCGCGTCCGTGTGTCGACCCTACTCGATTATCGAGCGGGGCAGACCTTGTACAATCGAATCGCCGACTTTCGTTGCGAGGCATCGCTCTGTCGGGAACGCAACGACCCCACAACGCCACTTGCTGCTCAGGCGATCGCCGTCGCGGCGGGCGCGTCTCCCCCCGACTACTATGAGGACGCCGACTACCTGAAGCTCCGCGAGATTTCGCTTGCGTTCGATGTCCCGGATCGCGTGGCCGCGGCAGTGGGTGCGCGCAACGCCACCATCGTGATTGGGGGCCGTAACCTCGCAACGTGGACCGGCTACTCCGGGGCGGACCCCGAGGCGGGCAGCTATGGCATATCCTCG
>Ga0207653_10000194_pt1 | contig 41707 bp, 39 predicted proteins | sample KBSK5251metaG_FD_184341 | JGI IMG/M metagenome (GOLD analysis project Ga0207653, IMG submission 184341) | Corn, switchgrass and miscanthus rhizosphere microbial communities from Kellogg Biological Station, Michigan, USA - KBS K5-25-1 metaG... | ecosystem: Host-associated > Plants > Roots >...
GTAGACGGCGCCTTGGGGAAGCACGGTGCGGTGATCGTCCATCGTGATGACTCGCCCGGTGATGACGAGCTTCCCGCCCGTGGCGGGATCGATACCTGGGTCAGGCATGAGGACCCCTATCCGGTCACGAGGCCCAGGTCCTTCTTGAGGGCCGGTAGGTCGAACCCGTCGGGGGATTTGCGGCCGTCGAACCAGTCGGGGGTCAAGATCGCGTACGCCTCGTCGCAGTAGTGATCCCAAAAGGCCCACGTGGCCTTCATGAGCATCCCCCAGGTGACGAAGGTGACGCCGGATTTGTCGTACCGAACCACGTCGACCGCGTGGCCTCCCCAGGTCCCGGGCGCGTCAGGACCGGTGAGAGTCCCGTTCCAGTCCCAGGTCGTCTGGTGCTTGGCGGAGGCAGGGAGCTGCAAGCCGATGTAGATGCCCCCAAAGAGCCACGCCGCGGTCTCGAGCATCGGGTGGTCGTAGGTCGAGAGGCGAGCGAAGGCGCCGATCTTGTGTTCACCGATCCCGGTCTTCCGCCAGTACTTGAGGACGTCGATCTCGACCGCGCCCTCCTCGCCGCTCTGGTCGATCTTCACGGCGTCGAAGGCCTTCACGATGTCTGCATCGGGCAGCTCTAGGGCTTTACCAGCGGCGGCGGCCGTCCACGCCTCGATCATGTGCCCCGCCGCAGCGCACGTGCAGTCTCCCAGCTTGTCGTTGTCATACATCGGCCAGTCGTCGACCTTGGCCGTCAAATCCAAATCGGCTGGCGCCGCCGGGAGCTTCGTGGTATCGACGTAGGCCGCGAGGCGGAGAGTGCGGACGTCGACCTTCGGCGCCGCCTTCCCAAGCTTCACTCCCTCGAAATCGACAGTGGGACTCACGTTTCCTCCCTTCCTCGAGGCGGCTCGACCGCCTCGGATCGCGTCCTTCGTCCGCGCCCCTGAGGTCGAGGCCTTCGGGACCTGGGCGACCCAAGTCGGTTTGAATCGCGAGGATTCGCGACCGGCCCTCGACGGTGGAATCGCGCACATGGTGGATTCATTTCTCCGGGCCAACTTGGCGCCCGACCGCCCAGTCTGAGATCGCCAAGGAAAGGATGGACGTAGGGAACGAGGCTTGGGAGCGGCGGACGCCGCGCCCTCCCTCGTACAAGCCAGCGACAACGCCCGTTTCGCGAAACGACCCGAGTGGACACACTCGCCCTCCCATTCCTGAGGGGCAGGCATCACGTTTCGACGGATTGCATCCTAACGGTACTCTGGATGGTCGAATCGTGCTGACCCGTCGCGGTAACGCATCAGGCGCGAGGAGATCGCGTCGCCGTCGGCTGGGTCATGGATCAGTACGCGGCGCAATGTATCGCGGGTTCTTGGATCGATCGAGGATGGATCGGAGTTCGCCGTTATCATGAATCATTGACACGATCGCTTCAGTAGAGGCGAGGCCGCCCGCTCCCCTCGATGCTAGGCGACTTGGTGATTCAACTCATCTACAGACTTCATTGTTTCGCGCTTGCTCTCTCGCCCGGGGCAGGACACGCCCAATTGTCTCCAGGGATTCCGGTGTAGGTAGCGATATGCAGACTCACGCCGGAGGCCGGGATGCGAAGCGGTGTCCCGAAGCGCGTGCCCTTCTTGACAAAGTTGAACAGGACGAGGGTGTTGTTGTTCTCGCCGAGGTACATGTATGGTCCACCGGACCGCAACGCCTTCGACCCAGCAGCCGACCAACGAAGGCAGACAGGGTCCCCCCTAACCGAGAGAGCGGCACGGTTCGGATCGTAACCACGGCCATAGATGACAAACTGTGCCTCGTACGTGCCCGCCAGACGCGACAACGCAAGCAACAGAGTTGCACCGAGGGCAAGGACTCCGATGAGGGCAATCTTGGTCTCAGTTGAGAGGCCACGTGCCGTCGCGGGTTCGACTTTAGTGGCGAGGGCTCGACTGAGGATTTGCGTGGCGGGACGTTCCCTCTCCCGCCATAGAAGGTAGGGGACGCTGGCATCGCTGAGCGGGAGATCCCTGTGACTGAGGAGAGAACTCCATCTAGTCATCAAAGACACGATGGCGCGTCGGTGCTCCACGTGGACGGACCACACGACGATGCCAATCACGACAACGACATAGATCACCGTGGCAAGTAGGGCCACCCACTCACGTTCGATCGCGTGCCTGAATTCCGGATGAATGAGGAACTCGACCGGAGGACCAACCGCGGCAACCGCCAGGATGCCCAAAGAGATTCGCCATCGTCGATCGTCCGATTCATCGTAGGGATGTCCCTCGCGAATCCGTTGCCTGCTGCGGATGAAACTCAAGAGCAGAGCGACCGCACTCGTAACCAACGCGCCGAACGCGGCCGCCTCCGAAGCTGCCTTCACGAAGGCCAGGGCAGCCCTGCCAGTAACGATGGTCTGGGTGAGACCTACCTCCTCGGGGGTAACGTGGAGCTGACCGTAGAAGCCATCGATTCCCGCCCTCGCAACCCCATATATGACAAGCGCAAGGAGTCCCGTCACAGCCAATGCGTGGTCGAGTGCCCAATCCAAGGCGGACTGCGGAGCTTTGTCGCTCTCTTTCTTTCCCATGAACGCAGGTCACACCCGTCGTTGATTGCTGTCAATTCGATCGCGGACGAACGATTGCGGCCACCCGAACAACTAGCAGATCCGTTCCTACGTGACTAGGCTCGGCGTGCGGTCCCCAGCCTCTATCTCGATACTCCCGAACGCTCAGACCGAAGCACCACGCCGCCTGGCACTCTCGCATCCCAACGTTCGCGATTGCGTCGGAGCAAGTCGGGAAACGGTTCGGACTCTGCTTCTCATCCTTTTCTCATCGGGAACTTCTTACTTTGTCAACCCATGGACACGCTTAGGGGCATCGATATCAATCTGAGGATGGACGCCCGCGGCCTGTTCTCTGGCACATGCGCCGCGTGTGGCGCGGAGATCATGAACAAGCCGGTTCAACCGAAGGTCTTCGCAGGCCATGCCCTCTTCCATCGGAATCAGAAGCACGGTTACGAGCGCGAACCCGCGCCGGACCAAACGCCATCTCGCTGATTCGTCCGACGACCCTTAACCAACGGGGCGAACAGCGGGCGAGTCAATCGGATTGACGTGCCGTGAGCCCTTCGCCTCCGCGATGCAGATGGACCCGCCACCTTCGCCGCGATCCGCGTGGAGGGGATCACGGAGACGTGCCCGATATGTGCCCACACATCACGGTTCGACAAGGGTGACCACGGCTTCCGCCCCGACGAGGGCCCGTCTTAAGCTGAGAGCCGAGGACGGGCCTAAGCGATTTCGGGACGCGAACGGCAGGCTCATTCCCATGTCTCCTGCCTGGCCCGTCCTCCTCGCTCCCGACCGTGACGGATGATGCCGCGTGACGTTCGTTCAACACGATGAAGCGATTCGTTTGGTTCCCTCGTCCTCGGCTTCGTGCTCCTCGGTCTGATCACCAGCCAGGGAAGCCGCGGGAGCGTACACATCCGGACTGCTGGTGCAAGAGACGGGGGCTCGGTCTGTTCCGTTGAGTCTTCCCGCGGTTCCACCGCATCCGCCAGCTGGAGGGTTGGAAGAGACAGCAGACCGAGGCATAGGCGCCGAGTTCCGACCGGGAAGGGCCTCTGGGAAGACCGGGTCTTCGCAATCAGATGGGGGTGTTTCGATATCTCCCCTGGCAGCGTTGGCATCCCCGTGTCGATGGCCGACCAACAGCGGGTGCGGATCCATCGCTATGCGCCCTTCGGCGCGCGCGCGAGCGGCTCGCCGGAAGGGGCTGCGCCGACGAGCTGCTCTTTTGCTCCTGTGCCTACCCGGTCGATCTCGCCCACTACCTCGCTCGTCACGTAGACGTCCGCGCCGACCGCCCGAAGAGCCCTGCGCACGGTGGCGGTAGCCGCCTCGACCACGTCCTCCGGCCGTGAATCGTCGCGAACGGAGACCACGAGCCGGAGTCTGTCGAAGGCCGGGACGATCTGAAACTGGCGCAGGCCGGAGACCCCAGCGAGCGGCGCCCGCAGCCGACCAGCGTGGATCCGTAGGTCCCCGCCCCCGCTGGCTCGGAGCGACAGGTATTCCTCGCGTCGGCCGACGATGGACGCGACGCGGGCGAACGGCCGGCTGCAGGGGCACGGGCCATCGACCATCGTCACCACGTCTGAGACCTCGTAGCGGATCAGCGGCAGCGCGCGGTTGAACAGGGTTGTCAGCAGCACCCGCCCGCTCGGTGTGCCCGGCGGTACCGCTCGCCCATGTTCGTCGACCGCCTCGAACACGAGGAGGTCCTCCGCAACGTGGATACCGGCGATCGCGGGGCACTCGGTACCGAGGAGACCACCCTCCGTGCAGCCGTAGCTGTCGAGGATGTCGGCCCCCCAGGCGCGGCGCGCCATAGCACGAACCTCCGGGGTGAGGACCTCCGCGGTGGAAGACAGCTTCTGTGGGTGGATCCGCAAGCTGCCGCCCTCCTGCTCCTCGACGAGACGCCGGATGAACGACGGATAGGTCATGACGAGCTCGGGCTGGTAGGCGTTCAACGCAGCCACGACCTGCGGAAGCGGGGTGATGACGGACAGGCGGGGGGCGTCGGATCGGCCGGCCCGCAGTTCGGCGGCCGCCCGGTTCGTCAAGTGGAGTGGAGTCGGGGCCCCGACCCCGACCAGGCGCGAGTCTGGCAACGCGCCGGCCATCGCCACGAACCTGAGGATGTTCGCGACGACCTGGTGCCACCCCGCCCGGTCGTACACGACGACCGCCCGCTCGCCTGTCGTCCCGCTGGTCGCGCAGACCCGGTACTCGCCGAGCAGGAGCGTAGCGGGGCCTTCGCCAGCCAGGTGCGCCTCCACGTCCTGGAGACGGAGGCGAGGATCGGTGACGATCCGGTCCCACTGCCCCATCAAGGTCGACTTCGTCAGGATCGGGAGTTCCTGGAGTGAGGCCCCGGCGTCGACGGATCGGCCGAGAACGTCCCGGTAGTACGCCGACGCCTCGACGGCGTGCCGGATCGTGGCGTCGATCCTCCGCCGCTGCTGCTCGAGGAGCAGGTCCCTCGACCAGGCGTCGTGCGCGGTCAGCTCACCGATGATCGGATAGACGTCGGCGGGGTCGAGGGTGGGCATCGCGGTGCTGGTCACGGTCACGGTTCCTCCTTCCGTGGCGATCCGGCCCGCGGTTGGGCGATGCCGCGGGCGAAGGCGACGAATGCCTCTTCGATCTCGGCGTTCGACAAGGGTCGCGGGTCATGCAGCCGTTGGAGGAGCAGCCCTCGTGCGAGGGCCGCGCCGATCCGTGCGAGCCGCTCGGCAGGGTGCGGAAGCTCAAGGTCCTGGCGCGCGGCGATCTCCTCGATCATCTCGCCGACCATACGATTGATGTCCTCGCCGGCCGCAGCGAGCCTCGCGCGGAAGACCTCGTCGCCCTCAGACGCCGCCCACGCCTCGACGAGGGCGCTCGCCCACCGGCCCTCGGGGTCGTCATCTAGCATCACCCGCACGTGGGCACGCGCGGAATCCTCCATGCTCGCCGCACTTGACCGAGCGCGTTCGAAGGCGTCGAGCCGGAGCCGCTTGCGTGCGTCGAGGACGGCCATGAACAGGTCAGCCTTGCTCTCGAAGTTCGAATAGACCGCGCCCTTCGTGAGCCCAGCCTCGGCGGCTATCTCCTCGAGGGTCGCGGCGTGGAACCCGCGCCGCAGGAAGACCGGATGGGCCTGGGCGATCAGCCGCTCGCGCGTCTGGGCCTTCCGCCGCTCCCGCGTCAGCCTCGTGTCAACTCGCATACCGGCGGTATCTAAATACCAACGGTATGCAGATGTCAAGTCGCTCCCGGGCTGGGGCTCGTCGTTCCCACCTCCCCAGATCACAGTTACCGGGCGGTCCCATCCGGCGCAAACGCCTGAATCGGGATCCACCCCGTCACCGTCGTCCCTTCGCCCGATCGGGATCGGACGTGCAGTTCGCCGCCGAGCGCCTCGATCCGATCGGCCATCCCCTGCAGTCCCATACCCCGAGGGACCGAGGACGGGTCGAACCCGGCGCCATCGTCCGACACGACGAACGTCAAGCGTCCGGGAGCGACGCTGAGGTCGACGGCTGCCCTAGACGCCTTCGCGTACTTGGTCACGTTCTGCAGCGCTTCGAGGCTGCAGAAGTAGACGGCGGCTTCGATCTCCTGCCCGTAGCGCCCGATCCCGTCCGCGTGCACATCGACGGGGATCGCCGCTCTTCGCCCCCGGGCCTCGAGCGCGGCGGCCAATCCCTGGTCGGCGAGGACGGGTGGGTAGATCCCGCGAGCGAGATCGCGGAGCGTGTCCAGCGCGTCGGCGGTGTCCGCTTGCGCCTCCGCTAACACGTTGTGAGCTCGCGCGGGATCGCGGTCGATCAGTCCTTCAGCCAGGCGCTGCTTCACGGCAAGGGCGACCAGTTGCTGCTGCGCTCCGTCATGGAGGTTCCGCTCGAGCTTCCGTCGCTCTTCGTCCTGGGCGGCGACCAGCCGTTGCCGCGACGCTCGGAGGTCCTCGATCAGCCGCATGTTCGACAGGACGAGACCCGCTTGCGACGCGAGGTCGGAAACGAGCTGTCCCTCGATCGGAGTCGGCTGCTCACCCGGCTTCTTGGAGACCGTCACGGCGCCGAGCAGTTCCCCTTGGTGACGGACGGGAACGGCCAGATCAACGCCGTCGATCTTCGGGAGGTTGCCGCCCGAGCTGACGATCGGCTGCAGGGGTCGTGCATCGGGCGGCCACGATCCGGCCGGGCGCAACCGATCGCCGATGCGGAGCCATACGTCCGCGCGAGCGGCTCCGGTCCCCTCGGAGAGCATCCTCGCCATCCTGGGCAGCAGGTCCTGCAACGCGAACGCACCAGCCAACCGTTCCGAGAAATCGGAGAGCACGTCGTATGGATCCGCGCGCTCCCCGTACACAACCCGATTGGCGAGCCGTTGTGCCCATTGCCGGCCCGGCTGGAACGCGATCGCGACGAGCGCCGTAGCCACGACGGCGAGCAGGACGCTCGGCCGCCCACCCTGCGAGCCGACGAGCGTCCCGACGCCGACGACGACGGCCAGATACACGACCGTCGCGAAGGCCACGAGGACACCGACCACGACCGTCTTCTCGATCACGATGTCGATGTCGTAGAGCCGGTACTTGAAGATGGCGATCGCCGCGGCGACCGGGATCCCGATGATGGCTATCGCGAGGAGCACCGATCCGATCAGGTCCGTCGTTCGGTTCGGGCCGAAGAAGAAGAACGCGAACGCGACGGGCAGCAATGCCGCGGCGTACACGAACCACCGCAGCTGCTGACGCTCGTCCCCACGGGCCCCACGCAGGCGAACGATGAGCGCGACCACGGACGCGATGACCGTCCCGAAGAGGAGGCCGAAGACAGCCCACCCGAGTGCCGCCATCTGCGGGAGGATTCCGAACGGGTTCTGGATGCCGAAGCGGTCGATCGGACCTTCCACCACGTAGTTCCCAACGAACGCGATCCCCGTTGCTCCGACCGCGATCCACGCGATCGCGCGCCATCGGTTCGAGAGCGCATGGCCATCGGGGAACAGGAGGAACAGCAGGACGAACAGGAGCACCGCGAGCAAGGAGCTGTTGTTGTAGGTGATCGCCGCGAAGGCTCCTCCACCCAGCGATCCAGGATGCGACGTGATCGTGTAGGTCGCGTATCCGAACATGAGGCCCTCGGCGGCCCACGTGAGCGCGATCCCTGACAACACCCAACCGACCGCGTTCTGCCGGCGTCGGGAGGCGATCAGGGCTCCGATCACCGACCAGGCGAGGAAGATGAGGCCGCCGACTACCTCGCCGGGGAAGCCGAGGGCCTCGTCCTCCGGGGTGCCGGCCACGAACTGGAGCGCGAGGCCGACGGTCTCGATCGCCACGTACAGGACCGTAAGTGCGATCGCCAGCCGCGTGGCCGTTCGTGTCGTCACGTGCCCATCTCCGGCGTCGTAGCCGAGCCTTCAGCGCGATGGTCCCACGGCGCGCCCAACTGGAGAAGGGTGCACCCTCGCTAGTGTCGGGTGGTGTCTGCCACCCTCCGGCGGCCCCGCCAGCAGTTCTTGAATAACTGCAGGGCGGTCTCGATGCACAAAGCGGGGGCTCAAGCCCCCGCTCCGTGCGTTTCAGAGGAGCAGACAAGAAGACATCGCGCGTGAGATGAACCCGGGAGCTAAGGATCCTGCCGCCCCCCGTCACGATTGTCGACGAAAACGCCCACGGGAGCGGGAGCGCGCCACCCAGCCCCTCAAACGCAAGATGGGCCTCTGTGGCGGCGCGCCCGGTTGTGCGGTAACCCGGACAAGGATGCCTCTGCTTGTCGGGGCTTCGGCTGGCGGCTCTCAAGTCGATGGGGCGGGGTTGGATCGGGTCTGGGGGGCTTCGGTCGGGGCGGCAGGGGCATTCAATCTTCGCCGCTCAAGCCAGGAACCTCTCGTCGCCAAGTACGCTGGATCAAGACTTGGGTGGGGAAGCCCGAGGTTCCTCAAGAGCCACGACGGCTTGAACGCTGCTCGGTTCCCTGGTTCGTCTTCGTTGCCGGCGAGTCACGACGCGAAGCTCAATTTTCAGGAACCCTGACTCGTCCTTTGGAATTGGAACGACTAGCTCACTATGGATCGTCTCACCGGTTTCGATCCATGCATGTTCGCCAAAGATGCTGAACTCTCCGATGAGATTCCAATCGACGGCGCTGTAGGGATCCCCGTCAGTCGTCGCAGTGGAGAAGCGTAAGCCCGAACCCATCTCAAAAAGGCGAGCGCCACTGATCCCAATGTTCTTGATGGACACTTTGGCCACGATTGTTCTAAGGCCTGCCGCCCAGATCTCCTCAGCCTCAATGTCGAGATCAAGGCGCGGGCGAGTTGCGGGGTCGTGCACGAACTTGAAATATGCCCAGATACCCGCGACGACTATGCCGATCGCTGCAACGACGTCCTGAATCGCGGCGGCGTAGTGGTCGAAGTCTTCTGCGTAACCACCACGCGCGGCATACGCCCTCTAGATTAGTAGCTCACCTCGATCCTATCGGCAAGCGATAACCGCTGCTGCAATCGAGGTCTGCCTTGAGCGCGTCGGGTTTGTCCCGGTTGTGCGTAACCCCGGACAAGACTTGGGCTTCGGCGTGTCGGCCTCAGGGTCGGCGGCGCAAGGGTGGATCGGGTGTGGGCTCCTTCGGGATCAGCCGCGCCGGGTTGTGCGGTGACCCGGACCGGGCGGGTTTGACCGTCTCCCCAGGTCGGTTCATTGGCAAAATGCGATGTCTGGGCGAGCGCGCTAACTCGGTAGTGGGTGCAGACCCGTCTCGATCGAGACACCGCCAAGAAGCCAGAGCGCCCGAACGGCCTAACGCGGATGAATCATTGACCGTTCTCTGTGCGGGGAGTAGATGTTTCTTGTTGGGAGATCGAAATGCGATTCGTAAGGTGGCGCCGAAAGGTCGGTCCTTCCAATCAGTGTCGTTCGCCCCCGCGCGGCTACCGGCCGCGTATGACCCTCGCGGGACACACTAAGTGTGTCTTTGAACTGTTCCCCATCAGAAGCGATCTATTCAGCAAGAGTTCCTAGAGGGGAGGATCCATGGCGAACGTCCAGCAGCAGGCTGCCGCGCAGGCGGCGGTTCGAGTGCCTCCGGCTGCCCCGGTCGTCATAGACTTCGATGACTTAGCGACCAGTGGTCCGGGAACAGGCGGCCAGGTGCTCGTTTTGCGCCAGTACGCCGATCTCGGGATCACGTTCAACGGGGCATTTGCGATTGACTACTCGAAGGGGCAAGCAATCCCTGGGTTCGCGCACTCTGGCAACGTCGCGATCGAGCAATGCTATGGGAAGGAGTTCTGCACAACCCCCATCGAAATGATGTTCACGAGTACGCAAGATCGAGTCAAGGTGTGGGTGGGTTACTCAAGCAGGCTGCTGGAGCGCCGGACCATTATCCTGACGGCATTCGATGCCCAGGGGTTAGTCGTTGCTCAAGCTATTACCGGCTTAGGTCCCAGTCCAAACGGACCGATCCCGATACAGGCATCACTTGAAGCAACATCCGGAGCCGCGAACATCGAGCGGGCACAGGTGGCCTTTCTCCCATCAGCCCTGATGAACGGGTTGGCTGTGGACGACGTGGAGTTCGACACCGTTGGTCCTCGACCGCCCTGCCAGAGCACGCAAAACCCATCCGTTGTTCTCACTGAGCCCTTGTCGGGTGCGCTATTCGGGCCAACGAACGAATTCGAAGTGGCAGGCACCATCATCACGGGATCCCCGCTAGATGCTGCCACTATTTCCGTTTCGACCGCGGCGGGCACAAAGACGCTGGACCTGCTTAGTAGTGGAAATATCTCGACTCAAAGCGGCATTCTGACGCTTGGCCGACTCCGAATCAACGAGATGCTTTCGGCTGGCCAGAACACGATTGTCTTCGAAGCTCGGGATTGCCGCGGCTCGGGTCGAGATAGCGTCATGGTTACCTACCGTCCACCAGAGTGGTTTCCTTTTCCGATTCAGAGGATCCGGTCGGGATAGACGCCGGCTTGCCGGAAACGAGCAAACTAGAAATGAGCGCGAAGGCTTCGTCGGTTGATCCTGAGTGAGGCGAGACTCGCCGATCCAAGGGCGCCTCGACCGCAAAAATAGTCGCCCCATTCTCCCCTCATTCTCTTCGTCTTCGTGACTGTCCTCCTCACGGGGCTTCCACGAACGCTCAAGAGCAAAGGAAGTCTCCCGTCGGAACTAGGACTTGAAAAAGAACCGCCCAAACATAAGCCGGCTCGCCACTCTCCTCGCGGAGTCTCTGCAGGATGGCGGCCCGGTCACGTGGATCAGCAAACAGGTATTCCTTCAAGAGGCGTCGGAAGTCCGGCGATATCTCGGCGAGCTCATCCCTCAACTCATCGACGTTCGTCGTGAGCGCACCCCAACGAACGTCTGCGGCCACCCGTACAGACTGCAGATCCGCTCATACGTTCCGGAATCCGGAAACCGTTCGCCGGCTTCGATCTCTCGATACTCGCGGACGCTGACCCCGACTAACCAGGCCGCATGACAAACCATGAGACCCTCGCGCTTCCGAGCGCGCTGCATCATCCTCGGGTACGCGGCCAAGGTCGGCACGGACCACCATTCTGCGCAGCGGTCGACTGGGTCGTTGCTTTGATCATCGGAATCGAGATCATCGCAGGGATTCACCTCCGGCCATAGCGGTCGCAGCTATAACCTTCCCGTCTGCTAATCGAAGTTTTCGATGAAGCCTCCAGAGATGGACCACGCGGGACAGCAGCACAACGAGCATCACGAGCACGAAGAGCCACGCCGATTACCCGGATCACGGCCAGCGCACCGGTCCTGCCGAGCGCACCGGTCATAACAAGCATGCAGGCCACAGTGTCGCGATGTTCCGTGACAGGTTCTGGCTGAGCGTCCTCCTCACCCTCCCCTGAAACGCAGATCGCCATCTTCGGGCCGATAACCGGTCTCCGGCCTTGTCCACGGGTTGCGGCGTTTCCAGCTCGGCGATGAGACACACTCCGACGACGGGACGACCCGGCAGACGGCGACGTCGCCTGAGCACCCGACGAAGGAACGATCTTCGGTCTGAATCCAGAAGCGAAGTCGCTCGTCTTTGTCGTGGTCCTGGGATCAGTCGCACTCGCTTTGGGCATCTGGTTCAGTTCTGATCGGCGATGGATCCTGCTGATCACGGCATCGGTTCATGACGGTCTTTGCCGTCTTCGACATCCGCGAAGTGGCGCACCAGTTCTCGGAATCAAACGCGAGCCTCGGCCTCAGCGCGATCGTTGTGGCGCTCCTTCACGCATCGGCTGCGATCGGGGCGGTGGTCCTTTGGCGAGTTGAAGCCTCAAGCATCGCGACTCAACACAGGCGTGAAGAGTTGAACCAATTCGCACAGCGCAACATCGACCGACCTGGCTCCCCCATGTTTCATTTGATGACGCGGTAGGTGAGATGCGTAACTCCGGTGCCCTCGATCACCCTCATGCATTCAAGATCGATCGGCCCGATCCCGAGGTGGTCGAACAATGAGACGCCGCCTCCGAGCAAGACCGGTACGAGGTCCAGGTGTATCTCGTCGAGGAGCCCAGCCTTGATGCACTGCTGCACGATGCTGGCCGCACCCACACCGACGCCCTTGTCGCCGGCCACGGCCTTCGCTTGCTCGACGGCGCTTTCGAGTCCGTCCGTGACGAACGTAAACGGGGATCCTTCGTAGACCCACTCTTGTGGGACCGAGCCGCCGAGAACAAAGACCGGCACGTCCAACGGGTGTTTGCCACCCCACCCCGTGGGTGAGGTCGAACGTCCTTCTACCGAACACCAACGCCCCTGTCGTTTCGCGCGTCTCTTTGAGGAACTCGGCGGTCTGTGCCGAGACCATGAAGACCATGTCGGTTCCAGGCAGCCTGTATTCGGTGTCGCCAGCGGAGTACCAGGCCAAGAGCCTCTCGCCGCCGACTCCCATGGGTGCTTCTGGGCCGTCATTCGGCCCACTTATGAACCCGTCAAGCGAGACGGAGAGCCCAGTGCGGACTTTGCCCATGCTCGTTCTGCTTCCTCGCCCAATCATCTGCTCGAGGCTTGCGTCCCGCAACTTGGGCGTTGTCATGGGCGAGTCTTGGACCACGAAGGGCGTGGTTCCGCGCCGACCGTCCCCACCTCTGGCTCCGCCGCCCTCCCGGGAACGGGTCCGAACGCGCTGGGGCGCGAGAGGCCGCCTTCATCCGCGACCCCTCATCCTCTCGATCCGCCCCTCCCGCTCCACGAACACGTCGTCCGGTCCGTTGACCATCACCTCGGCACCGAGGGATCCTTCAGCTGGAACGCGGCTCGATCGTACTTGGCCGCGCCTTCCTCGACGAGGACGCTCGCTCACCACGCTCTTCGAGGCCACGAGACCCACTCGATCAACACGGGCGGGACCGCGGCCGGATCTGGCATGGTCGCCTCCGCTTCGAGTGCCATCACCGCCGCAACGCATGCCGTGATGGGCCGACCGGTCTGCTCTTCGAGCATGTGTCCACTGCGGCCCTCGCGGAAGCGGGCGTTCGTTACGTGACGGGCGAGATCCTCATCACCGTCGTGGTGGATCTGGCCTTCCTCCACGGCGACGCGGAACCGATCGAGCGCAGGTGCCATGCGACGGGGACTGTTCGTCGGGAATGCGAGGACGCGGTCGCCGAACGCATCGGCCCACCGTTCCGCCTCGGTCCTCCACGACCTGGGATCGACGTAGAACACGCCGACGTCGTACCGCTCGAAGGCCGATCGGATGGCCGCATCGACGGCCTGGCGCAGGTAATCGCCTTCCCAGATGTCGATGACGCGCAGTCGTGGCTCTGAGTCGCACAGGATGAGGGCCGCCGAGTTCGTGGCCGCACCGAGGAACGCGAGCGCGACCCTCGACCCCTGGGCGGGTTCATCGTCGGAGACGAGCCTCTCCCATCGCACCGGATCGATGAATGCCTCGTTTCCGGCCGAAGCGAGATTGAAGAAAAGCCGCGTGGACTCGGCCCAGGGCATCGTGGGATCGCGAACCTCCGCAAGGATCCGGTCGAGGTCGAGCCACGTCGAATCGCCGTAAGCCTCTCGAAGCAGACTGAGGAGCTCATCGTCGTCCATCGACGGAGTCGGTTCCATGCTCGGACGGTTGAAGCTCGTAAGGATGTCGAACTGCCCGTCCTCGCGAGCGCCGAACGTCTGCTCAGCGACGCTGCGCGCCCCGAGTTCGAAAGCGTTGGCGGTCTCGAGCGTCAGGCCGGAGGTCTTCGCGGTGTTCGCACGGATCGTTCGTGCCAGCCGCTCGCCGCCGTTGGACGGCGTCCACAAGTTGGACTCATCGAACAGACCGAACGTCACGCGCTGACCAGCCCTTGAGCCGTGCGAACTCGTGACGGGTTCCAACTTCGCGCCCGGTTGGGCCTTCAGGAACAGGCGCGTCTTGCCGGCGTCGACGCCGAGAGCAGTCGCGGAGCGTCCGTCGTTCGACGAGAACATCTCCCAGACGATCGAGTAGGTGTTGCTTGCCGCCTGGTCTTCAGAGACGGCCGCGATCTGGATCCACGGCGGTCGTGTCGCGCCGGTCCCCGGCGGACGGCCCACGGGTTCGCCCTCCGCGTCCCAGCCGTCGAAGCATACCGGGCCAGCGAAGAACGCGACCGACAACGCGGCGCCGACCGGACTCTTGCCCCAGCCCTTCGGCTGCATCAGCAAGCCGTGACGGTGGGTAAACCTCCCGCGGTCGTCGACCTCAAGGAGCCGCACCACGAACCGCGCCTGCTCGTTCGTCAACACGAACGGCCGACTCGGGTCTCCCGGCAGCGGGAGAACGTCGGCGATCCATTCGCACACGGCGAACCCGAGCGAGATCACAGGGCTTCCTTGAGATGATCGAACCGCTTGACCTTGGGCGCCGGAACCTCAGGCCGCTCCACGACGAGGCGAAGCTTCGCCATGCTGGCCGGCGTGAGCGCGAGTTCGCTCTCGAGGCGTCCGAGCGCCGCGTGCTGCGGCTGGTCGAGCCCGACGCGGACGTAGCGAGCGACGACGAACGGGTCGATCTTCTGCTCGGCCCACCAGCACGCCACCGGGAGCCGCCACAGGCGCTTCCATAGGGCGGTCTCGGCCGGTGATGCGTTCCCGAGCGGCCATGCCGGCTCGGGGAGGGTGCATCCCTCGGCCGGTAGGACGATCCACTGCTCGGGTGCGTTGCGTCTTCGGAGGTTCTCGGGCGGTTTCCGGGAAGGTCCGGGCATCAGACCGCCCTCCGTTTGTCGGATCCCGTCCACAACGCGAGGGCGTGTGACTCGGGAGTGCTGCTGCGCAGGCAACACGTCACGACCCCACCCCCCCATAGGAGTTGCCGCGCTTACGGTTACAGCTCGCGTGCGCAGCGTGATAGTTCGACCGCACGTTCTGCCCGCCACGACTGCGGGGTACGACGTGATCTGCCACGAGCGGATCGGATCGAGTGGGCGACCGACCGCAGATCCAGCATTGTGACTCCTCGGCCAGCACCTGCTTGGCGATGCGCCGATGGTCAGCACCCAGACCACGTTCGGCTGGTGAACGCGTCTGCACCGGCCAGCCCTTGGTATGAACCTCACAGCGTGGGCCATTGCGCGTCGGCCTCCTGCACTCCAGGCACGGCCTCGAGAGCTTCACTCCCACGACCCCATCTCATCGGCGGTCCAGCCCTGATGAGGTTCGCCGCGCTTGATCACCGCGACGGGGCCGAAGTAGCCCTTGTCCAAATGGTCGGGCGACCTGAAGGAGTTGTAGACGATGTCGATGCCGAACCGGGCTCCGAGCTCGTCGCCGCGATCCTCGAGGTAGGGAACGGGACATCCCTCGGCGTGGAGACTGCCGCCGAAGGCAATCCGTCGTGCTTCGCTCGTGGGTGAGCTCGTTTTGAGCGTCATGGTGTTGGGCCCCGGTACGGCGGAGAGCCCCTCACAACGAGGACAGCGGCCTTCGAAGAACGTGGCCTTGGTCCATTCGATCAGTTGCTCCAGCTCCTGGATGGCTTGTGAACGATTCACCGGGTCCTCCCGATGGATGACAGCTGCTGCTGCGATTCCATGACTGCATGGCCGGCCCAGCGGGGTCGGACATTGGCAGCGCCAACGCCTGCCGTCATGGATGACGGGGTAGCGGTCGTGGTCACCACGGACTTCAGCAAGGACACGATCGGGGCGAACCTCGAGGACGGCGACCGAACGGGTAGCGAGTAGCCGGTCGGCTTTGGTTGCCGCGGTCTCCCGACTCATCCTGCCGCTCCCCAGGCGTCGATGTGCCCATCTGCGTGGTCAGGGCCGTACCGGGCGCAGCGGACACAGGCGGTCTCCTCGGAGACGGAACCCATGGTTACCGATGGAACCGCGCTGGTGGGCGCCACCTGCGGAGTTCCATCGGGGGGGGCCGGTTCCATCACCGATGGCAGGTACCGAGCCCACGCCTCGCCGAACGTCTCGCGGCGGTAACCACGCAACGCGACGCCGTCGATCTTGCTCTTCGTAGACCTGATGCCGAATGGCTTGAGATGCCGCGCGAGGCTACTCGCCGCCGACCGCTTGGCATGGTCGCTATCCACCGACCACCATCGCGCCCAAGGCCCGTCGTCGTTGTCAACGAGCGCCTCGAGCATCGACTCCGTGGAGAGCGCCGGCGGGTCTCCTCGTTCCGCGAACAGGTCCCGAAGGTGGCCAAGGAGTAGCACGTCGATCGATGTATCGCCCTCATCCCCATCCGAGTGCAGTTCCCGTGCTGCCATCCGCGCCCTGATTCCCCACTCGGGCCCGGCAAGATCCGCGATCGCGAGGAGTGGTTCCCAGATGTCCTGCTGGCGATCGTTGAGCTCGTCAGGCAGGGCCGGCCAGGACTTCGCCAATTCGTCGAGATGCTCGGTCGCCCACGCATTGACGCGCTCGCGGAGTGGTGCTGTTTCGTTCAACTTGCCGCGTGCCCGGAAGCGTGCGACGCGGGTACTCCGGATCTGTCTCAACATCTCGACCGGGATCGAACGGTCACCGATCGTGTCGGGGAGCTTGCCGATACCCGCCAGTGCTTTCGTTCCGAATACGTCGAAGTCGCGGAGGACGCCTTCTTTTCCCCGCATCTCGACGCGCATCGCGATCCCGCCCCGCTTGTACCCGGCGTTCAGCAGGCCACGGAGTTCGTCGGCGCGTTCACTCTTCCCACCGAAGACGACGTCGACCTCGTCGAACAAGAGGGTCGGCCTCCGTTCATCGATGGCGCGGAAGAGCACGGCGGCAGACATGTCCGCCACGAGCATCGGTCGATGCACGAGCACCGCGAAGATCTCCAGAAGCAGCGTCTTTCCCGAACGCTTGAGGGCGGAGTGGATGTTGAGGTACGGCACGACCTCGAACGCATCCACCGCGTAGGTGAGCACGACCCAGAGCGACACCGCGGCCAGTTGCGCCTCGGACAATGAGACAAAACGCCGCACGAAAGAACCAACCTCATCGAGAATCGTCGCGAGGTTCCTGTTCCTGTCGGCAGCCAGATCGAACAGTTCGCTCATATCGCGTGTTCCTTCGCTTCCGCCTGTGCGAGCGCAGACTCGCGCAGCTGTTGCCACGCCAGCCAATCGGCCTCGTTCGATAGGGCGCTTGAGCAGGTCGGACAAGCCACGTAGCCCTTGGCCCGGAGCTTCCGGTGCGCTCGCTCGAGTCGGTCGCCGTAGGACCTTTGTTCGTATACCGCAGCGCGCTCGTGCTCCCACCCGATCTCCTCGATCACCGCCCGAAGGCACCACGCCGCGAGCTCCTCGGACTTCGCAAGATCCTTCAGCCGAATCAGAGCGGAGGTACGGTCGTCACCGTCAAGCTCCCGCAGGATCCGGCGCGTAGCCACGCGGTAGTCGGCCACGCGATCGAGCGCGAGGATCATGCTCGCCGCCACAGTCGGATCGCTGCTCCATGCCTTGATGGAATCCGCGAGGTCGTGAAGCCGACGACTTCGATCTCGCGTTCGCGGCGGAGGTAGGCAAGAGCCGCGCCGGTCGCGTTGGATCCAATATGGGCTACCCCTCGCACATCGTCCGCGGAGAAGGACTCCTCTTCAAGCGCGAGCCGACGGATCGCCCAGATCGCTAGATCGAAGCCCTCCGGATCACCTCGGGCGGCAGTCTGAAGCGCGTGGCTTCGGACGCCCTCAACAAACCGATCGCGGTATTCCGAGAAAAGCTCGACCTGCTCGCTGCTCATGTCGTGCCGTCCGCGTGAGGCCGAGGACGGCTCACTTCGATACCTCCGCGCGGAGCTGATCCTCTTCCCAGCGTCGCACGTCGCTCTCCCGATACCTCACGTGCCGCCCAGCACGGAAACCTTGAGGTCCGGTCCCCTCGTACCTCCACTTTCGAACGGTCTTGAGCGGGACGCCGTACCGCTTGGACAAATCTTCGTTCGAGAGGTACTCCTCCACCTTCCCCTCCTTGACGCGCTCCCCGCCCGTCGTTACCCTTTATGCTGCGTCTAACGTACTACTGGGGGAGACAGAATGGGAAGCACGAAGCCGTCACGGTTTCGTGTAACGGTGTGGCCCGGGGAGGCCGTAGCCGTCCCGAAAGTGACTCGGTGGAACATCACCCTTCACGATGGGGCCTTCATCACCTATGACCTGCCGGCCAGCGAGGAACAACCTCCGGAAGAGCTCTTCCTCCGCGAGGCGCGCACCGTCGATCTCGACTCAGCGGAAGCGCTTACTGACTTCGCTAGTTGGGACCTCGGGCACGGCCTCGAACAAGGCTTCGAATGGTTCAGATTTCTACCCGCGAGCGAGACACCGCTAGGACCTTTCCCGATGCTCCGCGAGGGGGGGGTCGTCCACGAGGACTCAGTCGCGGCGAAGCTCTCATACGCGACAGAGCGATATGCGAAGCAGCACGGCCTCGATCGCAGCTACATCGTTCACGTCGAAGCTGTCGCGTATCACCTGCACGCGATGCGGGCGATGGTCGGACATTGGATCGCGCATGTGGAAGGGGGGCGCTGGCCGGCGATCGCACGGGCCTGGGAGTCGGAGGGCTTTGCGCGACCGAAGAACGCAACGGAAGCTTGGATTAGGTTCCGGGCCTTCATGAACGCGGGCCTACCGCCGTTCCACGTCGCCCTCGATCTCGAGGGTCCTGGCTTTTCAACCGTTGGGCACCCGCCGCGTGCCGCAAACGGCTACAACGCGATGTGCCTCCAACTCGCGAACGCGATCGCGGAACAGAGCGAACTCCGCCACTGCAAGAACGAGACTTGTCCAACCAAGCTGTTCATCCGCCAGCGCGGCCGCTCGCGATATGGGCAGCATCGCCTCGAGGGCGTCGAGTACTGCTCGTCTAGCTGCGCGCGAGCGCAAGTCCAGCGGGAATACCGGCGCCGGAAGAAGGGACACTGAGATGGGACATGTGCAACGTAAGTGCTCGACTTGCAGAGGAAGTATCCCGCCCGGAGCGCGCTCCTGCCCCGCGTGCGGCAGTCGTGCCTCCGCCTACGTCGCGCGGTACCGCGGGAGCGACGGGCGCGAACGTTCGCAGAGCTTCAGTCGCAAGATCGAGGCGGAACGCTTCCTGCATGACAACCAATCCCGGAAGAGCCGAGGCGAATGGACGGACCCGGCGCTCGGCCGCGTCCAACTCGAGCGGTGGGCAGCAGAATGGTTTGACGGTGCGAAGACGACGCTCAAGCCGAAGACAGCCGCGACCTACGCGAGCCTTCTGCGGAGCCGCATCCTCCCGGAGCTCGGAAGCTTCCGTCTCTCAGAGCTGAAACCGTCTGACGTACAGGCTTGGGCGAACCGAATGACCGTCTCGCCGTCGAGGGTGCGGCAAGCACACATCGTCCTGTCGCTGATGATGAAGGCTGCGCTCCGGGACGGGAGGCTCGGCAGGAACCCGGCCCAGGGCACCCGACTCCCCCGGCTCGAACGACGGGAGGCCGCGTACTTCAGCCCTGAGGTCGTGGACAGGATCGCCGAGACGATGCCCGAGCAATACGGCCTGTTCGTCGCGATCCTTGGGACCCTAGGTCCCAGATTCGGGGAGGGTGCTGCGTTCCGTCGACGTTCCGTCGATCTGCTCCGCCGACGCCTCGTCGTATCGGAATCGCTCGCCGAGGTCGGAGGACAGCTCTCGTTTGGCCCGACGAAGACCCACGCGCAGCGGTCCGTTCCACTCCCCCGTTCGATGGCCGCGCGGCTCGCCGACCATCTCGTCACGATCCCCGCCGACCCCGATGCGCTCCTGTTCACTTCGCCGCAGGGTGCGCCGCTTCGGTACTCCAACTTCCGGACGAAGGTCTGGCGGCCGACGCTCGAACGGCTCGACTTGCCCCCGGTGGGACTCCACGTCTTGCGGCATTCGGCGGTCGCGCGGTTGATCGCGGCCGGCGCATCACCGAAAGCCGTGCAGACCGTGATGGGACACGGTTCCGCGGCGTTCACCTTAACCGTCTATGGGCACCTGTTTGACGCCGACATGGAGGCGCTCGCCGATGCGCTCGACGTGTCGGCTGCGGGACGGATGCGGGACGAGCGCGGGACCGGCGACGGTGGAATGCGGGCTTTGCCGTCATAACCTGCGCATTCGATGCTCCGGGGGTGGGACTCGAACCCACAACCTACGGATTAACAGTCCGCCGCTCTGCCAGTTGAGCTACCCCGGATCGGAGCGTTGCGAGTCTAGCAGCGCCCTTCCCCGCGACCGCGCTAGGCTAAGCGTTCGCATCATCCACGGGGGGGATACGCATGAAGCTCCGCACACTCATCCTGTTCGGCGCCGGGATCATGACCGGCCTCGCGATCGCTCGGAAGATGCGGGAAGACGATCCGGAGGTGGTGCACGGGCCGACACGAGCCACCGCGCCGGCCAATCCCGCTCTTCGCGCCGTGACGTCGCAAGCACAGCGGATGGCCGATCGTGCGACCGTCGCCAGCCTCGACGCGATCAAGCGAGCCCGTGGCGCGATCCGTGAGCGCCTCGCCGAAGAGCCGTACGACGACGTCAACTGGAACTGAGCGTTAGCAGCCCGTCTGCCACGACAAGGAGCCGCTGTTCTCGGCATCGTTGGGCGGATCGTCCAGCAGGAAGAAGCAGATTCCCGACTGCGAGAACGCCGCGAGGTAGAGGATGCCGCTCGTCGTGTCCTTGCTGACCGTGCTCGGGTTGGTGCTCGACGTGGTTCCGTCTGACCATCGACGGGGACGAGGTCGCGGGTTGATACCCGTCACCCGGTTGGCCGACAGGTCTATTCGAGGTAGTCGCGCAGCTTCTGCGACCGGGACGGGTGGCGCAACTTCGAGAGGGTCTTGCTCTCGATCTGACGGATCCGCTCACGCGTGACGCCGAACTCCTTCCCCACCTCTTCGAGCGTGCGTGGATGGCCGTCGACGAGCCCGAACCGGAGCTGGATGACCTTCTTCTCTCGCTCGGACAACGTGTGTAGGACGCCCTCGAGCTGTTCCTGGAGCAGGATGAAGCTGGCGGCGTCGACCGGGACCACCGCGTCGGCGTCCTCGATGAAGTCGCCGAGCTGCGAGTCCTCTTCTTCGCCGATCGGCGTATGGAGCGACACCGGCTCCTGCGAGACCTTCTGGATCTCACGGACCTTCTCCGCGCCCACACCCATCACCTTGCCGATCTCGTCGGGGGTCGGTTCGCGACCGAGATCCTGGAGCAGTTGCCGCTGCACCCGGACGAGCTTGTTGATCGTCTCCACCATGTGGACCGGGATCCGGATCGTGCGGGCCTGGTCGGCGATGGCCCGCGTGATGGCCTGGCGGATCCACCAGGTCGCATACGTCGAGAACTTGTACCCCTTGGAGTAATCGAACTTCTCGACGGCCCGGATCAGCCCCAGGTTCCCCTCCTGGATCAGGTCCAGGAACAGCATCCCCCGTCCGACGTAGCGCTTGGCGATCGAGACGACCAGGCGGAGGTTCGCCTCGATCAGCTTCTTCTTGGCCAGCTGACCGTCCCGCTCGACGCGACGACAGAAGTCGTCGAGCTCTTCCTCGGTCTTCGGGCGGAAGCTCTTCGGCATCTTGTCGCGGCCGATCCCCTCGACCTTGCCGAACGCCGAGAGCTGATGCTCGCGGATCTCCCAGACCTTTTCGACGAGGAACTTCAGGACCTTCGGCTCGGGTTTGACGTCTTCCGCCACCTGATGCTGCAGGGCCGTCGAGAGCTCCCCCGCCTCGATCCGCCGCGCCAGGTCCACTTCCTGGGCCGCGTTGAGGAGCGGAACCTTGCCGATCTCCTTGAGGTACATCCGCACCATGTCGTTCGTGGGTGCGCGGAGGAGGTCGACCTCGATCCGGACCTGGGTCGCGGCATCCGTGTCGTCGCCGGGGACCTCGATGACCTCGATGCCCTCGGTCGTCAGATGCTCCTGGATCTGGGTGAGGAACTCTTCGACCTGTTCGGGCGTGAAGTCCTCGACCGGGACGGCCTCGAGGAGGTCCTCCGACGTTACGAACCCTCGCTCGCGCCCTCGGGCGACGATCTGTTCCTTGACCTCGTCGATCCCGAACGGCTCACGAGCAGCCGCGGGTTCGCTCACCAGGTGTCCTTCGCGATGTCGGGCACGACCGCCACAGTGTACGGAACGGCTCGGCAGGCGACCCGGGAGCGGAACGACAGCCGATCCGTCACGACAGCTCGCCGTGTAATCGCTGCCGGATGCGCCGGAGTTCGCCGTCCACCTCGGCGAGTTGACGGAAGAGGTCGTCCCAGCCGGGGTCGACCGTCGGATTGAGCTTCTGCAACCTCATGCGCATCTGATCGCTCCGCGACTTCAGCAAGAACTCGTTGAGTCGTGCCTGCACCCCATCTGCGTACTCGGCAGTGGCGTCGCCCTCGAGCGGCTCGACGACGAGCGAGGCGACCTGACCCGCCAAGGACGGATCCGGGCCGGCGACGATCGACGAGACGTCACCGCCGGCGTCGCGAAGCGCCACGAACAGCCGCCGGTTGGCGGACGTGCGGAAGTGGTCCTCGGTCAGGCTCACCATGGCGTCCCGGAAGGTATCGGCGTCGGCTGCGAGGAGTTTCAACATCTCTCGCTCGACGCGTTCCTGGGCAGTGCTGCGCTTGATCGCCTTCGCGACCTCCGTCGGCCGTCCACCGAGGCGCCGCTCCAACGACTGCAGCACGCTGGACTCCGAGACACCGGCGAGGTCGGCGAGCAGACCCGCATACTCGCTGCGTCGCACCGGGTCGGTGAGCTGCTGGAGGTACGGCAAAGCAGCTGCCACCGCCGCGGATCGACCTTCGACGGTACCGAGGTCATGGCGCTCGACCGTCCTTCGGATCATGTACTCGACGAGGGGCCGAGCGTGGGTCGCTGCGTCACGCACCCCCTGTGCCCCGTGCTTCGCGACGAACTCGGCGGGGTCGAGCCCTTCGGGGATCACCATCACGACCGCCTGGATCGGGAACGCTTCCTGGAACGCGGAGGCGCGCTCGGCCGCGCGCGCACCCGCCTCGTCCGAATCGAACGCGAGCACGGCGCGCTCCGCGAACCGCGAAAGCAAGGAGAGGTGTTTCTCGCCGAGGGCCGTCCCGCAGGTAGCGACCACGTTGTCGATGCCGGCCTGCGCGAGCCCGATCACGTCGGTGTAGCCCTCGACGACGAAGGCTTCCCCCGAGCGCGCGATCGTCGCCCGCGCGCGATGGAGGTTGTACAGGATCTCTTGCTTGCGATAGATCGGTGTCTCCGCGGTGTTGAGGTACTTGGCTTGTTCGCCGGCGCGTGGGTCGCTCGGCAACACGCGGGCACCGAAACCGATGTTGCGACCCTGGAGGTCTTCGATGGGGAACGTGATCCGGCCGCGGAACCGGTCGCGGACCGTTCCGTCGTCGCTCCGTGTGGCGAGCCCCGCCTCCAAGAGGATCTCGGGCGACAGACCGGAGGACCCGACGAGTCGGCGGAGCAGGAAGTCCGGGTACCCGGGGGCGTAGCCGATGCCGAAGCGTTCGACGGCTTCGGCGGTGATCCCGCGCTCCGTGACGTACGCGCGTGCATCCTCGGCTTCGCGGCCCGCCTCGAGCATGGTGCGATAGAGGGCGGCGGCCTCCTCGTTCGCGCGGTAGAGGGCGACCCGGTGCTCGGCCGCTCGGCGCTCCGCGAGCGAATCACCCTCGTACCGGAGGTGCACCCCCGCGGTCTGCGCCAGCCGTTCGATGGCCTCGACGTAGGAAAGGTGCTCCAGCTCCCGGAGGAACGTGATGGCGTCCCCTCCCTTGCCGCACCCGAAGCAGTAGAAGACCTGTTTGGACGGGGACACGCTGAAAGATGCGGTCTTCTCCTGGTGGAACGGGCACAGACCGCTCAGGGAATCGTGCCCGGTCTTCTTCAAGGAGAGGTAGTTCCCGACGAGCTGGACGATGTCCGTCCGCTCCTTGACCGCGTCGATGTCGTCCTGCCGGATCCTCGCCACGCCGCTCCTATCGCGTTACAGGAGCCAGCCCCGGGGAAGGAAGAGCCGCTCGTACGTCCGCAGAGCGTACCGGTCCGTCATGCCGGCGATGTGGTCGGCCACCCGGGTGGTCAGGTCCCCCGGGGGTCGCTGATGCTCCGCCGGAAGCTCGTCGGGATGCTCCAGGTAGTGCTGGAAGAGGTCCCGGAGCAGCTTGACGGCCTTGTCGTGATCCTCGTGGGCTCCTTCCCGGAGGTAGACCTCGGCGAACATGAAGTCGCGGAGATCGTCGAGCGCCCGGAACACCGGCGAGGACAACCGGATGTCCGGCTTCCCGTCGCTCTGTTCGACCAGATCGCTCACGAGGGTGTTGATCCGCGCCGAATGGGTCGGCCCCAGCACCTCGAGCGGACCGGCCGGCAGCTCGTCGGCCCCCAGAACGCCGGCGCGGATCGCGTCGTCGACGTCGTGGTTCACGTAGGCGATCCGGTCGGCGAACCGCACGATCTTGGCCTCCAGCGTGGACGGGGGCGGCATCGACCAGGGATGGTGCAGCATCCCGTCGCGGACCTCCCATGTGAGGTTGAGCCCGCGTCCATCGTCCTCGAGGTGTTCGACGACCCGGATCGATTGCTCCGAATGGCGGAAGGGCCGGCCGAGGAACGGGGTGAGCGCTTGCTCCCCGAGGTGCCCGAACGGCGTGTGGCCCAGATCGTGCCCGAGCGCGATGGCCTCGGTCAGATCCTCGTTGAGCCGTAGCGCACGGGCGACCGTGCGAGCGATGTGACTGACGTCGAGCGTGTGCGTGAGCCGGACGCGATAATGGTCGCCTTCGGGCGCGAGGAACACCTGTGTCTTGTGTTTGAGACGGCGGAACGCTTTGGAGTGGACGATCCGATCGCGGTCCCGCTGGAAGCAGGTGCGGATCGCATCGGGCGGCTCGGGCCGTTCGCGACCACGGCTCTCCGCCGCCAGCACCGCGTGCGGCGAAAGCGTGTCTCGTTCGATCTGCTCCGAGCGTTCACGGGGGGTCGGCACCCAGTCATGGTAGCGGCGGACTCTGACGTGTCCGGTCATCTTCCGAACAGCCGGAAATAGAGGTAGGCGAACGTCTCGCGCAGGTATCCCCTGCCGCGGGTCTCCTCGCTGGTGTCCCCCGACGTCCAGGTGGCGGAGGCGTAGCCGGTGAGACCGAGGTCGCTCGCCATCGCCTTGATGCGCGCGTTGTGCCAGGGATCCGAGACGAGGAACGCGCTGGTGAGGCCGCGGCCGTGCAGCGCTGCGGCGACCGCCTCGAGGCTGTCGAAGGTCGTGTGCCCGACCGGGAGCGCCAGGATGGAGGATGCCGGCACGCCCCGGCCCACGAGGTAGTCGCGACCCGACTGCGCTTCGGTCGTCGTGTCGCCCGGTCGGTTGGATCCGACCGTGATCACCAGATCCGACCTGTCCTGCTGCCAGAGCACGACCGCATGCTCGAGCCGACCACGGAACACCGGCGAGGGTGTGCCGTTGTACTGGGCGGCGCCCAGAACGACGATCGCGTCGGCCCGCTCGACGTCGCTGGCGTCGTCGTGGTGCGCGGCGCGCCACACGACGACGCCCGACGCGCCGATCGCGACGAGCGCGAGCGCGAGACCGAGTGCGAGGAGGGAGAGGATCGGGTGCCTGCGAACCAGGCGCACCGCTGCAGGCTAACAGGCGCCGATCCCACAACCCTGGTCAGTCCACGCACGTGGACACAACGGCTCCGATCCACCCCTCTCGTGCTCCGGCCGAGTCGAGCAGGGTTCGCACCGCGTGTTCCGTGGCATCCCATACGCCCAGGACGTACCTCCCGTCGTAACGGGACGGCAGGCCTGAGTAGCACGCCGACGGCGACAGGACGACGTGCGTGACCGATGCCTCATCCAGGGAACCAACGAGCCCGGCGTACGGTGTGTCCAACTCGTTCGGATCCTCGGCGGAGCCGAGCACGGCGAGCCATACCTGCCCGGGAGACGTCGTCCGATCGGACGTGGAGGGCGGTGAGCCGGGCGATCGTTTGGAGCACGCCGTGAGCACCGCGACCGCGCACAGGAGGACGACGGCGCCGAGCCGGCCGGAGCCGCGGCTCGCCCGCTCCCGATCAGACCGAGACAATCCAGCTCCATCCCGCGAACGCCGGCACGGCCGTGCGGAACCGAGCCAGCTCGGCCTCGGCGTCGGCGCCCGGAGCGATCGAGATCAACAAGGCCCAGACGCCCGGTCGGACGACCGCGGGCTGGGTCCCGGCATCCACGACGCTCGGGGTGGATCCGAAGGCCGCGCCGATCGTCGCCGACGCGCCATCCGCTGCAGCGACGCTCGAGAAGTCACCTACCAGGATCGCGTCGCCGGTCGGCGGATCAGAGAGCGACGTCGCACCGATCGCGGACGCCCGGCCCCCGGAGCGGACATCCGGATCCTTACGGTCGAGCGGATCGACCATGACGGCGCCGCAGCCGGCGTCCTCGAGGGTTCCGTCGGCGCGCTCCCGCCGGATCAACCAGGCCCCCGAGGCGCCCGCACGGATGTTCCAGAGCCGGTTGGACCCGTCGAACCCGGCGAGGTACATCTCGCCCGGAAGGACCCGCAGCCGCCGCGCGAGGTCCCCATGGAGTCGCCACAGCTGGTACCGCGGCGGCCGGTCGACCGATGCCCGGCCGGTCACGCGGACGAACTGGATCGACCCGTCGGGCGCGAGGAACGGCGTGCGGACGATCGTCCAGCGGTCGGCTCCACCCGAGAACTGCGTCACCCGCACCCATCGAGACGAGCGCACGTCGTACCGCCAGAGGTTGCTGAGGTACTCGTCCTCCGGCACCGCTGCCGTCGGCGGCGCCGCCACGGCAACGACGATCGTGTTCGTGGATGCGAACAGGGGCGAGAACGTCATCCCTCCCCGGACCGGCCCCGCGATCGCGCGAGGCGTTCGCGCACCGGCCCCCACGAGCCGCAACCCGGATCGCTCGGCCCAGACGAGGTCGCCTCGCGCCGACAGCGACGGCTGCGATGCCTCCGCGTGCGTCGCGTAGCGCCGGACGCCCCGTCCGGTGATCGAGACCACCAGGTCGCCTCCCTTCCGGTCGCGGACGTACGCCGTACCGACGCCCGCGCGCGATGCGACGTGTCGAACAACCCCACGGCCACGATCCGGCGGAACGATCAGCTCCGTCCCGGCCGGGCTGGTCTGCAGGATCGCGGTGCCGTCGGCGCCGGCGAAGCCGGCGCCGACGGCCAACCCGTACACGTCGGGCCGAGCCAGGCCTCCGCCGTCGCATCGAGCGACGACGGACGCCGGCGCCGCGGCCCCACCGGGCCACGCCGCCCCACCCAGCGTTCCGACGGCGGCCGCCACCACGAACACCAGCTTCTTCTTCATGAGCCCTCCCGCCATCAGTAGCCGGTCACGTACTGGAAGTGCATGGGATCGGGCCGCGAGTCCCAGTTGATGCCCCAGAAGAACCCGTGTCCCGGGTACGGCCCGCGCCAGACGTTGGGGAGGTACCGCCCGTAGTCGTAGCCGTCGGCGCCCTTGCCGTTCCAGAAGGATTGACCGAGGGGATTCCGCGCCGAGTTGGTGTCGATGGCCGCGCCGAACGCATGGACCGACCAGTCCGTCGAGCCGCGGATCGTCCGACAGTTGTACGCACCGACCAGGTAGTCGACCGCCCCGTCGTTGTGGTCGTGCGAGACGTGGTTCCGGATGTTGTAGCCGACGTCTCGGGCGATGTAGGGGTGGTAGTAGACGTACCCGGCGACGTTGCGCGCCGACTGTGACGGCCACCACGAGCGGGAGTTGTTCGCCCGATCGCTGCACGGCTGCCCGAACGTCTGGACCAGCTCGGCGTATCCCGAAGGGCGGGGCGGAACGCCCGCGTCGCTGTGATCGTGGACCCAAGGATCGATCACCACCGCATGCGCGACCGTGGGGCCTGCCACGGCGGCGGCAAGCGCGACGACCGCGGCGATCCTGCGCGCGAAGGTGGAGAGCGCCACGGGACCTCACCTCCTCTGGGGGAGGAAGCTCCAACCGGAAAGGTTGAGGAGGTTATGCCCTCATGAAGCGCGGCGCCGTGACGTCGGTCACGCGGCGACCACGCGTCACGTCATGCGGACGCCGACGCGTACTCCCCCACGGCGGCCTGGCCGGCTGCCAGACGGGCCGTCTCCACGCGGAACGGGGAGCAGCTCACGTAGTCGAGCCCGATCTGGTGGCAGAACGCGACGCTCGCCGGATCACCACCGTGCTCTCCGCAGATCCCGATGTGCAGCTCCGCGTTCGCCCCACGTCCCTCGTCGGACGCGATCCGCATCAGCCGCCCGACGCCGGCCACGTCGATCGTGACGAACGGGTTCGCGGGAACCAGCTTCCGCTCCTCGTACAGCCCGACGAATTTGCCGATGTCGTCGCGGCTGAACCCGAACGCGGTCTGCGTCAGGTCGTTCGTGCCGAACGAGAAGAAGTCGGCGGCCACCGCGATCTCCGCCGCCGTCACCGCGGCGCGTGGCAGCTCGATCATCGTCCCCCACTCGAGATGTTCGAGCGACACGTTCTCGCGCGCCTGGATCTCGTTCGCGACCGGCTCCAATTCGTCGCGCATCTGCCGGAGCTCCGGAGCCGTTGCGACCAAGGGGATCATGATCTCCACCTTGGGGTCACCGCCAGCCGCTTTCGCCTCACACGCGGCCTCGACGATCGCGCGCACCTGCATCGCGTAGAGGCCGGGCCTGAGGATGCCAAGCCGGACGCCGCGCAGCCCGAGCATCGGGTTCGTCTCATGCAGCTGCCGGACCTTCGCGAGCTCGCGCACCTTCTCGGCGACGTCCTCCCCCCGCTCCTGTGCGAGCGCGACCTCGACCGAGAGCGTCGTGAGATCCGGCAGGAATTCGTGCAAGGGCGGGTCCAGCAACCGGACGGTCACCGGGAGCCCGTCCATCGCCTTGAAGATGCCGGTGAAGTCCCCCTTCTGGAGCGGCAGGAGTCGCTGGTACGCGGCTTCCTCTTCGACGTCGGTCTCTGCGAAGATCATCTGGCGCACGGCGTCGACGCGTTCCTCGCCGAGGAACATGTGCTCGGTGCGGCACAGGCCGATGCCCTCCGCGCCGCGGGCCCGTGCGTTCGAGGATTGGTCGGGCGTGTCCGCGTTGGCGCGCACCCGCAGGCGGCGGCGGTCGTCGGCGATCGTCATCAGGCGTTCGAACGCTTTCCAGATCTTCTCCTCGCGCGAATGCGCGTCGCCGGCGCGAGCCTTCTCGAGCACCGACTCCTCCAGCGGCAGCTCGCCCACGAAGACGTTCCCGGTGAAGCCGTCGATCGTGATGGTGTCGCCTTCCTTCACGGTCGTCCCGTTCGCGTTGAACGAACGCGATCCCAGGTCGATCTTGATCTGGTCGGCACCGCACACCGCCGGGATGCCCTCGCCACGAGCGACCACCGCCGCGTGCGAGTTCGTGCCGCCGGCCGACGTCAGGATCCCCTGTGACGCGATCATCCCGTGGTAGTCGTCGGGTGTGGTCTCGCGGCGCACCAGGATCACCCTCTCGCCGTTCTCCTTGGCACGAGCCTCGGCATCGTCGGCAGAGAAGACGACCGCGCCGGTGGCGGCTCCGGGCGAGGCGTTCAGGCCACGCGCGATCGGCGCGGCGCCGTCGGCCTTCACCCGCCGCTTGAACAGCTCCTCCAGCCGGTCGGCGTTCACGCGGAGCAGCGCCGTGTCCTCGTCGATCAGCTGCTCCTCCAACATGTCGTACGCCATCACCCACTCGGCCAGGGCGGTCCGCTTCCCGATCCGTGTCTGCAGGATCCAGAGCTTCCCCTTCTCGATCGTGAACTCGATGTCGCACATGTCGCGGTAGTGGCCCTCGAGCGTATCCATCACCTGGATCAGCCCCCCGTACGAGGTCGGATCGAGCTTCTGGAGCTCCTCGAGCTGCAGCGTGTTGCGGATGCCCGCGACGACGTCCTCGCCCTGTGCGTTGGAGAGGTAGTCCCCGTACGGCACCTTCTCCCCCGTCGAGGGGTCGCGGGTGAACGCCACGCCCGTCCCGGAATCGTCCCCGCGGTTGCCGAACACCATCGCGACGACGTTGACCGCCGTCCCGAGATCGTCGCTGATCTTGTTCTGCCGGCGGTAGTCGCGAGCGCGCTTGCCGTTCCACGACTCGAAGACGGCGTCGATCGCCAGCCGGAGTTGGTCCTTCGGGTCCTGGGGGAACGCATCGTTCGTGTGCTCGCGATAGATCGCCTTGAACCGGTCGATCAGCGCCGCCAGATCGTCGGCGTCGAGGTCGGTATCCTGCGCGCCCTCGAACTTCGCCTCCTTCGCTTCGTCGAGCGCGCGCTCGAAGACGTCGGCCGGCACGTCCATCACGATCTTGCCGAACATCTGGATGAACCGGCGGAAAGCGTCGCGCGCGAACCGCACGTCGCCCTCGGTCTGCTTCGCGAGGCCTTCGACCGAGCGGTCGTTCAGCCCGAGGTTGAGGACCGTATCCATCATCCCGGGCATCGAGAACTTCGCTCCCGACCGGACGGAGACGAGGAGCGGGTCCTCGGGATCGCCGAGGCGCTTGTCCATCGTCTCCTCGAGCCGGGCGAGGTGCTCGCCCGCCTCCTGCAACATCTCGGAGGGCGGACCTCCGTCCCGGAGGAAGCGCAAGCACGCTTCCGTCGTGATCGTGAATCCGGGAGGTACCGGGAGCCCCATGTTCGTCATCTCGGCGAGGTTGGCCCCCTTGCCGCCGAGGAGGCCTTTCATGCCCTTGTTGCCTTCGGAGAAGTCGTAGACGTACTTGGTCACGGTCGATGATGCCCCCGCGCGATCGAGCGGTCCAGGAGCGGTCAGTGTACGGCGTCACCTGCGCTGGGATGTGATACACATCACTGTGTAGAGCCTGGGGAGGCGTCAGGATGGGCCGCATGGTGAGGACGAACGTCGTCATCGACGACGAGCTCATCGGAGACGTGATCCAGCGCTTCGGTCTGAAGAGCAAGCGAGCGGCGATCGATTTCGCTCTGCGTGCCGTCCTGACCCACGAAGGGAACGAGGAGATCCCCACCGACCCATGGAAGGCCGCCCTCGAGCTCGAGGGTATGTGGGCGGACATGACGGACGAGGAAGCACTCGAGATCTGGGGTGAGGAAGTCCCCGACCGGGATGAGGACCTCGACCGGTGATCTTGGTCGACACGTCGGTCTGGGTCGAAGAGATCCGCCTGACAGGAAGCGCGAGCCACCGAGCGCTCCGCCGCCTCCTCCATCGCCGCGCCGATATCGCTGTGACGGAGCCCGTCGTGATGGAGCTCCTCGCCGGAGCGCGCTCGAAGCGGGAATACGTGGCGACACGTCGACGGATGCTCGGCTTCCCGATGCTCCGGGTCGGCGGCCTCGACACCTACGAGCGCGCCGCGCTCGTGTGGCGCATGTGCCGTGAGGCAGGCGAGCCAGTCAGGAACACACTCGACTGCGTGATCGCTGCCGTCGCCATCCGAGAAGGCGCTCGGATCCTCCACCAGGATCGCGACTTCGACGCCATCGCCCGTCACACGGAGCTCAAGATCCAGCCGGTGCAGAGCGCGGATCACTAGCGTCGCGCTCCTCCGGCCGGATCCGCAGCGCATAATCCCGAGCGATGGACATCGCCGCGTTCCTCGCCGCACATCCCCCTTTCGACGGGCTCGCCGAAGACCAGCTCACCCGGATCGCGTCCGCCACGCAGGTGGAGTTCTTCCCAGCAGGCACCACGATCCTCGAGCGGTCGGGCGAGCCGGCGGCCTACCTGTACGTCGTGCGCAAGGGAGCGGTAGAGATCCTCGATCAAGGACGTCTGGTCGACCTCATCGGTGAGGGGGAGACCTTCGGTGAGATCTCGCTGGTATCGGGGCAAGGGCCGGTCGCGACCGTTCGCACGGCCGAAGACACGCTCTGTTACCTGATCCCGCAGGGCCTCGCCCGGGAGCTGCTCCAGGGCGCCGGCGGCACTCGGTTCCTCGCCTCGGTGGCGCGCCGACGCCTGGACTCGAAGGTCTCCACGACCGAGATGCCGGACCTGCTCACCCGCGTCGGCGCCCAGGTGCGACGCTCGCTCGTGACGGCGCCGCCGGACGCGACGGTCGCCCAGGTCGCTTCGTTGATGACCGAGCAGCGCGTGTCCTCGCTCCTGATCCCGATCGGGGAGGACTGGGGGATCGTCACCGACCGCGATCTGCGCTCCCGGGTCCTCGCGGCGGGGCGTACCGCCGACACCCCCGTGGCGGAGGTCATGACGAGCCCGATCGTCACGGTTCCGGCCGAGACCCGTGTCGCGGAGGTGCTCCTCGGGATGCTCGAACGGGGGATCCACCATCTCCCCGTGACGGACGGCACCGGTGGGGTGATCGGCATGGTCACCGACACCGACCTGCTCGGCCTGGCGCAGCAGTCCCCGTTCGCGCTCAAGAGCGGGATCGAGCGGGCACCGGACCACGACGCCGCCGTCGCGGCGGCGCGCGACCTCCCCGAGACGGTCGCGGCGCTCGTCGCCACGAGCGTCGACCCGGTCGACATCGGACACGTGATCGCCGTGACGATCGACGCCCTCACGCGGCGGCTCTTGCAGCTCGGCATCGCCCGGCTCGGCGAGCCACCGGTCCCCTGGGCGTGGCTGGCGCTCGGAAGCGAAGCACGTCGCGAGCAAGCGATGTTCACCGATCAGGATCACGCGCTGGCGTTGGACCCCGGGGATCGTCCGGACCAGGACGTCGACCCGTACTTCGCGGAGCTCGCACGTGCCGTCACGGATGGGCTCGAGGAAGCGGGGATCCAGCGGTGCCACGGGAACGCGATGGCGGAGCATCCGCCTCTTCGTCGCTCGCTCGATGGCTGGGGAAGGGCGTTCCGCGGGTGGATGCAGGATCCGGGTGCGGAGGGCAGCATCCTTTCGTCGATCGTCTTCGACTACCGCCAGATCGCCGGGCCGCTCGTTGCGGAACCCGCGCTGGACGAGGTCGTCCGGAGCGCCCCGAGCGCGTACCCGATGTTCGTCCGACACCTCTCGCGCCGGGCCCTGGATCTGAAACCGCCGACCGGGTTCTTCCGAGACCTGGTGGTGGAGGCGAAGGGCGAGCACGCGGGGCGGCTGGACATCAAGCACGGCGGCATCACGATCGTCACCAACCTCGCCCGCGCCTACGACATCCGCACCGGGCGGAACGATAAGGGCACGCTCGAGCGGCTGCGCGCTGCGTGCGACGCAGGCCTGATCTCGGAAGGGTCGCGCGAAGCGCTCGAGGAAACCTTCCGACTCCTGTGGGCGATCCGGCTGGAGCACCAGGTCGCGCAACATCGCGCCGGCGAGGCTGCGGATGACTTCGTGAACCCTCAGGAGCTGGGGCCGGTCCAGCGCCGGGCGCTGAAGGAGGCCTTCCGGATCATCGCGGCCGAACAGCGGGCGCTCCATCTGGACCTGGGCATCGGATGACCCCGGATCGCCCCTCCTCTCCGAAGCGGCGATCGCGCCGAGCCGATTGGCGAGCCGCGGAGCTGATCGCCTTGGACTTCGAGACCACGGGACTCGACCTGGACCGGGACGAGGTGATCTCGTTCGGCATGATCCCGATCCGCGACGGCCGGATCGATCTGTCGGGGCAGCTGTACCAGGAGGTGGCGCCGGGCGTGGGCCCCAGCCAGAGCTCGATCCGGATCCATCATCTCCGCGCACAGGATCTCGCGACCGCACCCGCGATGCACGAGGTGGTCGATGCCTTCCGGCACGCGCTCGACGGCAGGTTCGTCCTGGCCTGGGCGGCCGGTGTGGAGATCGCCTTCCTGCAGAAGGTGTTCGGCGGCGGGAAGCGAGCCTGGCGCCGACGCACGATCGATGTGCGGACGTTGATCATGGCCGTCGAACGGCCGGATGACGGCGCGAGTCGCGGACCCGGCTACTACGCGCTCACCGCCGCGGCAACGCGGTTCGGCGTGCCGGTCGAGGAGGCGCACCACGCGCTCGACGATGCGTTCATGACGGCCGAGCTGTTCCTGGTGGCGGCTGCTGGGCTGGAGAGGCTCGGGAGTCACTCGATCCGCGAGCTCCTCCGCATCACCGCTCGCGGGTGAGTCACGTTCCATCGGATCGCGCTCGGCGACGCCGCAGGAACCGGACCGCGAGAACCAAGACAGCCACGAGCACGACGCCCAGGTAGAAGAGCGGAGCGCCGCCCGCCGACGCGGCAGCGCTCACTGAAGGTGTCCCCTCGGCCGAGAACACATGCAGACCGTCCGCCGCCGCCACGTAGAGGCGATCGTTCAGCGTGACCGCGTCCCAGATCCCCGGGATGCCGTTCTGGTCGGGGATGAACGTCCGAGACGCCGGCGGGCACGCACCCTCGCAGGTTTGCGGGAACGAATAGATCCATCCCTCGTCCCCGCCCACGAACACCAGGCCGCCGCTCACGAGCGGCCGCGAGAAGTCGATGAAGGGTTGGCCCAGGATCTCGCTGGACGTCCAGACCGGGTCGCACGCCGAGCCATCCGAAGCGCATGAGGCGGGGAAGGCATATGCGTGAGCCGTCTGGTCGTCCGCGAAGACCGTGCCGTTCGCGACGGTGAGCTTCGTGCAGCAGTCCGTCGATCCCATCCACAGGGGGCGGCACGGCCCGCCGGCTCGGACGCACGCGATCGCGAAGGCTTGCACGCCGCTTGGCCCTCCGTTCGTGCCGACGAACAGTGTGCTGCCGTCCACGGCCAGATCCCAGACCTGACCGACGTTCCTGCTCCACTGCACGCAACGCGCGGGGACTTCGGGCGCTGGAGAGGAACAGGACGCGTTGAATGCCGTGACCGACCCCACATCCCGTGTGTCGGGGGTTCCGGGCTTCCCCGTGCCGGCGTAGAGGACACCCTCGCTATAGGCGATCGCTCGAACCGGCTGGGTCGTCGGAGCCACCCACGCCGGCGAGCACGTCCGGCCGCCCCCGCCACAGCCGACATCGAACCCGAGCACCGCGCTCGCGGTCCCGACGTAGACGCGGTTCGTCGGACCATCCGAGCCGACGAGCGGCGGCGTGATCCAGCTCGTGGGGCCGACCTTCGCCGTCCACAGCGGCGAGCAGCGCTTGCCGTTCGAGCGGCAATCGGTCGGGAACGCGTGCAGGGTCTGACCTCGGAGCCCAGTCACGTACACGACACCGTTCGCAACGACGGGCGACCCTGCACCGTCGAGGTCCGCCCGCCATAAGGGGGCGCAAGCAACGCCGGCGTCCCCACACGGGAACGGGTACGCGATCAGCTGGCCTCGCCGACCGCGGAATGGGGACGTTCCGACGGCGAGGATGCCGTCGCCCGTCGCCATGCGGAACCCCTCTTGGGGGAAGGTGACGTCGTTCCCGATCTCGTGCAGGTGCGCGACGTTCGCCGGATCGATCGTGCTCACAGGTTTCGGCTCGGATGCCCGATGGAACGCAGCGACGGCCGCCGCGACCGACCCCGCCGCGATCACGAACGCCAGCACGAACGCTCCGATCCGCTCGTTCCGCCGTTTCCGAGATCGGCGCTGCAGGAATCCGTCGTACGCACCAGACGGCGGCGGGAACAACGACTCGTAGCGATCCAGGGTTTCCGGCTTCATCGTGGACCCACCTCGTCCTTCATGTGCGCCCGGGCGCGCGAGGACAGCACGCGGATGGTCGAGGCCTTGACCCCCAGCATGCGGCCCGCTTCTTCGGCCGTGAGATCCAGGATGCTCGTCAGAACGATGGCCGCTCGTTCGCGTGGAGTGAGTCGAGACAGCAGCCGCATGATCTCGTCACGCGTATCGATGACCGCGAGGTCGTCCGCTGCGTCCTTGAGCGTGAGGGTTCGCTGCAGGGCGAGGATCGCGCGGCGATATCGATTCCGGAAGACGTTCATCGCTGCACGGAAGAGATAGGCGTCGGGATCGTCGACGACGGAGACTCGTTCCCATCGCTCGAAGACGCGAAGGAACGTCTCCTGCATGATGTCCTCGGCTTCCTGGCGGTTCCCGGTCACCAAGCAGAGCGCCGTATAGAGCCGTCGATGGCTTGCCTGGTAGAAGTCCTCGAACGAGCGCGGTTCGTCCGCCAGATCGGCCTCCTCCGCGTTCGGAGCGGGCACCGGTCGGAGATGAGCCTCCATCGTGCTCCATGAACAGCCGGGTGGTCGAGAGCGCTTACATCTGAGCCGTGACTCCTGGGTTAGATGCGTCATCTTGCACCATCCGATCTCCCGCGCGCAGCCGGTGTACGCTGCCCTGCAGGCTGCGACGGGAGGAACCGACCATGGCTCACGCGAAGGACAAGGGCGCGAAGAACGTCAAGAAGAAGGCCCAGAAGAGCGTCAAGGAGAAGCGTGTCGAGAAGAAGATGAAGAAGGACGCGCGGGAGCGGACGCTCGGCGAGTGACCTGGGTTCAGCCCCGCTGCTCGGCCAGCATCCGTAGGAACGCGGTCGCGATGTCCGGGCGGATCCCTTCCGGCACCGCCATGTAGTGCCCATCGACGATGTCGGTCACTGAATCCCACGCGCTGAGCAACGTCTCCGGACCGCTCGCGAACCGGGTGGAGAGACCGGCCAGCACCACTACGTTCGGGTTGGCAGCCCTCGCCTGCACTGCCTCGGCCTCGACGAAGGCCCGGTAGGCTACCGGGTCCGTCTCCAGCAACTGGCCCTGGATCTCGACGACGTCGGAGAGCCTGGCGGCCGCCGCCTCGATGCCGCAACGGATGAACGCGGCCTCCATCGTCTCGGTCGCCGATCGCGTGCACTCGGCCTTCGGGACGTCCACCAGGCTCGGGTTCGGCGTGATGATCACCCCGTAGCCGCCCGAACGCGCGGCGACGGCGAAGGCCCGCATCGCGGCCACCGGGTCCCGTTGCTCCTTCAGCGGGGTCGATGGCCAGCCCTCGGGGTCGTACATCACGAACCGGACGTCCGGACGGATGGTGCCCGCCGCCAGGTCTCTTTCGAACTGAGACTCGTCCGCCCATCCGGCGGCCACCGTGGCTTCATCCAGCCCCCCGCCGAGCACATATGAGCCGCGGCGGTCGAAGTACAAGGCAGCGATCGCCGGGTCGATCGCGCGGAGCCGTTCGACCGTGGTCGGGGTCGCCATCCATCGCTGATGGAGCGGAGGTGCATTAGGAAGTCCGGCGCGGAACGCCGCCGGGACGACGGCGACGCCGACGAGCACCGCGAGCAGCGGGGCGAACACCCACGCAGCGGCCGAACCGATCGATCGCGCTCGTTCGCTGGATATCCTCTGCATGGGGAGCTAACCCTACTCCCAGGTTTCGGCTTGGGGGAACCTAACCTGAGGGGGCGGCGATGGCTGACGTCAACGCGTCCAAGACGCCGCTGCTGGACGCGAACGCGAGCGTCACCGTTGAGCCGCTCCGCGTCGCCGTGGAGATGCTTCCCCCGGCCGTTTCCCACGCCGTCGACGCCCGGAGGAACTCCGCCGCATCTCGTTCAGAGTCCCACGCCGTCCGCAGGACCACCGCGACGTCGCGGCCATCGGTCCACGCGCGATAGACGCCACCGTCCCACCCTGCGGTCGCGGCGCTGGCCGTCGACCCGTCGAGGCGGAGCTGGAGCATCGCGTCGAGCCACTCCTCGCCCACCTCCATCGCGTCGAGATCCCCCCACCGCGGCCCCAGACGCGCCGAGAGATCCGGGATCTCGACGGCGGTCGGCGTATCGATCGGGTACCGATCCGCGTGGATCACCTGCTCCGTCGTGGTGGGCAGATCCACGAGCGCATGGTTCACCGCGTTCGTGCCGCCGGTCGCTGCGAGCTGCGTGATGAACGCCAACCCAGTGGTGTACGGCCACTCCTCCAGACTCTGGACGAACGGCGGAACCCCTGCCAGATCCTGCTGGGCGCCGAGACCTTGGATGATCGCCCCGACGAGGTCGCCCAGATCCGTCGAAGGGTTCCGCGCGATGACCTGCGTCGCGAAGTATTGGGCACTTCCCTCCACGGCGCCGAGCGCTGCTGCCGAAGCCTCGTCTTCGCAGGCCCGCGCCAGACCGTCCAGTCGCGAGAGGTCGAAGTGCTGATCGTCGATGGCATGCGTCAGCTCGTGCGCCAGGACGAAGCGCTCTGCGATGCCGAGATCCCCGGAGCGCTGGTAGACGAGCCGTCCGGTATCGGGGTCGTAGAACCCAACGACCTGGCCCGTCAGGAACGAGCGCAGCGACGCTCGTAGGTCGGCGTCGGGTGGGATCACGCCGATCGTGCGCCAGGCGACGGTCCGGCGGTCGTAGAACGTCTTCGGGTACGAAGCGTCGAAGCTCTTCTGGATCTGACGGTCCATCCCGGCCGCGTTGACCGGGGTCACCGCGACCGGGTGCTCGTAACGGAGACCGCGCACCTCTTCGACCTGCTGCTCGATGGCCGCGATCTCCGGTGGGATCGGTCCGCTCGACGCGGGTGGGCCCGCCGTTCCGCGCGGGGGGACGCAGAGCTCCTTGATCGCTGCCTCAGCGGTCGGTGCACCGCCCGATGCAACCGATGGGATCGCGACAGCGGCGGTCGGAGCCGCCCCGCTCGCCGATCCTGAAGGTGGCACGTTCGACGCCGACGGGCAGGCGATCGCTGCGAGCGCGAGACCCAAGAGCGCCAGCGCACGACCCGTGCGGATCACCGTTCGCGCGCCGGCCACAACACACTCGCCACGGCCGCGACGATCGCCGCGGCCGACATCCCGGCAGAGAGCCACAGGAGCCGGGTCGAGGCGAGGAACCCCCGCGCGGACACGGCCAACGTGAAGCCGGCCACCGCCATCAAGACGAACCCGACGACGTAGAGCATCAGCCGGGCCCTCCGTGCGGACGCGTTCACAGCCGTTCCCGGAGATGCTCCACCAACGACGCGACCGGGATCCGCTCCTGGGTCATCGAGTCGCGGTCGCGGATGGTCACCGCCCGATCATCGAGCGTGTCGAAGTCGACCGTGACGCAGAACGGCGTCCCCACCTCGTCCTGGCGACGGTACCGACGTCCGATCGACCCGGCGTCGTCGTAGTCGCACATCCAAGAGGGCTTGAGGAGGTCGAACACCTCCCTCGCGGCGGGGACGAGCCGCTCGTTCCGGGAGAGCGGGAGCACGGCGACCTTGATCGGAGCCAGGTCCTTGTGCAACGCCAGGAGCGTCCGCTTCTCGGTGCCGCCCTTGGCGGTCGGTGCCTCCTCGACCCGGTAGGCGTCGATCACGAACGCGAGGATCGCGCGGTCCACGCCAACCGCCGGCTCGATCACGAACGGGTGGTAACGCTCCTCGGTCTCCGGATCGAAGTACGTGAGGTCTTCCCCCGAATGCCGCTCGTGCGCCTTGAGGTCGTAGTCGGTCCGGTTCGCGATCCCCTCCAGTTCGCCCCAGTCCGTGAACGGGAAGCGATACTCGATGTCGACCGTGCGCTTCGAGTAGTGCGAGAGCTCGTCGGCGTCGTGCTCACGCAACCGGAGGTTGTCCGGGCGAACCCCGAGGTCGGTGAACCAGCGGAGCCGTTCCTGGATCCAGTAGTCGTGCCACTGCTCGTCGGTCCCCGGCTTGACGAAGAACTCCATCTCCATCTGCTCGAACTCGCGCATCCGGAAGATGAAGTTCCCCGGCGTGATCTCGTTCCGGAAAGCCTTCCCGATCTGTGCGATCCCGAACGGGACCTTCCGGCGAGACGTCTGCTGCACGGTCGCGAAGTCCACGAACATGCCCTGCGCGGTCTCAGGTCGCAGGTAGACGTCCTCCGCTCCGTCTTCGACGGGGCCCATGTGCGTGCGGAACATCAGGTTGAAGTTGCGCGCGTCCGTGAACGTGTGGTTGCCGCAGTTCGGGCAGGTCTTCGGCTCGCCCTGCAGATCGTCCGCACGGAACCGCTGGTGGCAGTTCCGGCATTCGACGAGCGGATCGGTGAACACCTCGAGGTGTCCGCTCGCCTCCCAGACCTTCGGCGACATGATGATGGCCGCGTCGAGCCCCACGACGTCGTCGCGCAGCTGCACCATCGCGCGCCACCAAGCGTCCTTGACGTTGCGCTTCAGCTCGACCCCGAGCGGCCCGTAATCCCACGACGAGCGGAGACCCCCGTAGATCTCGGATGACGGGAAGACGAGCCCGCGGCGTTTGGCGAGCGAGGTGATCTGTTCCATCAGGTCGGGCATGGCCCGAACTCCCTTCCCAGCCGCTGGGAGCGGCCGCTGGCGTGGGAGGAATCGTAGCGGCGGTCCGATGGCGACGGGGCCTTCGTCGCGAAACCTCCACGGCTGAACCCCTCCGGCGCAGCTCAAGTTCTGCGGTGCCCCAGGCCGATACCTGATCCGAGGTATGGCGTCAGCTCGCTCCACCGGGTCTGGCTCTGCGAGAAGGGGGATGAGGGGCATGAAGAAGCTGATCGTTGCGATCGTGCTCGCTACATGCATCGGGATCTTGGCCCTTCCGGCGACCGCCGGCGGCCGTAAGGGAGGAAGCACCACGGGGGGCACCTCGACCATCAAGCTCGAGCCTTACAGTGACCTCAAGCTGGGTGGCTACGCGGGCTTCGAGACGAACGCCGTCGGGCTCGCGGGCTGGGAGTACCCCATGGTGGCGGTCTGGTGCTACCAGAACGGCGATCTCGTGTTCGGAGCGCTGGACAAGCCGGGGGCCGAGTTCCTGCTCGGCGGCGGAGGGTCGATCTGGTTGACGAACGGTGGCGCCGCGAATTGCCGAGCTGATCTGGACGCCTACGGATGGAAGGGCGGCCAAGAGTCCATCAGGAAACTCGCGGACACGACCTTCGACGCGGCTGGCGCGGCTGGTTAGAACCGGAGCAAACAGAAAGGAGGAGGCCCTGCTGGGCCTCCTCCTTTCTCGTTCTGGTTGGACTCCTTCCTAGGGTGTCCCCTTCTTCTTCAGATCCAGTCCGCTCAGCGAACCGGCAACGCCTTCGGTCGAGAAGTCGTAATGGACGGTGGTCGGACTGGGGGTTGTTTGCCCCACCACCGCCGCCGTCGAGTACTTGATCCCGATGAAGAACGTGCCACCAGTCCCACCGTTGAAGGTGACGGTGATCTGACCAGCCGTCGAAGTCGACGCGATGGTCGTGTTCACCTTCGTGCAGGAGCTGTTGAACGCCGAGCTTCCCGACGCAACCGTGAAGTACGTACTGAAGTTCCCAGTCGTGATCGTCTGATCGATCGTGAACGTGTTGCTACCGGCTCCGGCTGTCACCTTCACCCAGTAGAAGAACACGCCCGGGCTGACCTGAGAGATCTTCCCGCTCTTCACGGAGTAGTCGACCCTGCTCAACGTCCCGGCCGTACCCGCACTGAACTGATCACACGTCGTCGCCGTCGGTGTGATTTGGCTGATGTGCGGCGCGGTGACCGTCAGGACCTCGCTGGTGCATGCGCTGGTGGCACCGTTGTTGTTGGCGTCACCCGAGTAACTCGCCTGCCAGTAGAAGGTCCCCGCCGAGTTGAACGTGATGGCGTTCGAGTCCGGCACCGACCCGTTGGTCACGGTGACCGTCCCGGCCGACTGTGCTCCCTGCGAGCATGCGTTGTCGGTGTAAACGGTGTAGGTGACCGAGCCGCCGGCCGTCGAAGTGGCGCCGGAAAGCGTGGCCGAGTCGTGAACTGCCGTTCCCACCGTCACGCTCGTCGCCGACAGCGTCGTCGCGATCGTCGGTGAGTTCTTCCCGACCGTGAGGATCTCGCTCTGGCACGCGCTGGTGGCGCTGTTGTTGTTGGCGTCACCG
>Ga0207653_10000197_pt1 | contig 41065 bp, 34 predicted proteins | sample KBSK5251metaG_FD_184341 | JGI IMG/M metagenome (GOLD analysis project Ga0207653, IMG submission 184341) | Corn, switchgrass and miscanthus rhizosphere microbial communities from Kellogg Biological Station, Michigan, USA - KBS K5-25-1 metaG... | ecosystem: Host-associated > Plants > Roots >...
GGCACGCGCATCTTGCGCGTGATTCACGGGCGGGACGACCGTGCCACCTCGGAGAACTGTGCCGCCACTGGCAAAAAATAGAAGCGTACCACGATCAGCCCCGCCAGTGCGGCTGCGCAGAAGCAGCAATTCCAGCCCGGAGATATTTGGATTAGCCGTTTTCCGGGCCGCACTAAAATCAACGCCTCGCCGCGAACTTATTGTTCTCAGTGCAAAGTTCTTATTCCGAACCATAAGTTCCATTTGTGATGGTCATGACGATGACTGCTGTGAAAGCCCTGCCGCCTGAGAGTCTCTCTTGAACCTCTTGCGGACAAAGAGTATAAGAACGTTCATCGGACGAGTGCTGAATGTACTTGTCCAACGCGCGCGGTGCTTGTGGGAGGGCACTTAGCGCGCCTCACAGTCCCAAAGACTGTGAGCCTGGGCGGTGACGGGGTGAGGACGTTGCCGCCCTCTTATTTTCGTGTCGGAAACGGCGAGCGGCGGCGACCCGATCAAAACGCATCTTCTGATCTCGTCGCTGTCACTGCGGGTTCTGACACGACGGTCTCAACAAATAATGAACGCACGCACGACATTGCGCGTCGCACGCGCAACTGACCGGCTCGACGACGTGGTTCGGTTCTATGTCGCAGGACTGGGATTCGAAAAGCTCGGTTCGTTCGAAGACCACGAAGGGTTTGATGGTGTGATGATTGGAAAACCGGGAGCGCCCTACCACCTCGAATTCACGCATCAACGCGGACACACCGTTGGCAACGCGCCGACGAAGGACAACCTTCTGGTGTTCTACCTGCCTGATGATCGTGAATGGAAGTCGGCAGTAGATCGGATGGAGGCGGCGGGCTACACATCAGTGCCGTCCTTTAATCCTTACTGGAACGTGAACGGCCGCACGTTCGAGGATCCGGACGGCTACCGTGTGGTGCTGCAAAATGCGGCGTGGTCCCGGTAGATCACAAATTCGCTCCGTCAGGAGCGACACATCTCTGCCGATCCTGACGGAGCTACACAAAAGAACCCGTGGTTGTTTCTACAAATATTTCGCGCCTATGGTGCGTTCGAAAGCGTCCCGACTAAGATTTTCCTGTAGTGGCTGTTTTGCCTTTCTCAGTGCCGGCGACCTCTTCAGCCGCTTGAGTTCCCCCTTCGGCAGCACCCTTCACGGCTCCGACGGCGGCGCCCCTTAACATACCCGTTGCAACTTGCGTCGCCTTATCGATCACTTGCTTTGCCAGACCGATCGGGCTTTTACGACTGCCCCCGCGTTTCTTTGCCGCACTCTTCTTTGGGCCGGCTTTACGGGCCGGGGCTTTCTTGCTGGCTTTCTTTACGCCACTCTTGCTCGCGCTCTTCTTTTTTGAACTGCTTTTGTTGGCTGCGCTTCGCGATTGTTTTTTCGCTGCTTTGCCAGCCGACTTCTTCGTTGACTTTTTTGTCGCCATCTACCTTCTCCTTTGACGAATCAAAATCCGAACGGATGACCGAAGTAATACAAACTCAAAATTGCTCTAATTCGGATCGGCATCAGCAACTGGAATGCCAAGCGCACCCGCTCCGTCGTCCAGTTTGAACGCGACAGCACTTTGTGTGATTCAAGCGCGGGGCGCCCTTGCCGCATCGCCAAACCACACTGCCGCGCTGAGCTGGAACGCATCTCCAGGACATGCTAGTGCACACCTTATTAATTGGTTGGATGTAACAAGAACAGGCAGGCCACTTGTTAGGCTGTATTAAAAAGAGGAGGTCCAACGAGAACTCCATCACTTAATCCAGTGAAAGAGCAGCGAGCTAAGGTTCTTTTCAAAAACAACGCCCACAACCTGCCTTCCGATCAGGCAGAGAGTGGGCGTCGTCAGGTTCCAACTCGCTCGCGATCAGTGGAAATAATCCGGCACAGTTCGATCCGGCATGTCATAAACATCGATTGCTGCAAGCGAGCTATGCGCCGACCGGCGAGTTGCGCCGGCCATCTCCCGGCAAGCCCGGCAACCACACGGGTACGCCGTCCGCCGAAGAGATTTTTCACGCGACATCTTCGCGATGAGTTTTGTGTCCCACGTCACAGTCGAAGTGTTTCCGCGAGATTCAATTAAGCCTCTACCCATGTGATCTCCTTGCGAATAAAGTGACCTCGATTTCGGATTCGGATCACCACGAAGAGTTTTTTGAGCAACAGTCGTGCCCCATGAATTGGTTTCGAAGAAAAGATTTTCGCCCCGAATTTGCTTAACGTTTAAGGCATATTAAGAATGAGCGCAGCCGTCGGGCCGTAACGCGTTTGGCAATTTCACCCAGCGAAGAGGGATTTTTGTGGATGGTACTGAGCAGGTCACCACGACCATCTAATGTTGTATCCATTTGCCAACCGATTGAGATCGCTTCTAACTCGCGACCAGTCCACTTTAGCCTCGTTTTGCAGGCGGTGACTTCGCATGAATCCATTAATTACGCGCCCTCTGGTTAGAACTTCTCGCGCGAGTCCAGGTGAGTACTCGCGATCCTCAGAGCGATCCTTCAGCTTGTCTGTCGCCGCTTCGAAGTTTTTCACGTATTCATTGATCTCGTCTTCAGCGCGCGTGCCGTCCAGAGGGCTGTGGTCCAGCGCTCGATCGAGAGATCCTTTGAAGCGATCGGTATCAGTCTCGAGTTGGCGGATGTTCTCGCGTACGTTACCGCGATACCACGCGCGCTGAGCGAAAACGGTCACCGACGCAAACACAATCGCGAGCAACATTAACGTTGATATGCTGAGTCTTCTCATATGCGTTGCCTCGTAGTTTTGGGGTCAGGCCTGGACTGGAGCGCAAGCGCCCCGCTTGCATCGTCACAACTTTATTTGTGTAAGCTGCAAGCGAGGACGCTTGCGCTCCCCTCCGCTTCTGTCTGCTCTTCATTTGACCCTACCGGAATTAGGCGCGCCGGACGCTCAGCGAACTGCGGCCAACTGACCGCTCTTCGCATCAACTGGTTTCACACAACGAAACCCGAGATGGTTCGTGCCGGTGTCGACTTCACCTTTACCGCGTGTGCCCACGATGTAGCGCGAGCAATATTGATCGGTGCAAAGATACGAGCCGCCCCGATGGACTTTCTTCGGTTGGTCAGGCTCGGAAGGATCGAACGAGGAGTCAGGTCCCTTCGGATTGCGCGCGACTCCGCCGGCCGCCACCAGATTCTGATAATAGTCAGGACGATACCAGTCGCTGGTCCACTGCCAGACGTTGCCGGCCATGTCATAAAGGCCGAAGCTGTTGGGCGCGTACTTCGCAACCGGCGCAATGCCGGCGAATCCGTCAGTGCCGGTATCTTTCACCGGGAACTGACCCTGATGTGTGTTCGCCATCCACTTACCGCTCGGACAAAACTCATCGCCCCAGACAAACGGTTGACCCGCCACGCCTCCGCGCGCCGCAAATTCCCATTCCGCTTCAGTCGGAAGACGTTTGCCCGCCCACTTTGCATAAGCCTCTGCGTCTTGATAGGCGATGTGTACAACCGGATAAGTTTCTTTCCCCTTGATGTCGCTTTTGGGTCCGAGTGGATGCCGCCAATTCGCTCCCGCCACGTAACTCCACCATTGAAGATGATTGTCTAAAGGAACCGCATGATCCGGTGGCGAGAAAATAACGGATCCGGCCACCAGATTCTCGGGCAGGGCGCCCGGAAAATCTTCAGCCTTGGGCGTGCGCTCCGCGACTGTCACATAATTTGTGGCTGTCACGAATGCTTCAAACTGAGCATTGGTGACGTCGGTCTTGTCCATGAAAAAACCGTCGACATACACGCGATGAATGGGGCGAGCGTCCTCAGTTGCTTTCATTCCGACTTCATCCATGTCGGGAGGATCGTTTGCGCCCATCGAAAACTCTCCACCGGGAATCCACACCATGCCTTCGGGAACTGAACCGGGCGCGGCGGTGTTGTTGGCGGCGGTCGGTTCAAACCCTGCGGGCAATCGAACGACACTCAGTGGCTTGATAGACGGTTTCGCCTTCCGCGCGCGCCACATCCACGCGCCCGCGCCAAGCGCCAGCACCGCCAACGCGATAAGGACCAGCTGAATAGGTCGTTTCATCGCTTTACCTTGAAGACCTCGATTGGTTCATTGCGTGTTGAGAGCGATACGGCGACGAAGTATCTGAGCACCCACGCCGCCATAATTGAAGCGCACAAGGGACCAGGAGAATTGAAACCAGGCTAGCGAAGTCTACGCCTGCGACCAGATCGTTTTCAAATGTATTTTTGACTGGAGCGCAAGCGTCCCGCTTGCATCGTAACGACTCTTCTGTAAGCAGCAAGCGAGGACGCTCGCGCTCCAGTCAAATGAATGCCGAGCCTTCAGCGCTGTCTTGGATCGAAACTCTCCGTTAGCTGAGAAAGTCTTCGCGGATTGGCGAGAAGATATCGATGAGGACGACTTCTTCGTCCATCATAGTCGCGCCATGCAGACAGTTGGGTGGGAAGTGCAAGACGTCTCCGGGTGAGGCGATGCGTTCTTTGCCTTCGATGAAAAAGCGCACCTGGCCGCTGACGACCAGGGACATCTGCTCGTGCGGATGCGTGTGTTCCGGCGTGACCAGAAAAGGGACGAACCGGAAGCGAACGATCATGATTCTTTCGCCGACAACCATCTGTCGCTCGATGCCTTCGGCCGGATGTTCGACAGGAATGTCGGCCCAGTTCAAATGCTGCGCCGCGCTGGCAATCGCAGTCGCGGCCTGACCCGCTTCAGAAGTGATTAGAGACATGGTTGATTTGAAATGTTACTTGCCGGCTGCTGCTTCCAAACCTGATCCGCCGGCTGCAAACTCAGGTTGCACGTTGACTACTCCGTACAATCTATCTTCACCTTCGCGAATTGCCGCCATCATCCAGAGGAAATTGATCTGAGTGCCGGGCGCGGCCACGTTCGGATGATAGCCTTGCGGCATCAGCACGCAATCGCCTTCGCGCACAACCTGGATCAATTCAGGTTTGGCCGGATCGGTGTAGACAAACTGAACGCCGAACGCCGGCGCCGGCATGTCGACGAACAAGTAGGCTTCCTCCAACATGCGCGCATGTTCGTGCGGCGGCCATGAAGTCCAATTGCCGGGAGTTGAAAAAGTAACGCCGGCCATGATTCGCCCCGCGTCGACATTCGCGCCGATCAAAACATTGAGATCGCGTTCGGCGGGAGGCTTGCCGGCAATGATGTGGAGTTTGGGATTCGCCCGCACCTCAGCGTAAGAAACGAAACGCGCCGGATACTTTTTGGAGACCGGCGCTGACACCTCAGCCAAATCACATCCGCTCGCGCCCGCCGTGACTTCTATCTTTGAATCGCGCGGAACGTAGACAGAATCATACTGAACGAGTTTGTAGTTCTCCTCACCGGTCGAAACTTCTGCTTCACCGTTCAGACAAATCAAGCCGGTTTCATGATCATTATTCTCGAACGAGATGGGAGCGTCGCCGGCGTCTATAGTAATGCGCCCGTAATGCAGATAGCGCGCAGCCGTCTGTCCGGGCACGACCGCAGCGCGGCGGCCTTTGCCGACGTTCGTGGCCGCAACGAAGCACGTATCTTTAGAGATTGATTTCAGCTCTACTTCTTCGTTCATTTGCTCTGACCTTTTCCAAAAAGTCCTATCGAGAATTCGGAGCCTTCAGCGAGCTGCGTAGCAGCGGCCAGAATTAAGCCCAAGGCGAGGCCTTGCGAGCCTTGGGTCACACACCTAACGTATCGAGCCCCTGTCTACGAACTCTCTGTCGCCGCTTCGCGGCTCGCTGAATCCTACGAACCGTTACCCAAGGCTCGCAAAGCCTTACCTTGGGCTTAACTCTGCCCGCTGCTACGCTGCTGATCTGCGCTGCGATTGGCTACTGTCTTCCAGGCCTTCAAGTTACAAAGCATTGCTCCCTCATTGTTGGAGCCAAAACCCCGACTCGTTCACAACGAAACTGTCTGCTCGGCCCAGAACTGAAACTCACGGTGTTTGTGTTCTTCAGCTCGCGCCTGGATCTCGCCGCTGGCGACTTGGCGTATGTGTTCAAAGACACGCGCGCCGACTTCCTCGATCGACTCGGTGCCGTCGATGACGCCACCCGCCGAGAGATCCAGATCGCGCGACATCTGTTCGAACCTGGGCGTGTTCGACGCAAGCTTCACCACCGGAGCGATTGCGTTGCCGATGGTGGTGCCGCGCCCAGTGGTAAAAACTACCAGCGTCGCGCCCGCGCCCACCAGACCCGGAGTTGACTCCTGATCATATCCCGGCCCCTGCATTAGATTCAGCCCGCGTTCCGTCGGTCTTTCCGCATATTCGATCACGCCTTCGATGCGCGTCGTTCCGGCCTTCGCAATTGCGCCCAGCGATTTGATGGTGATGTTAAGCAGACCACCGCTGACATTTCCCGGACTCGGATTTTGATTGAGGATGGCGCCGAATTTCGAAGCGTATTCTTTGTACCAATCAACCAGCCCGTAGATTTTGCGCGCCGTGTCCGCGTCTTTCGCGCGCTGGGCCAGTACGTGTTCGGCGCCACAGAATTCAGGCACTTCAGTAATCAGAACCGTGCCGCCTGAGCGCACCAGTAAATCAGCCGCTCGGCCCAAAGACGGATTGGCCGAAATGCCGGAAAATCCATCTGAGCTGCCGCACTTAACGCCTAAAACCAATTCGCTAATCGAACATTCCTCGCGAGCCGTCTCGTTGACCTTTGGCAGCATCAACTCGACTTCTTTCAGGCCCTGCGCAATCGCAGCTTCCGTTCCACCCACGTCCTGAATGCCAATTTTCGCGACGGGTTTGTCGAAGCTTTTCTCGCGCTTGAGCAGGTACTGCTCGACTTTGGCCAGGTTGGTTTTTTCGCAACCCAGGTCCATCAGTATCACGCCGCCAACGTTCGGATGATCGGCGTAATTTGAAAGCGTTCGCAGCATCACTTCAATCGTGGAACCATCCTGACAGCCGCAACCCTTGTTGTGCGGAATGGCTACGACGCCGTCGACATTCGGAAACTTTTCTCTTTTATAGAGAGTGAACTCAGAGATCATCGAGATCTGTTGCGCTTCGTGGCTTGCGCACATGCTGGTCGGCACGATCAGGACAAAGTTGCGAGTTCCCACGCGTCCGTCAGGGCGGCGAAATCCCATGAAGGTCGCGCGCTCATCTTCAGGCGTGTAAATCGGAGGAGGCGTATAGAGTTGTTCCGCCAATTCGCGCACCACCGGCACGTCGTCCGACATGTTGTCGTGCGAAACGTATTCGCCTTCGAGAATTCCCAGCGAAGTACCAATCGGCTGGCCGTATTGACGGACGAATTCGCCGGCCGGAATGTCCCGAGTCGCAAATCGATGTCCGGGAGGAACCGTTGCCTTGAGCCGAATCGTCGTCGCATCCGGCAAGGTCACTTCCAGATCCGGCCACGTCTGTTTCTTCACCACCGCGACGTTGTCCTGCGGATTCACGATGATCGCGAACTCGCTGATGGGCGCCGCAACGTCTGAAAGTGCAATTGACATTGTATGTTTGAATTAAGCCGTTAACACGTCAGGCAAAACCAGCGACCTGACGTTAGGGTGCAAACGCAACCACAAGCCCGGGTTGTCGTCCAACTGCTTCGCGCGTTCGGTGGTTTCATCGCTCAATTGCGTCTCGAGCACGCGGCGGTAACTCTCGCGCTTTGCCGGAGCGGTGCTGGCGTCGACGATTGACTGAACAATTCTCTTCGCTCCGATCATTGCTGCTGGTCCAAGCGTCAAAATATGAGTGGCCGCGCGACATTCCGCCTCGTCAGCCGCAGTCACCGTGGCTCCACCAACCTTGAACTTCGTGATGTGATGATCGAGCACGCTGGGATAGATTGGAATCATGCCGGCGAAGTCTGCCGACGTGGCGCCCGAGCCTGGCTTGATGTAACAGAGATGCGACGCAGCCTCAGGTTCCGGACCCAGCCCGAGAAAAAAAAGATCGATGCCGCCGAGCGATTCCAACTTCTCAGAGTAGCTGGTTAATTCACTTTGCAGATCATCAACATCGGTCCGCATCGGTGTGAAGCTCTTGACCTTGCGGAAAAATGCGTCGCCCAGAAGTCTTCGAAAATCAGAAACAAAGTTGAGCGGGTTATCCATGCGCAAGGGAGCCAGTGCGTCCTGAGTGAAAACGTGAAGGCGGCCGAGCACATCATCAAGGGCTGACGTCTGCGCGAGCTCGCCGACAAGGCGGTACAACGCCTGCGCACCTCGGCCGCCTAGAAGAACCATTACGAGGTCGCCCGATTTCGCTGTGACCGCTTGTCTTATTTCGTCTAATTGAGCGCGGCCAACTTGCTCCTCGGTTTCAAGCACTTCCGGCTCGATCCGGTTTGTCTTAAGATTGGACAAATCAGTTTCGGCTGCAGGTTTTGAGCTCTTCAACCAGAATCGTGTGCCGCTGCTTGCGCTAACGGGTTCGGTCTGCAGGACGGGAGTTGACACGTTACCGCTCTCCTTATAATTCTTTGTGCGAAAGTTTGCTCAGTATGGCCAACGTGACTGGTTTTACCATTTCAGCTTTCGGGCAATCGACTTTTACCATAGAGTCCCCGATAAGACAAGGATTGATTCGATGGCTAATCCCCATTTTCCGTTGGCCTGCGGCTGCTTTTCATGCTTGACACAAAAGGAATCAGGGTGTTACACACAACCACTTCTTTACACAAATGGTATGACCTTTTACGAGTTAGACGGGTCTGAAAGGCCTTGCACAAAAAGTGTACAGCAGGCTGCCAGCCTGCTGATGTTGTCGCCTGATTCTCAAGCTCTTTCGCAGACTCGACCACAGGTTGTCAGCCTGTTGTGCGCCTTTTTTTTGCAAGGCATCACCTGAAAGGAGTTTAGAAAGCCCTTCCGCGTCGAGCCGCGGATGCGGCACACTAATTAGCCGATCGTATGAGTTACGCGCCATTGGAACTTACTAATAAGGTTGCAGTAGTCATCGGTGGGACTTCGGGAATCGGACGAGCCATTGCCCACGCCATGGCTGAGTCCGGCGCCGACGTGGTCCCCACTTCAAGACGCATGGATCAGGTCGAGGCCGCAGCGATTGAGATCGAAGAGCGCGGCCGCCGCACTCTGCGCGTCACTTCGGATGTTTGCGATCGACAGTCTCTGCAGACACTCCTCGAACAAACCGTCGCCGCGTTTGGCAAGGTAGACATCCTGGTGAATTGCGCGGGCCGCACCAAGCGTTTGCCGACACTCGATTTTCCGGAGGAAGAGTGGAACGCAATCATGGATACGAACCTGACCGGCACCCTGCGAGCATGTCAGGTTTTTGGTCGCCACATGTTGGAAAGAAAATATGGACGCATCGTCAACATAGCTTCGCTGTCCACCTTTGTGGGATTGCTCGAAGTAGCTCCTTACTCCGCGAGCAAAGCAGCAGTTGCTTCGCTGACGAAATCACTCGCAATTGAATGGGCGCCACACGGTGTTTGCGTTAACGCGATCGCGCCGGGCGTGTTTCAGACACCGCTTAATGAAAAGCTTTTGCAGGACACACCGCGCGGCAACGAATTCAAGCTGCGTACGCCGATGAAGCGATTCGGAAAAGTTGAAGAGTTGGCCGGCGCCGCAATCTTCCTCGCTTCGGATGCAGCCAGCTTTGTCACTGGTGAGATACTCGTCGTCGATGGCGGCTTCCTCGCCAGTGGCGTGAACCAGTAGGTACGCAAGCCTCCGGCGTGCCTCCTTAAAAGAAGTACGCCGGGCGGTGACCTAATTTTTATCGTGCCGTTTTATGTAGCCCAGGCGTTTACGCCTGGGTGAGAAACAGAAAGCTCTATTAAAGCCCCATTAATGGGGCTTTGAAAATGACCGCTCTTTGTCCCCAGGCGTAAACGCCCGGGCTGCATAAAAGTCATTTCAAATGACGGCACTAAACGGCGGAGGCGTGCGTCCCGTAGTAGACTTAGGCGCGAAACAATGGCAGACGAACTCAAGATTAAATCAAAAGATGAATGCCGCTGGGATCAGGTAAGTCTCGGCGAAATAATGTTGCGCCTCGATCCGGGCGCAGGCCGAGTTCATACAACCCGAACCTTCGAAGTTTGGGAAGGCGGCGGCGAATACAACGTCGCTCGCGGATTGAAACGTTGCTTTGGTCTGGACACCGCCGTCGTGACTGCGCTGGCAGACAATCCGGTCGGCAGACTAGTGCAGGATTTGATTTTTCAGGGCGGTGTCGATCAATCACACTTGCGTTGGGTCAAATACGATGGCGTCGGCCGCGAAACACGCAACGGTTTGAATTTTACCGAGCGAGGTTTCGGCGTGCGGGCCGCGCTTGGTTGCTCCGATCGCGGACATACTGCTGTCTCACAACTGAAACCGGGTGACATTGATTGGGATTTGATTTTCAAAAAAGAAGGAGCGCGATGGTTTCACACAGGTGGAATCTTTTGTGCTCTTTCTGATACAACACCGGCCGTTGCCAAAGAGGCCATGGAAAGCGCGCGGCAAAACGGCACCGTCATTTCTTACGATCTGAACTATCGAGACTCTCTGTGGAAATCCATCGGCGGAAAAGCCCGAGCGCAGGAAGTCAACCGGGAACTTGCGCCGATGGTCGATGTGATGATCGGAAACGAAGAAGACTTTACGGCTTGCCTCGGTTTTGAAGTCGAAGGACTCGATGCCGGTCACTCAAAACTCGAGGTGGAAAGTTTCCATCGCATGATGACGCGGGCCGCGCAGGAATTTCCCAACCTGAAAGTGATTGCCACGACGTTGAGGAACGCCAGGACCGCGACGAAGAACGATTGGGGTGCTGTTTGTTACGCGCAAGGCGAATTGTTTCGCGCGCCGGTGCGGGAAGATTTGGAGATCTTTGATCGCGTCGGAGGCGGCGACTCGTTTGCTTCGGGTTTGATCTTCGGGTTCCTGACGAACAAAGGCGCGCAATGGGCAGTTGAATGCGGCGCGGCGCACGGCGCGTTGGCGATGACTACTCCGGGCGATACGACTATGGCGACACTGGCTGAAGTTGAGCGAGCGATGAAAAAGGGCGGCGCGCGAATCGCGAGGTAGCTACGATGTAAAGCAGACAGTCTAGTTTGCCTCCTTTCAGCAAGTCCGCAGACTGGACAGTCTGCGGTACAAACTTAAGATGGAAAAATCAAAGGTACTCGAACGCATAAAATCGATCGGCATCATCCCGGTCGTGCGCGCTTCTTCGGGCGATGAAGCATTGGCGGCCGTCGAAGCCATCAAAGCCGGTGGGTTGTCCGTACTCGAAATCACGATGACCGTGCCGGGCGCAGTCGGCATCATCGAAAAGATCGCCGCGCGCTACGGTGACGAAGTCCTGGTCGGCGCGGGCACTGTCCTCAACGCTGAAACCGCAAAGGACTGCTTGCGGGCCGGCGCCCAATTTGTAGTCAGCCCCGCACTCAATTTGGAAACGATTGCGTTATGTCGCGACGCCGGCTGCGCAGTATTTCCGGGAGCACTGACACCGACTGAAGTTGTAACTGCATGGTCGGCGGGCGCGGATATGGTGAAAGTGTTTCCCTGCGGCGCGATGGGCGGCGCTTCTTACATTAAGTCGCTGAAGGCGCCGCTTCCCCAAATTGAGTTGGTACCCACCGGCGGCGTTTCGCTAACTACGGCGGCAAGTTTTATTGAAGCGGGAGCGGCGGCCATTGGTGTCGGCGCCGACCTGGTGAACATCAAAGCAATTCGCGCGGGCGAGAGCGAGAAAATTACCGAAACAACTCGGGCTTACATTGAGGCCGTGAGGAGTGCTCGCGCGGGACAAAGTTCGGCGCCCCCTTCCTAAGAAATTCCGTAGTGCCCCATTTGAATGACTTTTTACTTAGCCCAGGCGTTTACGCCTGGGTAACGAAAGTTACGTAGCCCAGGCGTTTACGCCTGGGTAACGAAAGGCGGTGGTTTCCGAAAGCCCCATTCATGGGGCTTTAACAGCACTTGCTGTTTCTTACGCCTGGCTACAGAAAAACCTTACGATGAAGTCAGGGTCACCGCCTGAAATTCAGCAGACTGGACAGTCTGCTGTACTTCTTCGAGCGGATCTCAAGCCGCTTCTTCATTCTCAGCTTTTGCTGCCAGCGCCGCATCGTCGAGAGCATCCTGTTCCAGCTCTGACTCCTGCGCCTTCTGCGCCAGCAACAGGTGATCGCGCATCGTATTTCGCGCTTCTTCCGGATTTCGATCTCGGATTGCGCGATAGATTTCCCGATGCATTTCGGCGGACTCTTTTAGATCGTGGGCGCGTCTCACGGTCTTGCGTCGCACATCAAAAAGCGTGGCGGCCACCATGTTCATCAACGCCGTCAGAATGCGATTGCCTGAGGCTGCGGCGACCATCTGATGAAAACGCATGTCGTGAACCAGGTAATCTTCCGGCTGATCCAGAGAGGCATACATGCCGGCCATCTCTTCGGCTAAAGACGCCAGTTGATCGCCGGTGGCGCGCTCAGCAGCGAGACCAGCGATGGCCATCTCGAGCGCGCGACGAGCCTCGAACATTTCTTCCGAAGTGAAGCGGTGCAGCGAAGCCATCAAGCTGAGCGAACTGCTGTCGAGCACCGGAGACTCATCGGCTTTGACTACAAAGGTGCCGGCACCCTGGCGCGATTCGAGCACGCCGACAGCGGCCAGCGATCGAATGCCCGCGCGCAAAGTCGGCCGGCTGACGCCGAGCAGTTTGGCCAAATCCCTTTCCGGAGGAAGGCGGTCGCCAGGTCTTAATTCGCCGCGATGGATCATCCCTCGCAGATGCATGACCACACCTTCCGAGGTCTGACCACGGCGGTCCGTCTCAACCGCCTTGAATTTCATTCGATCCGAATCGGTCATACCACTTCACCTTTGCAAAAACCAGCAATTACCAATTAGCGTCGGACGACTCCGATGGAAGTAAGATCCGTTTGCAGATTCTACCCGAACAATCACCATCTTGGGAAAGGATTTTCCTCCAGTTTGGCTTGGACCGCGCTAAAAGGTATGACCACGCGAGGCCCAATCCTAGCTCGCGCTCGTGATCAGTTTCCCATTTACCCGCACATTGCGCAGGCTGAGCCCGTCGACATACTTCACCACGTTGCCATCGGCTACCCCATCAAATGTGCAATTTGAAAGCTGGATGTCAGTCAGGTGCGCTTTATCGAGACCCTGAAGATCGAGAGCTCGCTTGCTCTTTCCGCTCCTCAGATTCTCGACGACCAGATGACGCAGCCTCGGAATGTGCGGACCGTTTGCGCCTTCTTCGTAATTGAAGTCGGCAGTGACTGCGGCGTCGGATACCTGTCCCACTTCGATGTTTCGAAAGTAGAAGTTTTCCAGTTGGCCACCGCGCAGCGCGTTATTCTTGAAACGGATCGCGATGTTCAAGTTCGGACTGTCCATGTGACAATTTTCCGCAAACACATTTCTCACGCCGGCAGAAATCTCGCTTCCGATCGTGATGCCGCCGTGGCCGTCGCGCATCTGACAATTTTGAATCACGATGTTCTCCGACGGTATCGCCACGCGACGACCGTCATTGTTACGCCCCGCCTTGATCGCAATGCAGTCGTCGCCGGTGGCAAACGTGCAGTCCTTGATCAACCGTCTCCTATTAAGAAGATCTTTGGAGTGCGGACTTGTCATCGCTTTTCGAAAGCTGCGACGAGTCGCAGCACTCCAAAGAAGCGCGACCATACTCCGTGTTGAGGTTCAAGCGCAAGGCTCGACTGGTCATACCCTCGGACGGCCATACAAATAATTGGTCATAAAACAGCTTGACAGATATTACTGCAAGGCGGAGAATACGCCCGTTCAAACGGCATAATCTTGCTCACCACCGGACCGGATCCTGAAGCGGCAGGATCATATTGGTAAGACCACAAGCATCGTACGAAGCGTTTTGGAATGTTGCAGTGAAGACGATTCCGGATTTCCTTAGGGCATTATCCAGACGAGCGCAGCCCGTCTATTTTCATTAAGAAGCACACGCTCTTTTCAAACTCGTCGCCACCACTGGACCCTGGTGCAGGGACTCAGCAGGCGCTCGCAAAAACCCCTTTCGAGTTGGAGGTTCCGTCATGACTTCTTCAATTTACCGATTCTCTCTGGCTGCATTGCTGCTCTTGACGATTTTCGCTTTCGCCACGGCGCAGGACTATCGTGGAAAAGTGCAGGGCTCCATAACTGACGAGAATGGCGCGGCCGTTCCCGGCGCTCACGTAGTGCTGCGCAACGTTGCTACCGGTGTCGAGTTGGCCCGTCAAACAAACGACGACGGACATTACATCTTTGATTTCATCGAGCCCGGTGAATACACCGTGATGGTCGATCACTCCGGCTTCAAGAAAGCAATCCAGGAACACGTGAATGTCCGGGTCAGAGGGGACATCTCAGTTGATTTGAAAATGGCGGTCGGCGCCGTCCAGGAAACGGTGACCGTCGAAGCTCCGCCGGTGGCAGTGCAGTTTGGATCGAGCAGCACACTGCTGACTGTCGAAAACAAAGTCATCGATCAATTGCCGATCAGGGGACGCAATCCTTACAACGTGGCGACGCTCGATCCCACGGTATCTCCAGGAACGGGTTCAACCTCGAACGAGAATCGTCCTTATCACCACGCGTACGCCAGCGACATTGATGTCGGCGGACAGACGCAACGCGCCAACGATGTCCTGCTCGACGGCGTGGCGCTGGTGTCCAGCTACAAGAGTTCCTATACGCCGGCCCTCGATGCGGTCCAGGAAGTCACGTTTCAAAAGAACGCTGTTGATTCCGAATACGGATACAGCGCGGGCGGCGTGATCATCCTGAATATGAAGTCGGGCACAAACACTTTTCACGGAACGGCGATCGCCAACTGGCGCAATCCCAGATTCAACGCGGTCACCGATCCGACAATCAAGCGCACCACCGGCGCTGACGAAACCAATTTTCGCGGCACCAACCTGAAAATTTATGGCGGCACGCTGGGCGGACCAATTATCAAGAACAAGCTCTTTACCTTTACTTCGTACGAGCATTGGAATGATGCATCGCCGCTGCCATTCACCCTGACGGTGCCGACCGAGTTGGAACGCACGGGTGACTTCAGCCAATCAACCCGCAACGGCGTCATCCGAACTATCTTCGATCCTTTGACCTCAACCGGCACCAGCGGAACGCGCACCGCGTTCACCGGAAACAAGATTCCTGCCAGCAGATTCGATCCGACGGCGCTGAAGTTGTTGGCGGAAATGCCGCTGCCCAATCTTCCCGGCAGTCAGGACAACCTGCAGGGCTTCAAGGTCAATGAGACTTCGTACTGGAATTTTTCGGAGAGAGTTGACTGGGTTCACTCAGACAAATGGCGCAGCTTCGTCCGCTACGGCCAGTTTAAAGCAGTGCTGCTGGAATCGAATCCAACCGGCAAGCTGCTTCTGCCTGTAAATGGAAGCCATCGCTACGGAATGAGCATCGCCGCCGATTCCGTTTATACAATTTCGCCGACGATGGTCCTGAACCTGCGCGCAAACTATCACCAACTGACGGATGAATACGCAGCCGATCCGGCTTTGATTGGCCGCGAAGGCATCGCGAATCTGTTCACCACGAATTTCTGGGAATCGCTCTATACATTTCCCCAGTACTACTATCCGGCTTTCGACGTAGGCCCCAGCACGAACCGCATCGGGCGGCCGGGCCGCGAGTTCTGGCAACATCCGCAAGGCTACGGCTTCTCCGCTCGCATGAACATTTATTCGGGTGCGCACTCGATGAAGTTTGGCGGCGAGTATCGTGTGGATCGCGGCAAAGGCGCTCGCTTCGAGCCGCTCACCTTTAACATCAAACAGGCGCTCACGGCCAACGCTAATTCAAGTCCGAACCTGAACACGTCGGGCAGTGAATGGGCCACCTTTATGTTGGGCTACATCGACAACGCGTCGATAGCAGCTCGCGTTCCTATCCAGGAAGCAGTCACCCTCGGTTACGCCGCCTACTTTATGGATGACTACAAGGTCAGCAAGAACCTGACGCTGAATCTCGGTTTGCGTTGGGAATACGAGCCGGGTCCGGTCGATCGCGGGAACCGCATTTCTCAACAACTCGATCTGAGTCAGCCAATTCCGGAGATGATTGCTACACCCCCGGCCATTCCGGCGACCGTGACCGCGCTGCTGGCGTCAAAAAATGAAAGGCAAACCTTCAACGGCGCCTGGATATTCGCCACTGCCAACAACCGCAGCGCGTGGAGCCGCAAGATTGCCAACTTCTTCCCACGCCTCGGAGGCGCTTATCGAATTGATGACAAATCGGTATTTCGTTTCGGTTGGGGTCGTTACATCTCGCCCTCGTCTCGCATTCGCGATCCGCTGGGCGACTTCGTGAATCAGTACGCCGGATTCTCAACCAGCACGCCGGCGCCGGGAACCATCAGCAACGGCAGACCTCAGGCGACTTTGTCTAATCCGTTCCCAGCCGCTCTGGCGCCAATCCAACAACCGCTGGGTCAATCTCTGGGCCGATACACGAACCTGGGAAATAACATCGGCGCCGCGCAGAACGCCACGAATGGAATCGATCAATACAACCTGCTGCCGACGGTCAACGATCGCACCAGCTTATCTTTCCAGCGTGAGATATGGAAAAAGTTCATCGTGGATTTCAATTACTTCTACAACCATGGATCGAACCTGCCGTATGCGGTAGACATCAACATGGTCGATCCGAATTTCTCGTACGAAACTCCGAAATCGGTTTTCAATCTCTCGATTCCGAACCCGTTCCTGAATTACCTGACGCCCGACAAATTCCCGGGCTCGCTCCGCAGTCAAACTACCATCACCCAAGGTGGTCTGTTGCGGCCGTATCCGCAATACGGCGTTATCAACCAAACGAACACCTCGGGAAAGAACGACCATCTGCACTCGTTTGAACTCTCTGTGCAACGTCCGTTTACCAAAGGTCTGAGCGTGTTTGCGGGCTACGCGTACCAGCGGGAGCAAACGCAGGAGTTCTTTGATGACCTGGCCACGTACGCGCGCAGGTTCGAATGGCGCGATACGGACACGCCGCGGCAACGATTCACCACCGCCGTGAGTTGGGACATTCCGATCGGCAAGGGTCGCGCGTATTTCAAAGACGCACCCACGGCGGTGGATTACATCGTCGGTGGTTGGACGCTCACGACTTCGACGCGCATCTATTCGGGCCGGCCGTTGTTCTTCAACCAGAACTTGATCGTGACCGGCAACCCGAAAATCAGTAATCCAACACAGGCCAAGTGGTTTGATACCAGCAAATTTTCGGCGCTGCCGACATCAACCGATCCGGCGCTGCCGCCGAATCTCCATAAGCGCGACAATCCGTGGACGTATGACGGTTTGTACGGGCCGGGCATTTGGCAGACCGACATGACGATGAACAAGTCTTTCAAATTAACCGAGCGCTTCAAACTTGAAGCACGCCTGGAAGTCTACAACCTGTTCAATCGTCTCCAGCTCGCTAACCCGACCGTCGATTTCACCAGCGCTAACTTTGGCAAGATCACGGCCAAGCTGGTTGCTTATAACGGCCGTGAAGTTCAATACGGCCTGCGTCTGGTGTTCTGATTAGTTGCCCACCTGCTGAACATTTAGGGGGCGCCTTTGCGCCCCCATTTTTTCACCGAGGCGAGAGTTTGAGATTCACAATTACCAATTTTGTACCGCAGGCTGTCCAGCCTGCGGAGGTCTGGGTTCAGCAACGCCGTGAAGCGATCCACGGGGCCGAGGTACTCGGTGGCTTTTACGTAGCCCAGGCGTTTACGCCTGGGAACAGAAGAGTGGTTAATTCCAAAAGCCCCATTAATGGGGCTTTCAAAAAAACGCCTCCGGTTTCTCACCCAGGCGTAAACGCCTGGGCTACGGAAAAGCGCACGATGAAGTTAGTGTGTCCCCACGCAAGGCGCAGACTGGACAGTCTGCGCTACATTTGTCTGCTTTTCCTTTTACTTGCACCCTTGCCCGAATCCCTGGCTCAAACTTCCGGGTTCAACAATCCAGTGATCGGATTGTTTCGACCGCTGAGACTTACCGTTTCTCGTACGCTGTCGGAGATGAATCCTTTCAGCAACTTGGCGAAGTCGAAACTCGATATCTTTCTTCTGAAGTTGCCGACGGCTTCACCGGTGTCTTTGTTGGCATGTTCGCGACCGGTAATGGCAAAGACAACGCGGCGTCAGCTGATTTCGATTGGTTTGAATACAAGCGGACGGCGAAAACGACCTCGCTGCTGCGAATGGGGGTTGCGAGCAGTAACCGGTGATCATTTTGCGGAGCGAAAACCAGCTGCGGAGCAGCGATCAGAGTTAAGCCCAAGGCGAGGCTTTGCGAACCTTGGGTAATGGTCAGTTAGATGTTGAAGCCGCGAAGCGGCGACAGAGAATAATTAACCGTGATCGCAGTCGCCCCTTCGGGGCTCGATCACTTTAGATGGTTGGTACCCAAGGCTTGCAAAGCCTCGCCTTGGGCTTAACTCTGATCGCTGCTCCGCAGCTTGGCCCGGTGTGAACAAGAATCTTGCTGCTAACCTTAGCGATGAAATACGCAGTCTTAATCAGTCTATTCCTGATGTTCATGTCATCAGTCACACGTGCCCAGCAACCCATCACTATTTATCTTGCCGGCGACTCGACCATGGCGCGCAAGCTTCCTGAGAAACGGCCCGAGACCGGCTGGGGCGAAGCTCTTCAACAATTTTTCGACGAAGCGAAGGTTCGAATCGACAATCGCGCGCAGAACGGACGCAGCACCCGCACCTTCATCGAAGAGAAACGCTGGCAAGCAATTGTCGACAAATTGAAACCGGGCGACTACGTCTTCATTCAATTCGGGCACAACGATCAGCCAAAGGAAAAAGCTTCCTACACGCCGCCGGCCGACTATCGACGAAACCTGATCAATTTTGTAAACGACGTGCGCGCGAAAAAGGCGACTCCGGTTCTCTTAACGCCGGTGATGCGTCGTCGTTTTGATAAGGACGGGAACTTCCAGGATTCCCACGCTGAATATCCTGATATTGTGCGCGCGGTCGCCGCGGAAAAGAAGGTTGCGCTCATCGACATGCATCGCCAGAGCGAAATTGTCATCAAGCAATACGGCGTCGAACCGTCCCGAAAACTCTTTCTACAATTGAAGCCCGACGAGAATGTGAATTACCCAAAAGGCGTCGAGGACAACACGCATTTTTCACCGTTGGGCGCCGGCGTCATGGCCAGTTTGGCGGTCGACGGAATTCGCGAACAGAAGCTGGGCCTGGCCCGATACCTGAACGTTGACACATGGAAGATTGATAACCTGAAAGAGATCGGCGGCAACTCGCTGACAGTCACCGGCAAGCCGCGAGTCATTAAAGACTCGAACGAAAAGGCGATATCGTTCGACGGTAAAGGCGACGGAATTCTTATTAACAGAAACCCGATTGCGGGAGCGCGGGCCTTCACGATCGAGGGGATCTTTCGCCCGGATGCCGGCGGTGAATTCGAACAACGCTGGCTTCACGTTCAGGACGATAAGATTGACGATCGCGCGCTGCTCGAGATTCGCGTGACCGGAAATGAGTGGTTCCTCGATACGTTCATCAAGTCCGGCGAGAACAGGCTCACGCTTTTCGCGGACAAGTTCAAGCACTCGGTCGGCCGCTGGTATCACGTTGCGCTGGTTTTTGATGGAGCGGTGATGCGGCAACTGGTTGATGGTCAGGAAGAGATGTCGGGACCACTGAGTATTTCTTTTTTGGGCCCTGGCAAAACTTCTCTCGGAGTTCGGATGAATCACGTGAGTTGGTTCAAGGGCGCGATCCGCGAGGTGCGGATTACGCAACGCGCGTTAACGCCGGGTGAGTTCTTGAAAAAATGATGTCGAGGTTACGAGTGCACGGTAAATGCGTTTTGTTTTCTCAGTGGTTCTCTGTGTGATCTCTGTGCCTCTGTGGTGAATGTTTTCCTTAGTGATTTCACCACCGAGACACAGAGAACCACAGAGGATGCACAGAGAAATACATTTCCGCGACGAACGGAATAAGAGCTGTGAAACCGTCTAAAGCAAACAAAGATCGACGAACCTTCGTCCGCAATTCCCTGCTCGTCGCCGGCGGACTCGCCGCATCACGGCTAACTAACATTCCGGCATTCGCAACAACCCTGATTGCCGACTCGCCCGTGGCCACAACCCGTCACGGCAAAGTCCGCGGCTATCTCGATCAAGGCATCAACGTTTTCAAAGGCATCAGGTATGGAGCAGACACTTCGACACGACGGTTCATGCCGCCGCTGGTACCTGAGCCCTGGTCCGAAGTGCGTGAGGCGCTCAACTTTGGACCAGCGTCGCCGCAACCTTCTCGTTCAAACGAAAAGCAGAGTGAAGACTGCCTCTTCCTGAACGTCTGGACGCCCGGCCTGCGCGACGGTCGCAAGCGCCCGGTGATGTTCTACATTCACGGCGGCGCTTACAACAATGGATCGGGATCGAGCCCGCTCTATGACGGCGTGCGACTCTGTCGCCGCGGCGACGTGGTGGTCGTTACAGTCAACCATCGTCTGAATGCTTTTGGTTATCTTTATCTCGCGCGTTTTGGCGGAGTGGAGTTCGCCGATTCAGGCAACGCCGGTCAACTCGATTTGATACTCGCCTTGCAGTGGATCCGCGACAACATTGCGGAGTTTGGCGGCGACGCCAACAGAGTCATGGTGTTCGGGCAATCTGGTGGCGGGGCGAAGATCGCGACGCTGATGGCGACCCCGGCCGCGGCCGGACTGTTCCACGCCGCCGCGACTATGAGCGGTCAGCAAGTCACGGCTTCGGGTGCGCTCAATGGCACGTTGCGCGCACGCGCAGTGCTCGATGCACTGAAACTCTCGCCTGAGCGCGCGAGTGAAATTCGAACGATCCCAGCCGACAAGCTGATCGAAGCGCTGAGCACGCGCGATCCTGTCTTGCCTTTCGGCGGGATTTCATTCGCGCCGGTGCTGGACGAGCGCACGCTGAAACGCCATCCGTTTTATCCGGACGCGCCCGCGCAGTCGGTTCACATTCCGATGATCATCGGCAACACGCATGACGAGACGCGCGCGTTTCTCGGCGGCGACCAGACAAACTTTACGGTTACCTGGGAGCAGCTTCCGGAAAAACTGATTCCCAACATGCGCGTCGACATTCAACCCGAGGTGGTCATCGCCGAGTACCGGCGGCTTTATCCAAAATATTCCGCGAGCGATGTCCTGTTCGCGGCGACCACCGCCGGGCGATCATGGCGCGGCGCCGTGATTGAAGCGGAAGAGCGAGCGAAGTCAGGTTTTTCTGCTTACGCTTATCAACTCGATTGGGCCTCGCCACGGGATGGCGGCAAGTTCGGCGCGCCGCACGCATCCGACATTCAATTGGTGTTCGACAATATCGACAAGCCGGGCGCGACGGCGATTGGACCGACCGCGCAGCGCATGGCGGATCAGATGAGTGAGACGTTCATTACGTTTGCGCGCACCGGGAATCCTAACAACAAGCAGATTCCGCTTTGGAAGAAATACACGATGACCCGACGCGAAACGATGTTGTTCGACGTGCCGTCGCACTTGGAAAACGATCCGCGCGGCGCCGAACGGCGTTTGTTCGCGAAGGTGCCGTACGTGCAACCGGGAACGTGAGGAGCTCCGTTAGGAGCGCAAGTTTATAGACCAAAGTCGACGCCAGGTTTGAAGCTCCGTTACGAGCGACATATTTGTAGAAAAAGTCATCGCATTTGTTTAAAGCTCCGGAGGAGGAGCGACACGTATCAAACGATCATTCTTTTTCGAGTTCATATGCCGCTCCTACGGAGCTTGCAAATTTGCTTGTCGGGGTAACTACAAATATTTCGTCCCTACGGGACTGCTCAAATAGAACTCGTGTTCTAAAAGGTAGATGAAATCGCTTCTCCTGATCCTAATCATTGGCTCCTCGGCCACAGCTCTCGCAACCCCACCCGAACCGGGACTGCTCTTCTATCTATCCGGCGAACAGGAATTCACTGCCGACTATGCCGCCGGCGGCGATCCGCAACCAAACTTTCTGCGCGGAGTGAAAATTATTTCGTACGGCGCGCGCGGGCGCGGCTTTGAGTGTGCGAACACCCAGTTGATGTCGTACTGGGCGCCCGGCAACATCTACGCTGAACGCGGCACGCTCGGCTTCTCCTGGCGTTCGCGTTACCCGGTTGGTCCGACTGCATTTCCGATATTTCGCGTTGGCTATTCCGATCACTCGAGTTGGGACATGGTTTGGCTGCGGATTGATTACAACGGCCGCGGTGGGTTCGATGCGTTCGTCACTGACATCAACCTCACGCGCATACGCGTCTCGTATGTGATGCCGCAATTTCCAAAACCGAACGAGTGGGTGCACCTTACCCTGGCCTGGGACGAACGCCGCGGGATTCGTTTTTATGTGAACGGCATTCTGGCTGCACAACGGAATCAGCAGGCCGTCCTCTACGCAGGTCTCGATCAATTCGGTCCTTTCTCGCGCACGATTGGGCCAATGCAGGTGCAGAGTGACTACAACTTCACGCGCGGCGGCGATATCGACGAGGTTCGCATCTACGATCGAATGCTTTCGGACGCGAACGTGACGTCGCTGGCAAAGGGAGTCGCGCCCCAACAAATTCCCGCCATCAACCGAACTCTGGCCGACAAGGCGACCCGCGATGAGTGGCTTCTGCGCTACGGCTGGAACCGACCTGGAGACACGCCTAAATATTTGAGCAACGCCCAGACCATCGTGCGCAAAGTTGAGATCCACGATGCTTTCGACCTGAAGCGCTGGTGGTGGAAAGCTAATGATGGCATTCGCGAGACCACCTGGCCCGGTGTCTACAATCGCTCGCGCCTGCCTGGGCGAAACGATTATTTTCAATTGCCGGACTGGGATTGTTACTCACTCTCGGGCAAGGCCATCACGTTCACCATGCCGCTCGAGCCCTGGAATCATCTGGAGATTTCCGGCTCGGCCTGGGGCAAGATGTATCTGGAAGGCCCTGAGGCGAGGATCTTATTTGAACGACCCAAGGGTCAGGAAAAAACTTTTCACGATCTCCCGTCGACGATTAACGGAAGAAAAATTCGTTTCGAAAATGTCGAACAGGAACAGCCCATCGGAGAGCTGTCTGCATATTACGTCGGTCCGTTTAAGGAACCGTCGGGGAGCACGAGGCTCGCTTACACTCTCAGAACCAATGCCGAATCCAGTGATCCCAGCGTCGAGGCGATCCGAAAATTTATTGCGGGCCGGTTCACGGAAGACGAGCGGGCCACGATTGTCGCAGTCGTTGACAACAACTCCCGCGAAACAGTCGCAGCCGTCAAAACGCCGCCCGCAAACTCTTTGCCTTTGGTGCACGTGATCGTTCCGGCTGCAGCCTGGACGAATATTAACGACGGCCTGGATGGAATCGCGATTGATCTGCCGCCACTCTACGTCAAAGGTCCGGGCGAATACGTCCCGCTCAACATCCAGGTGAAGGATCCCTTGTGGGCGCAGCGGAACATGCTGGATTTCAGCTTCTCGGTAAAGCCGGGTGAAGGGCGAACGCTTTGGTTGGATCTGCGCGATCGTTTCCTGAATCCGCGTCAGGCGCTCTACCTGACGATTGCCTCGGCAAATCCGGACTTTGGCGCGGCATCACTCGACGGTGCGAGGGTGCGACTCATCTTCAAACCACGGGTGGAAGCCCGCGACGAATTTGTTCTGGACCGTTTCACGCAGGCTCGCGACAGTTACGCGATGCTGATCGAAGAACACACGAATAATCCAAAACTGAATCTTTACAATCGATTCGCCGGCGACATCACCGATCTTTTGTCACGGCAACCACACTGGGTGGCCCAGACCTATTGGTACGACAGCAATCGCTCGCATCCAAAACCTTCTTTCACTCAACCGGTCGCACCCGACGGTGTGCCCTTGTGGGCGTTTCGACAAGTCATGCAGCTGCGAAATCTTTCCGGCTTCGTCAACTGGTACATCGATCAGCGGCAAATCGAAAATGGAGAATTCGGCGGAGGGCTGTCCGACGATGGCGATTTGACGAATGTCTGGCCGGCGACGGCCTTGATGGGTTGCGATCCCGAAAAGATCAAAGAATCTCTCAAGCGAGAGATGAACGCCTTCTATGATCAAGGCATGTTCACGAATGGCTTGCCGACGATTCAAGCCGACGAGCTGCACAGTTATGAAGAAGGCATACAGGTTCTGGGCCAGTCGCTTCTGCTCGACTACGGAAATCCCAAACAGATCGAACGGGCGATGGAAACGTCGCGAGCAGTAATCAAGTTAACCGGCATCAACAGCGCGGGACATCGACACATCAGATCCTCCTATTACAGCGGGACAAAGATGGCCGAAGAAGAGCCTTGGGGATACTCAAAACCCAGTTCGATTCTCGTGTTTCATCCGGGCATCATGCTGGTTGATTACAACGGCAATCCGCAGATGAAGAAGATCATCACCGAGTTGGCGGATGGTTTTCTCGCGCATCGGAAAAAGGATGTGAGCGGGCGCACCAGCCTTTCGATGGCGATCAGGTTTTCGGACGATCAGGAGGTTCCCAACAATCGCGGCAGTGTCTTGCCGATCTTATGGGCCGCGTGGAAGTGGACCGGCGATGAGAAGTATCTGGCGCCTTTCCGGGAAGAAGGCGCGCGAGCACTGGATCTGATTCCGTCAAATGCCCTCGATGAATTGAAATTGAAAGCAACCTGGGGCAAAGAGCTGGTGACGTCTTTGACCAGCGGCGGGAACAATCAAAGTCCACGAAACGTTGAGAGCGCCAACAGTCAACGCTTGAACGTGCCGCCGCCCCCGAACTTTGGCTCGCTGCATTTCGCCTGGCAGACATCCGGCGACAAGAAATTCCTGGAAACGCTGTACGCGAATCAGATCGAGACCTCCGCGCTTCATAAATTCATGAACATGGAGGGCAGCATGTGGATCGATCGAGTGGACGTACCGAACAGCGAATTGCAGAGAGCAAGATTAGGTGGAGTCGCTTTGGTTCGCGGTTCGTTGTATCCCGGTCACGCCGTGAGTTGGACTTTCGCGGCGCCCGCTCGAGCTGAAGACGTGGCGATTCTAATTCCCGAAAGCACGCCTCAGTCAGTGAAGATCATTGCGTACAACCTCAGTGAGGCGCCTGTCGTTGCAAATCTCACTCCCTGGAATTTGGACCCGGGCAAATGGGAAGTTACACAAGGCATTGATTCACGCGGAAACGACCTGATGCCCGATCTCGTACAAGGCCGACAAGTCGAGCTGAATCATGACAACCCTCTCGCCATTACGCTCGCGCCGCGAACAACGACAGTCTTAATTTTGAAGCTCGTCTCAAAAGACACGCCGTATTGGACTCGTTCTGATCTTGGCATCGGCAAAGATGACGTGATGATTCAGAACCGAAAGATCACGGTAACTGTTCACAGTCTCGGCGCGGTTGATGCGCCGGCGACTAAGCTGGCATTGATGGACGCGAATGGAAAAGTGATCGCAACTGTCGCGGTTCCTGCTTTGAAAGCGCCGCTAGACCTGCTGCCAAAAACGACCACAGTCACGTTGATGGTTCCGGCCGGTGCGAGCATGAACGGTGGAAGCGTCGTTATTGATCCGGATATGAGTATGAAAGAGATCACGCGCGCCAACAATCTGGTGAAGGTGAATTAGGCAGCCGGGGATGGAGTCAGTACCGGGAGCGGTAGCGACCGGGTAACAATGCCATCAAGCTCAATCCTTGCTGCCGGCTCGACCCGGTCGCTACCGCTCCCGGTACTGACCTCCATGCTTTACAATTAGCCTATGCGACTCGGGGCGATCATTTTTGCTTTGGTTCTCTTCGCTGGCGCTGCTTACGGGCAAGGCACGCCGCCTCGTCGTGAAGATCCGTTGCAACGCAAACTGCAAAGCGTCGTGCAACTCGAGATGCTCGAAGCCGCGATGACGCGGCGGCCGGGTACTTCAACAAATCGAAACACAACGTTGACCGAGGTCAAAGAAGATTTCTGGCGGATTCAACTCGCCAACGATGATCTAAATAGTTCCCTCTCCAGCCAGGCCCCAATCGACTCTCGTTTGATATCCAAAACCGCCGCTGAAATCAGAACGCGAGCCAAGCGTCTCAAAGAAAACCTCGCGCTGCCTCGGCCTGAAAAGGAATCCAAATCCCAGAAAGCTCCGGCCGCTGCCGACCTCCGTTCGTCAATCGCCACGCTCAGCAAGTTGATTGATTCATTCGTGAGCAATCCCATGCTCAGTCAGAAGCATGTCGTCGACGCATCGCTTTCGTTGCAAGCCAGCCGCAACCTTGAAAACATTATTTCCCTGAGTGGCGAGATCAAAAAAACTGCCGCCAAACGAGATTGAGCGCCGCAAGGTAAGCTTAACGACCTTGCGTAGCCCAGGCGTTTACACCTGGGAAGGAAGCGGATTTATTTCAAAAAGCCGCATTAATGGGGCTGTCATGGCGCTTACCGTTTCTCACTCACTCCCGACAGGTCGGGACTGGGCTAGAGAAAACTTCACGATGAAATTGGAGCGGCCCACCCCGCCGAATCAAGCGCGACATCACGCATGATCGCTGCGTAAGACTTGGCTGTGCCCAAAAGTGACTCAGCGAGATGAGGGCGGCTAATACTGGAGCGCGGGCACCCTCGCCCGCAACGATTGTGATTGCGAATGCTGGGCATTCTCACGAAACTTGAATATGTTTTGCCCTTAGGTTGCGGACGAGGGCGTCCGCGCTCCCAGTGTAAGCCGCGCGCTCGTGAATCACGCGCAAGATGCGCGGGCCACCGTGCTGAATGCTATGGCGCTCGCCGACGAACGCGACTAGAATGCCTTTCGTTCAGATGACCTGGGGTTGCGCTTGCGATCGAGCTAGCCGCTCGATTATTCCCAGGCGCAAGCGCCTGGATTACGGAAGAGTCATTGCAAATTGGGGCACTTCCAAGACACAAGATCCATGGACGAACTGCTTCCCGATTCCAGTCTTTCGCACTACCTGATCGTCTCTAAGCTCGGGGCCGGCGGCATGGGTGACGTGTATCTGGCTCAGGACACAAAACTGGACCGAAAGGTCGCCCTGAAAGTCCTGCCAAAAGCTCTGGCTATCGAAGACGACGCAATGCGTCGTTTTGTTCAGGAAGCCAAAGCGGCGTCGGCCCTCAACCATCCGAATATCATCACGATTCATGAGATCGCGGAAATCGGAGACGAACACTTCATCGCTTCTGAGTTTATCGAAGGAGAAACCCTGCGCAGCCGTCTAAGACGAAATCCGCTGTCGCTGGAGCAAGTCCTCGACGCCGGCATTCAGATCGCTTCGGCGCTCGAGGCGGCGCACGAAGCCAGGATCATTCACCGCGACATCAAGCCGGAAAATGTGATGCTGCGGCGCGATGGCCTGGTGAAAGTCCTCGATTTTGGAATTGCCAAAGTCTCGGCATCAAACAGCGCGTTGAGCGTCAATGGCGAAGCCACAACCATCAGGGGATTCACGAGTCCGGGAATGATCGTGGGCACAGCCGCATACATGTCGCCCGAGCAGGCCCGGGGCAAGTTAGTTGACGCGCGCAGCGATATTTTTAGTTTTGGTCTGGTGCTGTATGAAATGCTGGCCGGCAGAAGTCCATTTGAAGGCGACACGCCGATGGATATCGTGGGAGCGATTCTGCACAAAGAGCCGCTGCCGATTCGTCAACTGATTCCCGACCTTCCGGTTGAAATCGAGAGGATCTTTAATAAGCTACTTAAAAAAGACTGTGATGAACGCTATCAATCAGCCCATGATCTTTTGGTTGATCTGAAGGATGTCAGAAAGGAATTAGAGTTCCGGGACAAGCTGAGGCTCACGGCGCTGCCGGCAAGAAAGCCGGACACAGAAGTTTTGAGTACGCCTACTCTGGTTGCGGCACAAACCTCTGCGAGCGCGGAATACCTTAGCAGGAGGACAACGAAGCGCCGGCTCGGTTTGGCGGCCGCGGCGTTTGCCGCAGTGTTGCTGGCGACTGCTGGAACTATCTATTTGATTCGCACGAATAAATCCTCAAGCACCGGCGTCGCCACTCCGATCGATTCGATTGCCGTACTGCCATTCCAAAACAAGAGTTCCGATTCCGAAAGCGAGTACCTTTCCGATGGTTTGGCAGAATCGCTCATATTCGGTTTGTCTCAACTGCCCAAGCTGAAGGTCAGTCCGACGAATACTGTCTTTCGATACAAGAATAAGGAGATCGATCCGGTTCAAGTCGGAAACGAGCTGGGCGTAAACGCAGTGATGACGGGACGGCTGGCGCAACATGGAAATGATTTGACCATCAGCGTCGAAGTGGTGGACGTGCGCACAAACAAACTGCTTTGGGGCAAGCAGTATGATGGGAAACTGGCCGACCTGTTGACGACCCAACGAGCGATGGCCACCGAAATCACGCAAAGCCTGAGACTGCAACTCTCAGGCGCAGACGAACAGCGAGTGACCCGGCATTACGCAAAAGATCCGGAAGCTTACCAGCTATACCTGAAAGGCCATTACCACGCGTCGAAATACACGAAAGAAGGATTCGACAAGGGCATCGAGTATTTCGAACAGGCAATTGCGAAAGATCCCAACTTCGCTTTGGCTTACAGCGGACTGTCCTTTTGTTATTTGAACCAGACGGATTGGGTTTTCGCACCAAAGGACTCTGTTCCCAAAGCAAGACAGGCGGTCGACAATGCTCTGAGAATCGACGAGTCGCTGGCCGAGGCGCACACGATGAACGCCATGCTCCTGCTGCAATATGACTGGAACTGGTTGGCGGCTGAACGAGAATTTCGGCGGTCGATCGAGCTTGATCCCAACTACGCGCTGGGCCGCTCTTTTCTGGCGTGGTATCTGGCAGCTATGGGCCGGTTCGAGGAAAGCATTGGCGAAGACAAGCGAGCTTTGGATCTCGATCCGCTTTCGTCTGCGGTGAACGCAGATTTAGGCTGGGACCTCTATCTTGCCCGGCGGTATGACGAAGGCATCGAACAACTAAAAAAAGCAATCGACCTCGAGCCGAACTACTGGGTGTCGCATGTTCTACTGGGCCGTTGTTACGAGCAAACGGGAAAACCAAACGAAGCGGTCGCAGAGTTCCAAAAGGCCAGGCAGATCGAAAATTCAATTCCCGAAGTACTGGCAGCGCTGGGACATGGCTATGCCGTAGCAGGCCGCAAAGCTGAGGCCATGCAGATTATTCGCGAGCTGGAATCCCGATCGAAAAAAGAGTTCGTCCCCTCGTACACTATCGCGACAATCTATGCAGGCCTCGGCCTGAAGGAGCAGGCATTTCAGTATCTGGTCAAGTCCTACGAGGAAGGCTCTTTCTATATGATTCATCTTAAAGTCGAGCCGATACTTGATCCTCTGCGCGCCGATCCGCGCTTTGCGGATCTGGTGCGACGTGTCGGACATGGGCCGTAGCCCAGTAACGCAAACTGTTAGTTTGTGACTAAAAAGATCGGCCGGTTATCCGACGCGGCGAACGTCAAATCGCAATGTCGCGATCAATGTGGCCCTTCAACTTTTGAATCGCAAACTAACAGTTTGCGTTACGATGACGTAAGCCAACCTGTGCAACTAACTGAAGTAAGCTGACAACCTAAGACATGGACAATCTCGGCATCATAGAATCGTTGTTCGGTGTAAAGCGCGCACTCATTGGCGTCATACACCTGCAAGCCTTGCCCGGCACGCCCGCAAACAGTTTTGATGTGGCTACGATCAAATCGATGGCTGTCGAAGAAGCCAACGTATTCAAAGATGAAGGCTTTCACGGCATTGTGATCGAAAACACCCACGACCGTCCGTACCTGAAGTCCGGCGTCGGACCGGAGATCGTCGCGGCGATGTCAGTCATCTGCGCAGAAGTGCGCCGGGCCGTGACTTTGCCGCTCGGCATTCAAGTACTCGCCGGTGCAAACTCAAGCGCGCTGGCCGTCGCTCTTGCCTGCGAAGCGAGTTTTGTGCGCGTGGAAGGCTTCGTGTTCGCGCATGTTGCTGATGAAGGAATAATTGAATCTAGCGCGGGCGCTTTGCTGCGCTATCGCCGGGCGATCGGCGCAGATCGCGTTCGGGTTTTTGCTGACGTGAAAAAGAAGCATTCGGCGCACGCCATTACTGCCGACGTTGATCTTGTCGAGACGGCGAAGGCCGCGGAATTTTTTGCGGTTGATGGCGTAATAGTCAGCGGAGTCGCCACCGGTGAACCGGCCGACCCTTCGGAAGTGGCGGCCGTAGCCGGCGCCGTATCGGTGCCGACGCTCGTCGGGTCCGGGATTACCGCAGAAAATATTAATGAGTTTTCAAAGGCAGACGGATTAATTGTCGGGTCATCAATTAAGAAGGACGGTCACTGGGCCAATCCGATTGATCCGGAGAGAACTCGCGCGGTGGTAAGAGCATTTAACGTCTAACTCAATCGATCGATTTAAGAAGGAGAAACACATGGCACTTACAAGTAGCTTGGCCGGCAAAAATCTGGGACTGATCTTGCTGGGCGTCTGGTTGATTCTCACCGGACTCTTGCCTTTGCTTAACATCAAAGTCTCGTCCACAGTCACAACTGGTTTAGCTATCCTGGGCATCGCGGCAGGCATCCTGATCCTAATCCGTCGTTAGAAACTTGGACTACGAAAGACAGATCAACAGGCTGCCGATGATCGAGCTTTGCAGTTTACTCATTAGGTCAATGACCCGGAATGGGATGGTCTAAGTTAGGACCCAAGCCACAGCGCGCTGTGGATTTGGACAAAAAGTGTGCGGCAGGCTGCCAGCCTGCTGATGTTGTCGGCTAATTCTTAATACTCTTTTGCGGACTCTACAACAGGCTGGCAGCCTGTTATACACTTTTTGTGTAAAGCCCCTGCGCCGTTGCAACGCGCAGGTTGCGGAAGTGAACCGCGATGGGGAGTGACGTCAAGCAAACACTCTCCCAAACTGGTGCGCGAAAACATTTTCACGCCAAAAATAAAACAGATCAGAAACGGTGAAACGCTATGGCTCTGATTGGAGCAAATGAACTTAAACGTAAATTACTGATCGCATTTGACGGGCAGCCTTATTTGGTACTCGAAGTTTTCTTTGCTTCGCCCACGGCCCGCGGCGGCGCCACGATGGTGCGCACGCGTCTGCGGCACGTGTTGACGGGCGCAGTCATGGAAAAGAGTTTTCGTTCAAGTGAGAAGTTTGAAGAGCCGGATATCGAGACCGTGCCCGCGTCCTTTCTTTACAATGACGCCGAAGGATGTCATTTCATGGATGAGAAAAGTTTCGAGCAGTTCGTTTTCTCAAACGAAGCTATTGGCGACGATCGCGGCTATCTCAAAGACGGTTTGTCACTGCAGGTTTTGAAATACAACGGCGCGCCGGTTTCGCTGCAACTGCCCCAATATGTCGAACTCGCGGTGACGTCAACGGAGTTGGGCTTGCGCGGCGACACTGCTGCCGGTGGCGCCAGCAAACAAGCAACGCTGGAAACTGGTCTCACAGTGCGCGTGCCGCTTTTCATTAAAGAAGGCGAACTCGTGCGCGTGAATACGCAGACCGGCGAAGTTGCGGGCAGGGCTTAACTGGATTATCGGTAGTGACCCAATGAAAGACTTTTCTGTAGCCGAAATCCGAGCACCTCACAGATTTGTGTCTGGAGAGAGTCCACCTTTCCAAACCTCATTCGACGTGGTAATCCCGGCGCAGTTAGGAAACCGACTTGCCTTGAAGGCGAGCTTTCCTAACGCGCCGGGTTAATGCCAGTTACGAGAACTACTTGTTGGCGTGTACCTTCGCGCGATTGGTAAAAGACGGATCTGCGTCAACCGCGAAGGTCGCTCCCGGTATGGTGTTCGGATCGTATCCGGCGCCGGAGATACGATTAGCGATGATCTTGTCGTTATTTCCCACGTCCGACACTGCAGCCTGGTACTGCGAATTCGTCACGCCAGCTTTGCTGATTGTGTTATTCACAATTTTGACGTTCGTCATGCTCGCCGGCGCGTTGAATGATGTATCGACCTCGTCCACCCAGACACCAACATCATTCTCGCTGATAGTGTTTTGGTCGATCTGACTTCCAACACTGTAAGGACTTGCGAACCCGGGACCGGCAATTAACAAAACACCCGCGGCTGAGAAGGGTTCGGGCCCGGTATACTCGTTACCTGAAACCTGATTGCGCTTGACCATGCCGGTGGCGCCAAAGCCGAGTTGAATGCCGTTGCGGGCTATCACGTTGCTCGGTCCCAGTCCATCGACGAGGTTGTCAGTAATCGTGGCATCCACGTCACCGTTAGCCACGATGCCGCCCTTCTGATAACCGGTCACAGTGCTGCCGTCGATTCGCACGCGGCAGGTTGCCGGCGAGGCGCCGAAGTTGCGCACTTCGATTCCGTTTCCTTCCTGGCACCCGGAGGCAAGTCCCTGATTGAGGTTAACCACGTGTACGTCGCTGATCGAGCCTGACGCGCCGTCGAAAAGAATGCCGCGCAAACGATCCGCGCCACTATCACAAACGTCAGCCAAAAAGCTCGCGGTGATCGTAACATCGGTAACGTTGGCGGTGGCGCCGCCGTTTTGAATCACCCCGCCTTTGAAGTGATCCAGAACCGGATCCATCGCGGTAATTGTGTGTCCGGCGCCATCGAGGGTGAATCCGTTGGGAACGATTATATTCGTGGTGGTTGTGCAATCACCATTCAAGGTCATCGTCTTCTTCGCGGTTGTGAAGGTGCACTGCGCGCTCGCTAAGGCACTAGCCGTTAACGTCAATACTAATGTTGCCAAAACAACTGTGAGCTTTTGCTTTGTCATGAGGTTTACGCTCCTTTTAAGAACTGAAGTTGGGGGCCGTTTGAAGAAACGACCCGGGGCACCGGCAAGATGCTTCAATGCCGGACACAATCGAAACTAACTATTTTGCTATAGAGCAGGAGTAACAGCTGCCGACTAATCCAGGGGCAATGGATCTTCCAAAATCGACGTTTTTGGTCTGGCGTCAGGCACCAGGCCGTGGATGCATGAACTCCGAACTGCCGAACCAGCCCACTCTACGACCAGCCCGCCAAGCGTGTCAACCAGGAATAGGTGAGAGCAAAAGCGACAAAGCTCGATCGAAAAGTCGCGCTGAAGTTCAGGCGTGCGTGATTATTATTTGATCTATCGACTAACGCGGCATCCGACTAAGCCGTTCAGAAAATGGGTATGAAGCCCTAACGGTGTTCAGCATCAGTTTTTCCGAGACGATTCACTTGTCGGATGACAGGCAGCCTTCATCGCCTGTATCGCTGCATCGCTCAGCCGTTTCAAATCTGCGGGCAACTTATCCCGAGTGTTGTCATACCACTGAACAGTAGTCGGTTCTTCCGTTCCAACACGCAATTCAAGTTTGTAACCGAAGGCATCTGGCGCAGCCACGTTAAGATCGGGCAGGTTCCAGCCTTTTGGATCGGCCTGCGAGACGGCCTCGCTCAGTGCTTGCAACTCCTTCGGTTTGAAGGTGCTGTCACAACCCTTTCGCACCTGTTGGGAAGAAGAAGGTTCTTGATATTTATACTTGCCTTCGGAATCCACCGAAATATTGCCCGTGCCGACGCCGGCAAAGCCGCCTGAGGTTGTGAGCTTCAACGACCAGGGGCCTTTGTGAATGACTGGATCGACGCCGCACGATCCGGACAGTATTAGCAGGAGTGTTAGAAACAAAGTGGTGAAGTGTGACATGGCAAAACTATACGCTCATGAAAGCCTAATCGCACGACTGATTCTTCTCAAGAAGACAAACCCTGCGAAGGGAAGAACAAAGACCAGCGGAATCAACAGCACAAACGCAGAGTGCTCCCAAAAATCCGACTGCCGAAAGGCCCCGTTCAGGAATGGAATTCCCAAAGTCGTGCCGTAATAAATCATCAAAGGAAACAGACAGCGCTGAAAGGTCACCGGACGACGCTGGTAAGCACGAGCAGACTGGAGCGCAACTGTCCCCGGTTGCATTCTGCGGATTCGAGCCCAGTTGCAAGCGAGACGCTTGCGCTCCAGTCCGGGTTCATCTGAAGCTGGGGGCGCCGCGTTACTCAGCCTTTCGCTGATGACATACAGCAGCAGAAGGAAACCGAAATAGATAAAGATTCCTTCGAACCGGTGGAGTTGAGCTGGGCTCAAAAGGCCGCTCTCAATGCGCATCGAGCGCAGCTGCAAGGCCGTGGTAATTCGCACCGTATTCGCTAACAGTGTTGCCAGGTAAGCAAACAAAGCAACGTATGGAATGAACTTCCACGAGAGATTTCGCGAACGGTTTCGCCAGAGGTGGCCCAGGGCCAGCATTAGAAAAGCCGTGATCAGAAAATTTACGCCGGCACAGGATGCCGCGATCAGGAAACTGTGATCGCTGTTGATGTAGCCGGCGGAAGACTCAAATTGAAAACGCTGGCCGCTGATTAGTTCGACCAGCGCAGTAGTCGGAGCCAGAATCCAATCCAACTGATTGACACTGACTGTCGAGTAGAAGTACTTGAGCCCGACAGCGCAGGACAGGACTGCTGCGAGTTGGGTAAAGCGTTTTGCTGTAAGTCTGCGGTTCATGTTTTTTAGAAACCCGATTAATGACTGCGGCTTGCCGCCGCACAGTGTGGTAAGCCTTTGGCTACCGTCGAGACATCTCTTTGGAAATTCGCGCGAGGCTGAGCCTCGCGCGCAGACTCTTCAGCACTATCCGGTGAGGCAGAAGCCTCACCGCACTGTGCTGCGGCAAAGCCGCAACCTCCTAGTTCGCTACGCTCGCGAGGCGACGCCGGGAACGAAAGATAATAATCAGCGCAAAGCCCAACATCGCCATCAACAACCAGACGATCTCCGGCTCACTGCCAACAGCCAAATCGCTGACGCCGACCGGCAGAGGCAGAGGCTGTTGCACATCTTCGGCCTGCCCCCCGGTGTTCGTGACCTTTTCGCGAACCGCGATGAACGAAGTGTACTGAGTCAGAAGGTTGTACTTCAGACCAAGCGCAGTTATTTCCTTCACCTTGTCCGCAGATGGAGTTCCGAATCCGTAGTCCGACAGTTCGGCTATGCGCGAACGCGCCCATAAGTATCGAAGCGCGCGATTCCCTTCGTCAGGCTTCACCGTGGAGATATCCAGGCGCGTTGTGAAATCGCCTTGGCCAGTCTTGCCGTGCAACTCAAACGTTCCGCCTATCGAACCGCGCCATTTGCCAAAGAGAATCACCGGACGCTGGGCCATTAGATCAGGAAAGTGCGTTGGGTGAACGTCGTATGTCTCAAAGCCGGGCGAGGTAATTTGAATGTCGGTTAAGATCGGAGTCTGAATGTACTCGCGCAACTTCTCCGCCGCCGCCGGCGCTTCCGCTGGACTGGTCACGATAAAGGGCTCGCCCATTCCGGCCTTGGCCACGCCTTCAATCAGGTAACGATTGACTGATGAGCCGATTCCAAATGCGAACACGTTGCTCTTATCCAGGTGTTCACGAATGTAATCAAACACGCCTTGTTCGCCTGAGACATAACCGTCAGTCACCAGCACGATGCTGCGCGAAATTGTCGTCTGCCGCGGAATCTTCATCGCTTGTTGAACCGCGGGGAGCAATTCGGTCCCACCATTGCCGCGCTGTTTTTCAATCAAACCAATAGCGCGAGTAATGTTCTCCTGATTTGCCTCGAGAGAATTCGGAGAAAGCACCGCCGCGTCGCCGGCAAACAGGACGACGTTGAATAGATCCGTCGGCCGCAATTTGCCGATCAAATCACGCATCAACTGTTTTGAAGTTTGCAGCGGAAAGCCATCCATCGAACCCGAGACGTCTACCACGAAAATGTATTCGCGCGGCGGAATGTCTTCAGTCAACGGTCGCTGCGGCGGCTGGGCCATGTAAAGGAAAAAGTTTTCATCCTGACCCTGGTAAAGCAGCAGGCCGGCAGCGATCTGATTTCCCGCCAGGCGATAACGCATGATGAAATCACGATTGCCCTGGAAAGGATCGGCATCATCCATGGTCATTTGCGCGACGGTGTTGCTCAACCATTGCGGAGTGATCTGGTGCGAGGTGCACGCCAGCTCCTGTATCGGCAACCCACCCGAGATGCGCGCCGAGATATGCAGCGCGCTGGTTGGCTTCTGGCCTTCATGCGTGTAAGGGCTCTTGACGAACTTGTCAGTGTTGGCAGCGCCGGCTTCTTTCTCTGACGAATAGCGGGGACCAACTACGGTCGGATAAACCAGTTCGTAAACGCCGTCGGTCGGGACCAGCAGTTCGGTGTAACGAAGCTCGATCTCGACCTGTTCCTGCGGCATTAGGTTGGCCAAATTCATCGAAAACACATTCGGCCGATCCTGCTCGAGCAAGGAAGCGCTCTTCCCTTCCTTCTTGGCCGTCTCGAACTCCTGCTTGGCGGCCTCCCTTTCCTTAATTTTGGCGACGATGACCTGATCGCCAATCCGCATGCGCATTCCGTAGACGGCCGCGCGGGTTGAAGCCGGAAAAACGTAAGTCGCATTGATCGGCCGCGAGCCTTCATTGCGATAAGTCTGCACGACCTTAACGTCAGCGATGACGCCCGAAATCGATATCTCGACCTTCGTGTCCTTGAGCGGCAGGTGATCCACGTTGGGATCGCCCTGCACAAAGAAGTAAGGCGAAAGGGTTTTGTCAGCCGCCGGCTGGTCGCCTTCGCTCTGGGCCGAAACGGGAAAAGGAACAATGGAAATGGCCAGCAGCACGAAGCACATGCCTCGCGCCAAAAGTTTGCTTAAGTCAATCATGGGATCAGCTCCTGATAATCTGTTGAGGGCAGAGGCCCTCTGTATTACAGGCTGATCCTACGATTCCTTTGAAATGAAAATAATGTTGGCTACCACAGAACGGGATTGCATTAACCACATCGGCGAGACGGGATTGGCCACCGGGCTTCAGGTGTGGTTGTTAACTGTGAGTTTACGGAGATTACGACGGTACGACGTCGGGGTTGAACCTGATGGGCCAGACGCGGAGCCCTAAATACTGGGAGCGCGGCGCCCTCGCCCGCAATCGTTTTGATCTCAGGTGAGAGAGTTCGCGCTTCGCGCTCATTGCGGACGAGGGCGTCCGCGCTCCCAGTATGAACGGGCTAATTTTGCTCGCTGACGTTCGTTTGAACCTGGGACAACCTGCGCTCAAGAAAGCGGCGTTCGCTTTCATTCGTCACCAGTTCGAGCGCTCGTTTGTAGTTCTCCGCGGCATCTTTATTAACGCCGCTCCGCCGGTACAAGTCCGCACGCGCCGCGTGCAGGAGATGATAGTTGTCCAGCGAGCCATCTGAAGCAAGCTCATCTATTAAAGCCAGCGCGCGGTCCGGCCCTTCAACCATGGCAACGGCGACGGCTCGATTCAACGACACAATCGGCGACGGCTGGACCCTGAACAGAAGATCGTACAGGCGAACGATGGCGGCCCAGTCCGTGTCCTCCGCGCGAAGCGCCCGGCAATGTTCAGCGGCTATCGCAGCTTGTAACGCAAACGGTCCGGGCTGACGGCGTAACGATTCAGCCACGAGCGGCAAAGCCTCTGTGATTTGCGCCTGGTCCCAAAGACTCCGATCCTGCTCTTCGAGTACGATCAGATCCCCGGCTTCGTTAGCACGCGCCTTCCGTCGCGAATCGTGAAGCAGCATCAATGCCAGCAGGCCCGTCACCTCTTCGGGCGCGTACGGAGCCATCGACATCCTGATTAAGCGCGCGAGCCGAATCGCCTCGGCGCAGAGATCAGCTCGCACCAGTGTGTGACCATGCGTCGACGCGTAACCTTCGTTGAAAATCAGGTAGATGACTGTGAGCACGGCGTCGATGCGCTCAGGCATCTCGGCCATCTCCGGCACTTTGTAAGGAATGCCTGCGTCGCGAATCTTTCGTTTCGCGCGCACCAGACGCTGGGCCATCGTCGCGACCGGGACCAGAAAGGCGCGAGCGATTTCATCTGTCTCCAAACCGCAGAGAGTTCTCAGCGTCAAAGCGACCTGCGCTTCAGGCGCCAGCGCCGGGTGACAACAGGTGAAGATCAGCCGCAGACGATCATCCGGAATTTCACCGAGTTCAAGCGCCGGCTGCTCGGTGGTAGTGGGTAATTCATAGGAATACGATTCCAACTTCTCTTGGAAATTGTTCTGGCGGCGAATGCGATCGATGACTTTGTGTCGCGCCGTTTGAATAATCCAGGCCGCCGGCGAATCAGGAACGCCTTCGACGCGCCACTGATTGACCGCCGCGGCAAAGGCCTCCTGGGCCGCGTCTTCGGCGAGGTCAAAGTCGCCAAACGACCGGATGAGCGTCGCCACGATGCGACCCCAATCGGATTTGTATGTCGCCTGGACGGCGACGTTACTGTCTGCGAGCATGACGCATGGTAAAAAGTTTTCAAGGGTCTGTCGATTCGGGCCGCCGCCGTTCGACTAATAATTGAAGGGGATTTTGGCCGCGGATTGACGCGGATTGACGCAGATGGTGGCAACGGCTAGCTTTCTGATTATTCCTGATCCGCGTCTATCCGCGGCTGATTTTGCGGTTAGTTCAAAGGAGCGAACATGAAATACATGCTGCTGATTTACCATGACGAGACGCTTTGGAATTCGCACACTGAACCAGAACGGCAGAAGATCTACCGTCAATATCGCGAGCTGATTGAAGAGCTGACACGAGACGGCAAATACCTGGTCGGCGATCAATTACAGCCGAGCGCCACGGCCAACAGCGTACGAGTGCGGGAAAACAAAATGGTGATCACGGATGGGCCATTCGCGGAAACACGCGAGCACCTGGGTGGTTTCTTTCTGGTCGAAACCAAAGATCTCGCCGAAGCAAACGCGATTGCGGCGCGCATTCCGTCGGCACTGACGGGTACCATTGAAGTTCGACCAGTTGTCGAGGCGACGGCGGCGAAATCTTTGGCCGCGGATTAACGCGGATTCACGCAGATAAAGAAGCAACTGAAATGAATTAACTTTCAAGCTGCAATCTAATCTGCGTTTATCTGCGTTCATCTGCGGCTAAATTCTTTAAGGAGCGAAATATGAAATACATGTTGCTGGTTTACATGGACGAACAAGCAATGACCGATGAAGAGCGTCAGGATTGTTACGTCGAGTCGGCCCAACTGACACAGGAACTCAGCTCGAAGGGTCAGTACCTCGGCGCCGGGCCGCTGCATTCCGTCGCCACCGCAACCAGTGTGCGCGTGCGCGACGACAAACGCGTGGTGACTGACGGACCGTTCGCCGAAACGCGCGAGCAACTGGGCGGCTACTACGTGATCGAAGCAAAGGATCTCGACGAAGCAATCGGTATTGCCGAACGTATCCCTCCGGCGCGATACGGCACAATTGAAATTCGGCCGGTCATGGAGATTCCGGGATTACCGGATAAGAACTAAAAATGAAATACATGCTCCTGGTTCATCACGACGAACACGTCCTCACGACTGTCGGCGAAAGTGAGTTGCAGCAGATGCGGGCCGAGTCCGTGCAACTCGCCAACGAAATTAATTCGAACGGTCAGTACGTGGATGCCGCACCTTTGCAGCCGGCATCGACCGGAACTTGTGTGCGAATGCGCGACGGGCAGCGGCTAATCACGGACGGACCGTTCGCGGAAACGCGTGAGCAACTGGGCGGGTACTTTTTGGTCAACGCAAAAGACCTTGATGAAGTGTTGGCGATCGCTGCGCGCATCCCGGGCGCGCGCATTGGGACCGTCGAAGTACGGCCGGTTGTGCAGCTCGACGGACTGCCGGAAAGCTAACTGTCAGAAGCCCGCGCGTTAGCAAGGGCAGCTCTGACTTAAAGAAGGCTCTTGCTGACAAGAGGCTTCTGACACGAGGGAGGAAAGAAATGGCAAATCCATTTGTACATGTGGAACTCAACACGACCGACGTCGATAAAGCCAAAACTTTTTATGGCCAACTGTTTGATTGGCAGCTGGAAGATATGAAAATGGGTCCCAGTGACACCTACACAATGATCAAAGTTGGCGACGGAACCGGCGGCGGACTGCTTAAGAATCCGATGCCCGGCGTTCCCTCTTTCTGGTTAGCGTATGTTCTGGTTGACGACATCGGAGCCGCAACGAAGAAGGCGGCGTCGCTCGGCGCTAAGATTGTAAAGGACTCGATCGAAGTGCCGGACATGGGCTGGCTTAGCATCATCGAAGATCCGACCGGGGCAGCCCTGGGACTTTGGCAAACAAAAACTTCGTGAGGTTGTCGATCTGTCGCGGCGTCATTCGACTAACCAGTGAAGACCGAAAATCGAAAAGGGAGAAAATCTAAAATGCGATTCATGGTTATTGTAAAAGCGAACAAAGATTCAGAGGCCGGCGTGATGCCCAGCCCTGAGTTGCTGAATGCGATGATGAAGTTCAACGAGGAAATTGCCAAAGCCGGCGTCATGAAAGCCGGCGAGGGATTGCAGGCCAGCTCAAAAGGCGCGCGCGTCCGATTCGAAGGCGACAGGCGCACCGTTATCGACGGCCCGTTTGCTGAAACCAAGGAACTGATCGCCGGCTACTGGATTTGGGAATGCAAATCCCTCGATGAAGCGATCGAGTGGGCCAAGAAAATTCCCAACCCACACGGAACTGAGGACAACGAAGTCGAGATTCGTCAGATATTCGAAGCGACTGACTTCAGTTGCGAAGGCAATCCGGAACTGCACGAGCAGGAAGCGCGCGTCCGCGAACTGGTGGCGGCGCAGAATAATTGATCCGCACGTCCTCTTTTTTGAGAGTCTGTTGCGTAGCTGGTCTTAACAAACCGCGACCTCGCGCGGTGCGGCCGGATGAAAATGGAAAACATCGCTCTGAAAGTATCGCCATCCCGAGACCAGGGAATTCGGGATGTCCAGAGTCTTCAACGCACCGCGCGAATTTTCATCGTAAGGGTTTTTCGTAGCCCAGGCGTTTAGAGTGTGTGTCAAAACTCAATCCCTCAGCGCCGAAGGCGCGAAATGTAATAGCCTGGGCCATCGGCCCAGGAAGAAGCCGTT